>Ga0209162_1001503_pt1 | contig 22711 bp, 18 predicted proteins | sample YNPNPMetaG_FD_187121 | JGI IMG/M metagenome (GOLD analysis project Ga0209162, IMG submission 187121) | Anoxygenic and chlorotrophic microbial mat microbial communities from Yellowstone National Park, USA - YNP NP MetaG (SPAdes) (version 2) ...
AACCTCTATGGGAACTGCTCTATAGCATTTCTCAGATACATTGACCATTGTTCCTATTGGCCGTGTTGCGCGAGGCCCTCGCTGCCGGTGGAGTGTAGACCGAAATTCATTTCGGTCGCCGTGGGGGAGCGCGATTCTGGGAGCGTTCAACCCTGTCCAATTGGTTCAACCTCTATGGGAACTGCTCTAAATATGAGACACACCGCATCCTTCGATAGGACACGATGACCACGCTTTGTCGAACGTGTCGGGGCGCGGCATGCCGCGCCCCGACTCTGTCTCATTCGTCATCGAAACGACGATATTACCCTGGATCGTACTCAAGCGACGGACGGCAGCATGCGCATCATCGGCGCCCGATCAATCATCGGGCGTGGGCGGGTTGCCCCGCCCCACCCGCCGACTCACAGCACCCGACCGCGCCTGGCTCATCAGGATGAAAAGCATCGCGCCGATGACCGCACCCAAAGCGCCCGGCAGGGTCACCGTATGATCAGCGTGGACGATGCCGCTGCCGATGATGCCGCCGAGGAGTGCACCAAAGACGCCGGCTGGCATCGATGCAACGATATTCCCACACACGACGCACTGCAACAACGTCGCTACCAGGACACCTGTGATTGTCCAGATCAGATAGTCCATCGCAATTACGGCGTCGTCGGCGCCGATGGCTGCTCAGGGGATGCTGGCTGAGACGTCGGCATCGGTTGCGGCGAGGTGCGCTCCCCGGACGAGGGGTTGGGCACAACCGTTGTGCCGGTCGCCATCTGATTCAGCAACAGCGTAATGTTGGTATTCGGGTCGATGAACCAGATATTGCCGCTCTTCAACATTTCGACCATCAATTCGCGGATGCGCAGTTCGAACAGTTCTGGATTCTCGCGCCAGTAGCGTCCCTGGATCGCGCGCACCTGCGCCTCGCGGTTCGCCTCCTCGAGCGCAGCCGCCGTCTTTCCTTTCTCGCGGGTCAGCGCCACCCGCGCTTCCTGCTCCGCCTGGAACAGATTGTTCGCCTGTTCCGCCTCGATCTGCTGACGACGGCGTTCCTCGGTTTCGATCTTCACCTCCAGATTCGCCTTTTCGGAAAGCAGACGGGCGTACTCGTCACTGACCTTGATATCGAGCACCTTGACCGCCTCGATCACAACGAACAATTGATCGGCAGGACTCTCCTGCCCCGGACCCGGCGGCGTCGTCAGATTGGAACGGATGCGCTGCGCAAAACCGCCGCGATCAGAAAGCGCCTGGTCGAGCGAAAACTGGGTGCTGGCACTCTTAAGGGCATCGGCAATAAACCCATTAAGCTGCGACTGCAACAGATCGTCGCTGGTGCCGATCCGCGCATACATCTGCCGCAGCAACGCCGGATCGGTTTTGCGGCTGTAATCGACCTGGATGTCAATATCGTACAACTGTTTGTCGCTGCTGGCGACATTCTGGCTTAGCGTCAGCGTTTGACGACGGACGTTGACAATTTCGACACGGGTGAAGGGCGCGAAAGGACGGAAAAAGATCCCCGGCTCCTGTACCCCCTCAACGGCGCCGCTGGTCACAATGATGCCGCGCTGCCCTTCGTCAACCTGCACAAACCGCGCGGTTGCAGCACCCAACCCGGCGATGATCAGCAGTACAAACACGACAGCAATAGTTCGTCCTGCGATATTCACTCTTGTTCCTCCTTGTGTCGGTGGCTGGCTCTGACGCTTTCGATCAGACATATCGACGCTCCGGCGCGATGCGCCCTTCATACACCTTCGTCACATTATACGAAGAGATGTACGGATTGTCACTACACGCGTTGAGCCTCTGCACAGGGGTAATTTTTTGGAAAGCGCCAGCGTGCCATCTTCCGTTTCAGGCATCAGGACGTCCAGAATCCTCCTTCTCCCCTTGTGGGAGAAGGAGGGATGAGGGGCAAAGGCACACGGGAACGCCGAACACCGGTGATCGCTCCCACGAACGCCACCCTTGCGAAGAGGGGACGTTCCCCGCCATAGGTCGAGGAACATCCGTCAAAGAAAGAGTTTTTGGATGTCAATATGTCTTTATATTGACATTTACGACAATTTCTGATATTTTCGTTTCCAGATTGTTGCGCACAACGCACTTCGTACAGATCACACCACAGGAATACACCCGGCGACTTCTGTGATGGAGCGCTGTTTCGCTTCAGGTTATGACTACAGTGAAGGACAGGAGGGAGGGACTGTTGCTTATGGACGGTGTTATGATCGGCAATCTGGCGCTTATCGCGTATCTTGCGCCGCTGTCACTGGTGGTAGTGGCGCTCGCAGCTTCGCTCAACCTGGCCCGGTCGGTTGATCTGACCTTCCAACTCGGGCGTGCTGTCGGCGCAGGTTCGTTCGTGCTGTTGCTTGCAATCGGGGTCGTTGTTTTCACATCCGGTCCGATTGTCAGCCCGCTGATCGGCGTCGGCGAAGCGGGGATTGCACTGCGCCTGGATACGCTGAGTGTCATGATGTCGTGGCTGGTGACATTGCTGGGAACATTGCTGATCCAGTTCAGTCGCAACTATCTTGATGGCGATCCGCGCCAGAAACTCTTTTTCATTCGCCTCTACCTGACCGTCAGCACCGTCCTGCTGATGGTGCTATCCGGCAATCTCTGGCAATTAGTGCTGGCGTGGATCGGCATGAGTCTCGCACTGCACGAACTCCTGGTGTTCTACCCTGAGCGTTCGCGCGCGATCCGGGCTGCCCGCAAGAAGTTCATCGTTGCCCGGATTGGTGATGCGTGTCTGATCGTCGCTGCGGTGTTGCTGGTGCAGGCATTTGGCACTGCCGATCTGGGCATGATCCGTGCAGCGGCTGCGGCAGCGCTTGCGGATGGAAACATCCCCGCTGGCGCTGCTGTTGCCGCAATACTGATCGTGGCGACCGCTTCGCTGAAATCGGCTATGTTTCCGTTTCACGGCTGGTTACTCGAAGTGATGGAAACGCCAACCCCGGTATCGGCGCTGCTGCACGCCGGTCTGCTCAACGCGGGCATCTTTCTGGTAGCGCGGTTCGGTGAACTGGTGTTTCTGGCGACCCCGGCGCTGATCATGCTGATTGTGATTGGCGGTTTCACTGCCATCTTCGCCTCGTCATCGATGATCACCCAGAGCAGCGTCAAAGTCTCGCTCGCCTATTCGAGCGCTGCGCACATGGGTTTTATGCTGATGTTGTGCGGGTTCGGCGCGCACACGGTCGCCATGATGCATCTCATCGCCCATTCCTGCTACAAGGCGCACGCCTTCCTGTCATCTGGCAGCATCATCGAATATGTGCGGAATACCGGCGCCCAGAAACTGGACACAGCACCGCATCCGCTCAGTTTCCTGGTGAATATGGCGGCGGCGGTCGCAGTCTTTCTGGCTGTTGCGACTGCGCTGGGCATCGATATAACCAAACGTCCGGGTGAGACTGCCATGATCACGATATTCATGATAGCCGTCGCATATTTGCTGGTAAAGGGCAACACTGCCAGGGCGCCTGTCACCGTGATCGGTCGCACGATGCTGATGGCTGTGCTGGTGACTCTCGCCTTCTTTGCTCTTGAACTGACCGCAGAAGCGCTGCTCGGCGGATCGGTAGCGGTCTACCCACCGCTCAATATGGCAACGATGATCGCAATCGTGCTGGCAGTCGTCATCTTCGGCATTGTGATGGCGTTCAGCGCCTGGCTGCCCGCGCTGGTCAAGCGCCCTGCCTGGCAGGCGCTCTATGTTCACCTTAAGAACGGCTTCTACGCCAACACTCTGTTCGACCGGTTCATCGACGCATTTCGACTGGCTCGCTGATCGGTGAAATGATTATCTGGAGGAAGCACCCATGAATCTGCATCTGGCTGACACTCAGACCCGACCTGCGCGCACCGCGCCGGCATACGCCATGGCTATCGACACGATCAAAGAGGCGGTGCAGCGCGCCGAACAACGCATCGCTCCCCTGTGGCCCCTGCGCAATTTTGTCGCCGTCAATCCATATCTGGGGCTGATCGACCATTCCTTCGAGTCTGCCGCTCATATCCTGGCGCGGCGGGCAGGCGCGCGGATGACGGCCCCGCGATCCTTCTACGCTCGCGCGATTCAGAGCGGCCGCATCACCGATGCAGATCTCGAAGCGGCATTAGCCGGGGGAAGCCCATTTCCCGGCGCCCCCGCGAACGTGGCGGCGCTCAAGGCGTTTGCCCTGGGCGATGAGCCGGAGCCGACGTTCCCGATCCTGCCAACGGTCGCCGATGCAGCTCACAAAGTAACCGGCGTCAACTGGGCTGATGTCGTAACCGATTCGATCTCAACCTGGGCTGGCGCGTATTTCGATCTGGGTCAGTCCTACTGGCGCTCGCCGTGGAAACATCTGCCGCCGTATGCTGCGTGGCGCGCCGAGGCTGTGCACGACCGCACACCCCAGACACGTGGCGTGCACAGCTTTCGCCAGGCGCTGCGCGAAATGCCAGAATCGGCAATGGAGACCATTGTCGCCGCAGTGGAAAAGTTGAACATTCCGATCAACGGGCTTGAAGCATATCTGCACCGACTCCTGTTGAGCATTCACGGGTGGGCGGCGTATGCCCGCTATCTTCGCTGGGACGCCGAACTCTACGGCGGCGAAGACCACACGCTGACCGATCTGCTGGCGATCCGACTGGTCTGGGAAGTGGCGCTCTGGCACAGCTTCGCGCGCAAGGGAGTTGCTGACGTATGGCGCTCAATGACAGGCGAATATGCTGGCGATCACCCTGACCCGGCGATCCAGCGCGCGCTCGCCGGCGATCTCCTGCTCCAGCGGGCCTTTGAGAAAGCTTATCAGCGTCAGTTTTTCGCGCAACTCGGCGCAGCGACGCCAGCCAGAGTCGCCGTACGCAAGCGGGTGCAGGCGGCATTTTGCATCGATGTGCGCTCTGAAATTTTCCGGCGCGCACTTGAAACGGTGACCGACGAGATCGAAACGATTGGTTTCGCAGGGTTCTTTGGCTTCCCAATCGAGTATGTGCCGCTGGCTGAGACCCGCGGCGGCGCGCAGTGCCCGGTTCTGCTGACGCCACAGTTCGTGATTGCTGAATCGGTCAACGGCGCATCTGAGCGCGAAGTGAACGCCGCTATCGAAAAACGCGCACAGAACCAGCGGGTTGCCAAAGCCTGGCGCATGTTCAAGTTCGCACCAATCTCCTGCTTCGGGTTCGTCGGTCCGGTCGGTCTGGCATATGTGCAGAAGCTGGCGCTGGACACGCTGGGGATCACCCGTCCTGTGCCGCATCCGACAACGTTTGGGCTGGATGCCCACACGCGCGAGCGCGTCGCGCCCGGTCTCGAACCGCGCACCCTCGGAGGGCGTACAACCGGCATGACGCTGGAACAGCGGGTGGCAGCCGCCGAAGGGGCGCTCAAAGCGATGTCGCTGACGAACAACTTCGCCCGCCTGGTGTTGCTGACCGGGCATGGCTCAACCACCGTCAACAACCCCCATGCAACCGGTCTTGACTGCGGTGCATGCGGCGGACACACCGGCGAGGCGAACGTGCGGGTGGCGGTGCAGATTCTGAACGACCCTGCCGTGCGTACCGGCTTGAGCGCGCGTGGCATTATCATCCCCGACGACACCGTGTTCCTGGCCGGTCTGCACGACACCACCACCGATGATGTGACGATCTTCGACAAAGCCAGTATCCCGGCGAGTCATACCGCCGATCTCAGGCAGCTCGAGGCCGATCTTGCCGCAGCCGGACGGCTGGCGCGCGTGGAGCGATCAACCCTCCTGAAAATCGGCACAAAAACGGGTGTCGATAGCGCGGTTCGTCACCGGAGCAAAGACTGGTCGCAGGTGCGCCCGGAATGGGGGCTGGCAGGGTGTGCAGCGTTTATTGTCGCCCCACGCGACCGCACCGCAGGGGTGGTGATGAACGGACGTTCCTTTCTGCACTCCTACGACTGGCGACAGGACGAAGGGTTCGGGGTGCTGGAACTCATCATGACCGCGCCGATGATCGTCGCCAGCTGGATCAATCTCCAGTACTACGGTTCGACAGTGGATAATCAGGTCTTCGGCAGCGGCAACAAGACGCTGCACAACGTCGTCGGAACGCTCGGCGTACTCGAAGGCAATGCCGGCGATCTGCGCGTCGGACTACCGTGGCAGTCGGTGCACGACGGCGAAAAGTATGTGCACGAGCCAATGCGGTTGCACGTTATGATCGAAGCGCCGATCAATGCCATGACCGCAATCATTGCCAGGCACGATCAGGTGCGGCAGTTGCTCGACAATAGCTGGCTCTACCTGTTTGCGCTCGACGCGAGCGGCAAGGTGACGCACAGGTATATTGGCGGTTTGCAATGGGAGGAATGCTGATCCGAATATGACGACCACACCGCGACTGGTCATCATCATCACCCATGCCGGGCGTGATCCCGGCGCCGTCACTCTGGGATTTCTGACAGCAAGCGCTGCACTGGCTGCCGGACGTCGCACAGCAGTGCTGCTGCGGGGCGAAGGAGTGTTGTGCGCAACGGCGGAAGGTTGGGCTGCCACCCTGCACGAAGCAGGATACCCGCCGTTGCGCGAAGTGCGCGATGCGTATCGTGAAGCAGGCGGAGCGTTGTACCTGTCGCAGCCATGCCTCCAGCGCTACTGGCTCAGCGCCTATCACGGTCTGATGCCAGACGTGCGCGTGCTGAGCATCGCAGAAATGGCGGATTTCTGCATCGGCGCGACAACGCTGGTCTTCTGAAGTCGATATATCGACACGCCTGCGTGAAGTGTGGTATAGTTATTGTCAGCAATGTCGCAGAACGCAGGCGTGCGTATGAACCCTTTCGGCAACCGCAAACCGGTGATCGATCCGCATCTCTTTATCGGGCGGCGCAGCCTCATTGCCGCAATCTGCGAACGTCTGACGGCTGCGCCGCCGCAGTGCTGCGCCGTAGTTGGCGATGCGCGCAGCGGAAAGACCTCGCTGCTCTACTACCTGCGCAGTTCAACAGCAGGACGCCCGATCTGCGCCGATGCCGACGCAGCGCGGTTTGTCTTCCCCTACGTCAATGCGGGTCCTTACGCCGATCTTGGCGCTTCACAGAGCCATGGCGCCCTCTATTTCTGGCGTGATCTGGCGCGCGCCACAGCGCAGGCGCTCGCCCTGCCCGACGATCTCCCCACACTGCCGGATCAGGGCATTGTCGAAACAGCCATTGCTGATGCGGTGTATGCGCTTAAGTGCATGGTCGAAGCCATGATCCGCCGCGCCGGGGATCACACCTTCATCTTCCTGATTGATAATGTGGAAGGCATCGCGCGCCTGCCGCGCCACACGGTAAGTTTCCTGCGCTCGCTGACACAGAACCCCGATATTGGTGATCGCGTCGCTTATGTGGTCACTTCCGGTGCGCCATTGAACCGCCTGTACCCGGTGAACGAGCTGCGCGAGCCGTCCTCCTTCTGGGGGTTGTTCGCCAGCGAGCTGTTCATTGGGGAACTTGATGATGCTGACATTGCTGCGCTGCTTGGATGCGCGCCGGAGTTGAACGACGCTGATCGCGCCTGGATCCGGCGGCTTGGCGGCGCCAATCTGACGTTGATCCTGATCGCCGCCGCGCACGTCTATGAATGGCGGCGCCATCCGAACGGCAGCCCCGATGAGATCGAACGCGCCGCCATCGAAGAAGCGCGCCCGCTCTGCCGCTCCTGGTGGCGTCACCTGATCGAGATCTATCCCGACACCCACGCCGATCTGCGCGCGCTCCTCGATCCAACCCGACAGGTGACAGACGACGATGCGGCATTGCTCGACGCCCTGCGTCAGCGTGGATTGGTGCAGACCCATCGCACAGGTCAACGCACACCGGCATTGATCTTCGCGCGGTCGCTGGACGAACAGGTTGCGCTATCATCCGCTGAGACGCTCCTGTCTTTCCCTGCCGCCGGTGAGACTGCACCGCCGACCTTTACTCACCTCGAGGGCGAGGTCTATGCGTTCCTGCGCGAACACGCCGGACGCGTCTGCACCCGCGATGCGATCAAGCGCGCGATCTGGCCCGTTTCCCCCCCTTCCGATAGCGCACTGCAAAAGATCATCGAGCGCATCCGCGACAAGATCGAACCCGACCCCAAACATCCCCGCAAATTGATCGCCGTGCGCGGCCAGGGATATATGCTGCGCCGCAATGGTGCGTGATCCCCGGCTGAGCAGGACGCAGCAACGTCACGCAGTCGCTTTACACACTCCCCGCTCCTTCTCTCCACCTTGCCTGTCCTGTCGTCGGATCTCGATCCCCCAAAAGCATAGTCTTTGAAGCTCATCTATATCGATATATTGATATTATCAACCCTGAGTGCTACACTTTTTTGTCGATAATATCTTTTTATATCTTTTTCGGAGAGAGACCAGGCATCTCTCCAGACCGGTAATGCGCGCCAGCCGTCACCCTGCGGAACAGGCGTTGCTCCGGCGCTCTGATTGCGACCCCTGGCAGTAACAACCGGTTACTACGTCCCTGGAGCGTGCAATGGCTTTGTAGAGATAGTATCTCGAAAGAAGAAGGGTATGGAAACGTTCGATGTCATCCGCAGCAACCTGCTGTCGCCGCTGGTGCTGTCATTCGTGTTGGGCATTGTTGCAACGCTGATCAGGAGCGAAGTCGAGATTCCCGAACCGATCATCAAGGCGATTTCGGTCTATCTCCTGTTTTCAATCGGATTGAACGGCGGGGTCGAACTGGCAGGAACAACGTTTGCCGAGTTTTTCCTGCCAGCGCTGGCAACGATTGCCCTGGCAATCGCCGTGCCGACCTGGTGCTATCTGATCCTGCGCGGTCCCGGCAGGTTCGACATTCCCAACGCCGCCGGCATTGCGGCGCATTACGGTTCAGTCTCATCGGTCACCCTCGTTGCCGCCATCTCATTCGTCGAGCGCCTGCCGGAAGGGCGGAACACATTCGAGGCGTTCGTCCCGGCGCTGGCGGCGCTGATGGAGTGGGGTATCATTGTGGCGCTCTTCATCGGGCGCTGGCGTATGGGAGCCACGGAGGGCGGCTCGCTCCGCATGGTGATTTGCGATACACTGACCGGGCGCAGTGTGGTGTTGCTGCTTGGCGGGCTGCTGATCGGCATGACTGTCGGCGAGCAGGGGTTTGCGCCCATCAAGCCGCTCTATGGCGACCTCTTCCGCGGCGTGCTGGTCTTCTTTCTGATCGAAATGGGCATGCTCGCTGGCCGACAGTTGCGCGATTTCGTCAAAGTCGGTCCGTTTATGGCAGTCTTTGGCACGGTTATGCCGCTGATCCACGGTATGATCGGCGTGTCACTGGGACTGCTTGCCGGGTTGTCGCCTGGGGGCGCATTCATTCTTGGCGCAATCACAGCCAGTGCATCGTACATCGACGCTCCAGCCGCCGTGCGCGCCACCTTCCCGCAGGCGAATCCGAGTGTCTACCTGACGTCCTCGCTTGGTATTACCCTCCCGATCAATCTCATTCTTGGCTTACCGTTGTATTATGAATATGCACGCTGGTTGGGCGCAGCGCTTGGACGGATGTGATGCGGCACGATGAAGCGCCTTTGAAAGGAGCGACAGTATGAAGCTGACCACAGTACGATTGGTGACGATTATCGCTGAACCGGTGCTGAAGGATCGGTTGATCCACGAAATCCAGGCGCTTGGCGCGCAGGGCTACACCATCTCCGAGGTGCACGGCGAAGGGACGCGCGGGATTCACGCCAGCCAGTGGCAGGGCGGCAATGTCAAGATCGAAACGCTGGTCTCGCCTGAGGTCGCCGACCGCCTGATGAAAGCGATGGTAGACCATTATTTTCCCAACTACGCCGTGATTGCCTATGTAACCGACGTGCAGGTCGTGCGCGGCGAAAAGTTCGTCTAGGCGGCATTGATCGCTGCGCGGTTCCGTGCTACCATCCCTCGTCTGATCCTGTGTTCTGGCGTGAGTGCTATGTCTGCTGATCGGATCGTGGTGCGCGGGGCGCGCGTCCATAATCTCAAGAATATTACGGTCGCCATGCCGCGCAATGCGCTGGTGGTGATCACCGGTCTCTCCGGCTCCGGCAAGTCGTCGCTGGCGTTCGATACGATTTTCGCCGAAGGTCAGCGTCGCTATGTCGAGTCGCTCTCCGCCTATGCCCGCCAGTTCCTCGGGCAGATCGACAAACCGGACGTTGACGCTATCGAAGGATTGTCGCCCGCCATCGCTATCGATCAGAAAGGGCTGGCGCGCAATCCGCGCTCAACCGTCGGCACCATCACCGAAATCTACGATTATCTGCGGCTGCTGTTTGCCCGCATTGGACGACCGCACTGCATCTACTGCGGTCGCCCGCTCACGCGCCAATCGGCGCAACAGATGATCGATACAATTCTCGGTCTGCCGGGCGGCAGCCGCGTGCTGCTGCTTGCGCCCCTCGTCCGCGATCAGAAGGGCGACCATCAGACCCTCCTCGATCAGGTGCGCAAGCAGGGGTTCGTCCGTGTGCGCGTCGATGGCGAGGTGCGCGACCTTGGCGACGACCTGCGCCTTGACCGTCATCGTCCACATACGATAGAGGTCGTTGTGGATCGGCTGGTCATTCCATCAGCCGATCCCGCGCAGCAACAGACGCAGTTTCGCGTGCGCGTCGCCGATTCAGTCGAAACGGCGCTGCGAGTCGGCAGTGGCGTGGTGATCGTCCAGATCGTCGGCGGTGATGAACTCACTATGTCACAGCGCTACGCCTGCCCGGTGCACGGACCGGCTTCCATCGGGGCGCTCGAACCGCGCGATTTTTCATTCAACAATCCATCGGGCGCCTGCCCTGCCTGTGATGGTCTGGGAAGCGTGCTGGAGTTCGACCCCGAACTGGTGATTCCCGATCGCTCCCGTTCACTTGCGGAAGGCGCCGTCGCGCCCTGGTCGAACGTCAGTCGCGCGCAGCGCCGCTACTTCGACGATCTGCTGACATCACTCGCCGGGCATCTCGGTTTTTCGCTGCACACACCGTTGCGCGATCTGCGCCCGGAGGTGATCGCCACGCTGCTCTACGGTTCCAACGGCGATGTGATGCCGCTCCGTTACCACATACGCGGCGAAGAGCGCATGGTCGAGGCGCCATTCGAGGGGGTTATCCCCGCTCTGCGCCGTCGTCTGGCAGAATGCACCGATGAAACCGAACGCGCACAGATTGAGCAGTTTATGACTCCACGCACCTGCCCGGCATGCAACGGCGCGCGGCTGCGCCCCGAACTGCTCGCCGTCACCGTCGCCGGATACACGATTGCGCAGGTGGCGGCGCTCCCTGTCGCTGAAGCGTGGTCGTGGGCGAAAACACTGGCTGCCGACGTTGACGAGGTGGTCGCCCGCTGGCGTGAGACGCGCGAAAGCGACCTGCGCTCGTCCATCTATGCTCTTACGGTGCGCGAATGTCAGATCGCGGCGCCAATCCTGAATGACATCTGCGCCCGACTCCGGTTTCTAAATGAAGTCGGGCTGGGGTATCTCACGCTTGACCGCACTGCGACGACCCTTGCTGGCGGCGAGGCGCAGCGCATCCGCCTGGCGACGCAGATCGGCGCCGGGTTGAGCGGCGCGCTCTACGTGCTGGATGAGCCGAGCATCGGGTTGCACCCACGCGATACGGCGCGCCTGCTCGATACGTTGCGTCAACTGCGCGACCTGGGCAACAGCGTGCTGGTGGTTGAACACGACGAAGAGATCATTCGCGCAGCCGACTGGATCGTTGACATTGGTCCCGGCGCGGGAGAACGCGGCGGTCAGGTGATCGTCAGCGGTCCACTCGATGCGGTGCTGGCGGAGCCACGCTCACTCACCGGACAGTACCTCTCCGGCAAACGCACGATTGCCGTGCCACGCCGACGACGCACCGGCAATGGCGCATTCCTGACGATCAGGGGAGCGCGCGAGCACAACCTGAAGAACATCGACGTCTCTATCCCGCTGGGATGTCTGGTAGCAGTCACCGGCGTCAGCGGGTCTGGCAAATCGACCCTGATCAACGACACCCTCTACCCGCGTCTGGCGCAGGCGCTCCATGGCGCGCGCGCGCGCCCCGGCGCCCACGACGCGATCTACGGCATCGAACAGATCGACAGGGTGATCGATATCGATCAGTCGCCCATCGGTCGCACGCCACGTTCCAACCCGGTCACCTACACCAAAGCGTTCGATCCGATCCGCAAATTGTTCGCGCAAACGCCCGAAGCGCGCGCGCGCGGCTACGATGCGAGCCGCTTCTCGTTCAACATTCCCGGAGGACGGTGCGAGCACTGCAACGGCGAAGGATTGATGCAGATCGAAATGCAATTCCTTCCCGATCTGTACGTCACCTGCGACGCCTGTCACGGCACGCGCTACAACCGTGAAACGCTCGACATTCGTTACCGGGGCAAGAATATCGCCGAAGTGCTCGACATGACGGTTGAAGAAGCGGCGGCATTTTTCGAGCGCGTCCCATCCATCGCCGAAAAGTTGCAAACCCTGATCGACGTCGGGTTAGGCTATATTCGCCTGGGTCAGCCCGCGACCACCCTCTCCGGCGGCGAGGCGCAACGCATCAAACTGGCGACCGAACTGAGTCGGCGTGCTACCGGGCGCACGCTCTACATCCTCGATGAACCGACAACCGGTCTGCACGTCGCCGATGTTGACCGACTGCTGCGCGTCTTGCAACGCCTGGTGGACGCGGGGAACACTGTGCTGGTGATCGAACATCATCTCGATGTGATCAAATGCGCCGATTGGGTGATCGACCTGGGACCGGAGGGAGGCGAGGACGGCGGACGCATTGTTGCCGTCGGCACGCCTGAACAGGTTGCGCGAACGCCGGGATCGTACACCGGTCAGTGCCTGGCGCGGGTGGTTGAAGGTTGAACGTTCAACGTTCAACCTTCAACGTTCAACGTTGTATATTATTTCACCCCCAACCGGCGGCGCGCGAATGCGCGAACGCTTCTGGCGATGGCAATGGCTTCGCGGGCTTCCTCCATGGACGGTTCAGCGCCGGGATAGCGTGTGGCAACTGCATAATCAGAAAGTATCGTAAGCCGTCCAGGTGATAAGCCCGTCTGTATGCCAGCCTGTTCGCAGAGTGTATTCAGCGTCGGCAGATCGTGTGTCCTGGGGAAGGCAACGGATTTCTGCAAGAGCAGAGCTTTCAAATATTTCTCGGCGCTCTGTTGAGCATGAAAGCAGATAGCGACATTTGGCGGATGTTTGCGCCGTATCAGCGACGTGGCTACCTGCCAATCCTGCTCGGCATACCTTGCCCATTCCATCGGATCATTGACGCTCATACAAAACAACACCTCTGTTCAAGATTTCTTGCAAAAAGAAGTTGCGCGGCGCTTCTTCCGCCAGTTCGCGCGGCGTCTTGACAATGATATCCACCGGAAACAAACGCGGGTACAACAGAAGGGAAATCGTCACGACACGCTCGCGGCGAGACTTGTCCGTGTCCCAGACGATCAGCAGATCGACATCGCTATCGGGCGTGGGGCGACCATACGCATACGAACCGAACAGAATGATCTTCTCCGGGTTGATCTCACGAATCAGTCGCTCAATCGCGGGCGGCAACGTCTCCGCCACCGGCGGAAGACCACGCGGCGCGACATTGGCGGGGAGCGAGAAGGCGATATTCATGGACACTCTCCTTATCCAGCGGGTTACTTTCGTTCATATAGACAGATTCCCCGCGTGTAAATCTCTTGCAGGAACGGAGAACATGTTTGCAACGCTTCGTCGATCTCTTCCGGTGTCTTTACGATCAGATCGAGAGGAAAAAGGCGCGGATATAGCGCCATTGCTACGCGCATATAGCGTGCACGATATGGTTCATCAGATCGCACAATAACCAGCAGGTCTACATCGCTATCGGGCGTGGGGCGACCATACGCATACGAGCCGAACAGAATAATCTTCTCCGGGTTGATCTCACGAATCAGTCGCTCAATCGCAGGCGGCAACGTCTCCGCTACGGGCGGCAACCCGCGCGGCGCGACATCGGTCGGAAGCAAGAAGACGGCACACACCGGCGCGCTCCTTTCGCGCTCAACCAAAGCGTATCAAAATTGTAACAGAAGCGCAGCGCCGCGTCGTTCTTTCCATGGTAAAGTGAGAGTGTACAGGCGCATTTCATTATGTCGTAATGTATGACCACACCGCTCGACCTGATCGGAACAACCATCGGCAACTATGAGATTCAGGCGCTGATCGGCAGAGGCGGGATGGCAACCGTCTACTGCGGGTTCGATCACAACCTGGGGCGCACCGTGGCGATCAAGATGCTCTCCGAAGAGGCGCGCGCCCATCCCGGCTTCGTTGAGCGGTTCCGGCAGGAAGCGCGCCTGATCGCCAATCTGCGCCACCCCAATATCGTCCAGATCTACGATTTTGGCGTCCACAACGGAACGCCGTATATGGTCCAGGAACTGTTGCCGGGACCAACGCTCGAACAGCGGATCGTTGACGCTGTGCGCAGCGGTCAACCTCTTCCGCCCGACGACGTCGTTGCGATCACCCGTCAACTCGCCGCTGCCCTGGACGCCGCGCACGCCGCCGGGGTCATCCACCGCGATGTGAAGCCTGCCAACGCCATGTGGAACGCGCTTGGAGCGCTGGTATTGACCGATTTCGGCATTGCCCGCAGCACCCTGGCGCCGTCTCAACAGACGCAGGTCGGGATGGTCGTGGGCACGCCGGGGTATCTGTCGCCCGAACAGGCGCAGGGATTGCCGGTGACGCCCGCCAGCGATCTGTACAGCCTGGGGGTGGTGGTGTTCGAGATGCTGGCGGGGCGACTTCCGTTCGATGGCGATACGCCAATGAGCATTGCCATCCAGCATATTCAGACGCCGCCGCCGCCCCTGCGCGCGCTGCGCCCCGACGTTCCGCCAGCCGTCGAGGCGGTGGTGCTACGCGCGCTTGCGAAAGACCCGACGACGCGCTTCGAGCGGGCGGAGCAGTTCGCCAACGCACTGGAACGCGCATACGCGAGTGCGGGTGCAGCGGCGCTACGTTCTTCCCCGGTTGCCACCACCAACATCCATCGCCAGGCGACGGTTGCGTGGCAGCCCGGCGCTGCAACGCCGCAACCTGCATCCGGGTCGCACCAAACCGATCCGCTGCAATCAGATTCCACCGGTGCGCCGGGACAGGCAACGCGCGGTCGCAGTATATCGCTGCTGCCGCTGCTGGGCGGGCTGTTCGTGTTCCTGCTAATCGTCGGCGGTATCCTGGCAATGCGCAGCGGCGCATCCACCACCGGGCAGGACGGCGTCGCCGCGCCGGAGACGCCTGTTGCCGCCGCAACGCCGCCCGCCGCAGGTGATGAGAGCGCCGCGCTCCCCGCGCCGACAGTCGCTCCTGCCACCGCCATAGCGCCAACGGAAGTGTCTCCGATAGCCCCGCCAACCGCACCTGCGCCCACCGACGCGCCGCCGCCAGCGCCGCCAGCAGCCACCGGCGATGCACTCGTCAACCTGCGCGCCCTGTTGCAATCGGTCACAGATGACCGACGTACCGGAAAAGATGCACAGAAGTGGCTCCGCACCCTGGACGAGTTCGAACGCGAGATCGGCAAAGGCAACAGTCGGCGCGCGCGCGACAAATTGCGCGAACTTCAGCGCGATCTCACCGAAGCGGAACGGATCGGCAAACTGCCATCGGAGTTGACTCGCGAGGCGCTGCAACAGATCAACGCAATTGCAGTCGCTTACGGCATTGAACTGGATAAGTAGGGACTGGCGATGGCGACGATCACACGCCTGCGCACGCGGCTCGGCGGTCGGGTGCGCGAACTCGAACTCCTGATTACCGCATTTCTGTTCGTTGCAGTCAGCCTGGGCGCACTGATCACGACCGCTGGCGGACGGGTGCGCTGGGTCGATCTGGCAATTGTGTGCGCCTTTGCGGGTATCTTCCTCACCATCAGCCTGGCGCTCGCACTGCGCGACTGGGGCGAGGATCAGATGGTCTTGCCGATCGCTGCACTGCTGGCAGGCATCGGCATGATCATGGCGCGTCGCCTGGAACCAGACCTGGTGCAACGCTACGGCGAGGTGTACAGCGGCATTGCGCTCAAGCAGATCATCTGGATACTCGGCGGTGCAGGCGTGCTTGCGCTGGCAAGTTTCGTTCCCTGGCGTTTGCAATGGCTCAAGCACTACCGCTACACCTGGCTCATCCTGGGTCTGGCGCTGGTGACGATCACCGCACTCTTCGGGGTTGAACGCAACGGCGCGCGTCTCTGGCTCAGCCTGGGGTTCTTCCAGTTGCAACCGGTTGAACTGCTGAAGGTGCTGCTGGTGATCTACCTTGCCACCTACCTGGATAACCACCGCGAACTGATCGGGCGTGGCGTCTACTGGCTTGGTCCGCTGAAACTGCCGCCGTTGCCCTATCTGGCGCCGATTGTAGTGATGTGGGGGGTAACCATCGGGCTGATTATCGTCCAGAAGGACCTGGGCGCTGCTTTGCTCTTCTTCGTGATCTTTCTGGCGATGCTCTACGTCGTCAGCGGACAGGCGCGCTACGCCGCTGTCGGACTGTTCGCATTCGCGCTTGGGGCAGCAGCACTCTACCCGCTCTTCAGCCACGTGCGGGTACGCCTGAACGCATGGCTCGATCCCTGGTCTGATCCGTTCGGCATCGGTTTCCAGATGGTGCGCGCGTTGCACGCGCTGGCGAACGGCGGTTGGGCAGGAACCGGCATCGGCGCAGGCGACCCGACCATGGTTCCTGAGAGTCACACCGACTTTGTTTTTGTAGCAATCGGCGAGGAATTGGGACTGGCGGGCGCATTCGCCCTGACGGTGTGCTACGCGATCTTCGCGCTCAAAGGGTACCTGATCGCAATGCAGGCGCGTGACGGATTCCAGCAACTGCTCGCCGTCGGTTTGACGACCGCCATCGCCGCGCAGGCATTCATCATCATGGCTGGCGCGACGCACCTTATTCCGCTCACCGGCATTACGTTGCCGTTCGTCAGTTACGGCGGCTCATCGACATTGATCAACTTTGCGATGGTCGGGCTGCTGCTGCGTATTTCCGCCGCGCGCAAGCCTCCACAGACGTTGTGAGATTGCAGGAGAAAGGAGGTATGCAATCCACCAACCCTATGCTGGCGGGTGCTCTGCCTACCGAGTGAGACGTTTATTGCCAAGCAACCAATTGCAGTATTGTCGAAGTTGAGCGTTCCTGCTCCTGCATGAGCGGAAGGGCGGTGTACGGTGTGCTTGGCTCTGGTGTCAACGCGGTTGCACCGCCTCAACCACTGTAGCGAAGTGCAGAATTATTGAACCACACGCTTGCTAGATGCGCAGGCATCCCGCCCACATGCGCACCCGATGCGCGCAATCCCGGCAGTCAACTGTTCTGCGCCTAGCTGTAGTTGGTTAGAACACGTCCATAATAATCATGAGACTTTATCGGGACTTTCATAAATTTTCCAATGATTTTTCTTTATTATGTCGTTTCACGGCTTTCAAAGCGCACTCGTCGAACTCCACTAGGGATGAGAATGCTCTCCAACCATTCAATAGGCTGTCCACGTCTGGTGCAGAGAGTGAAGAAAGCCCTCTGCTTCGCGCGCGTAAAGGCTACAAAGAAGGACTTAATCTCTTCCTTTCGATCAGGCATGAGGCTCCACCAGGTATGATTGTCGAGGCCATAGAAAATAATTGTGTGGAATTCGAGACCTTTACTTTTGTGAATTGTCATAAGCGGGATCTGACCCCGACCCTCAAACTTGTCGAGAGCTTCCAACCAAGTGTCGGCTTGCTGGAGCGCTTCCTGAAATAGCAACTTGAACCCTTGCCACACGCGATCAAAGTCAGTCTGCCGCTGATAAGAGAGAAAAGTACGTCGCAGACGATCTGTTCCAATGAAATCGAGTGCTGCCTGTGCAACATCTATCGCAGACGCCGAGACAGGATCGAGTTGCCTTAGCATATGCCGTATCTTATGTACAAATTCTTGGAGTTGCTCTTGAAGGTATTGTTGTTTCATTTCATCGCTGGGATCGACCGCATCGAGAAACTGTAAGTCTTGCAAGGCGGCATTCCAGTTCTCCGGACTTCTGTCGGTCACACCAAGACGCAGCATCCGCAAGAGGATTTGCGTGAGATCCTCGTTAAGCAGATCCTGAATGGCGATATCACCCACATTGCGCGCAACGTTTCGGATTCTGAGTCTCCTGGTTGCAAATGTCGGAGCAATCTGACTCTCTACTTGATCTGCACGCAGACGGACAAGTAAGGCAATCTCATGCGGCTCGACGTTCCCTGCCTGAACTTCGCGCTCGATCCAACGGGCGAGGTAGGCACTTTCCTGACTCTCGGACTCGAACTCCCAAATGGCGGCAACGTCGCCATCTACCAATCGGTTAGCGCGCGCTTCCGGAGTCTCGACACCGGGATCGATTCTGCCAGCGATTACATGCTGAATACGCACAAGATCACTATGCGAGCGCCAGTTGCAGAGCAGCGAGATGCGTTGTGCAGCAAAGCGCTGCTCGAATTGATCCAAAGCATCTGGCATTGCTCCAGCCCAAACCATGATTTGCTGTTTGTCGTCTCCAACAGCCGTGAAAATGGTTTCGCTACCGTGAAAAGCAGTGCAGAGAAGCTGGAATTGGGCGCAGGTGGTATCCTGGACCTCGTCTAGAAACACGATGGGATAAGTAAGTTGGAGCGCCTTCCTGATGTACGGGTTCTCACGGATAATAAATTCAGCCAGCCGGTTGATCATTGCGAATGAGAGCAGTACGTTGTCGTAATCATTGTACTGGGCTTGCCAGTAAGTGGCCACGGCACGGCGGAGTTCTGAACCTTCACTGGCAACAGGCAATCGTGCTTCGGCTATTTTGCGTTCAAGATTGCCAGCATTCAGTCCTCGAAATCCATGTTCATTCAGAAAATACTCGTAATCCTGCTTGTGTGGCATTACGATCTTGTAATTCGCTGATGGGCGGTACCGGTTGGGTATGGCGGTACGGAAACGATCCAGAAGGTTTTTTGCAAACGCATCAAAGGTGTAAGAGTGAAAACGCCGAACTTGTTCGGGCGGACAGCGTTTGGTGACACGTTCTGCCAGGTTGCGGGCTGCATCGCGTTTGAAGCTGATTGCAAGTATGCGTTTGGGGTATGGACAAAGCCCTGTCTGAAGAAGATAGGTTGCCTTCTGCGCAAGGAACTCTGTTTTTCCTGCGCCTGCTCCCGCCGTGACCAGAACACTTCTTTCTGTCTGCTGCAACGCTTCCCATGCGCGTGGCTCGAGATCTTCGACGCCTTGTGGTCGCCAGTCTTTCGGATTCACCCGACTCATCAAGCGCTGTCCTCCAGTCCAAGCACACGTGTTACGTGCTGAATGAGATCTCTAATCTCATCAGGCGACTTCTTGGCAAGGTTATCATCTGCGATGCGGGCCAACGCAGCAATATGGGTTTCAGGCTTGCTTCGGTTGAGAAACAGGTATGGATACCATTTGAACGCATCATCGTAATCGGTGCGATACAAGTCTGGTTTGCCACCGGTCTTAAGGGTGACAGCTTTCTTTTCTTGAATGGAATTTGCTTCGCTACGGGGGCCACGACCTCCGGGATGTGGATGTTGATAGGCTTCCGGGAAAGATCTTAGCATTGCAAAATCAATATCCAGCGGAAATGAAAAGAATATACCCTCCTCCCTGAGTGCTTTGATCCAATTATTGTTCTTGCCCTCATTTAGCAGTTGGTTGTCCTGAAGTTCATCCACAGCGCCGAGATTAATTATGCCATCTCGAACAAAGGAATTCTCTCTCAAATCGTTTCCAATTTCCTTGAGATTTGTGACAACGCTGGTGATGAGTACAGTACCGCCATGCTTCCGTCCAAGATCAAGATCCAACAGCGTTGCACAAGGAATACGCAGATCGGAGAGAAGACGCCAGAAATGATAGACATATCGTCCACCCAACGGTACGATTGGCACAAACGAGGGATCAAGGCGAATACCCATAGCCTCCGCAATACGCGGGATTACAAAGCGCTCGGAGTCACCCTCGCCAAGTATGACGAAGCGAGCGAAATAGATCTCCGGATGCGCTCTGACAGCGAGCCGAACATACTGATGTGCCTCGTCATCGTCTTTTGGCATGCTGATACGCCGGATACAGGCATGGCGTTTTTTGCGATCAAGACGGAAGTATCGCACCTCCTGGGGATCTATTCGGTTAAGGATTGCTGGTGAATGGCTGGAGAGAGCAACCTGCGCTGATTCAAGCGCACCAATTTCTCGTGCCTGTGAAACGATACGCGAGAGAAAGAAGGGAGAGAGGCTATTTTCAGGCTCCTCGATGGCAAGAAACGTGAGATACGTCCGTCGCAGTTTCTCATGGTCAAATGCTGCTTCTTGGGTGATGTGTGCAAAAATATCCTTTTCAACTTCTAAAGTCGAAGCGGTAAGCACAATATGGAATAGCGAACGCTGACCGTCGCTGAGATCTGTAGAAGTACGCTCTCGACCAGCTTCGTCCGGGTAAAAAGCGAACTCGACCTTGCGAATCATCTCCTCAAACCGACTCTCAACGAGGCGCAAGACCGGGGTCGTGTCTGTATCTGCCTCATGAACCTGCTGCCAGCGTCTCTTGAAACGCTCGATAATAAACTTTGAAGGCTCCTCACCTTCAAATAGCTTCTGGATGTTCCTTGCACTCTCCGTACTTCTATTGCGGAATATGTCTGACCATCTGGCAGCTCGCCAGAGGCGGCTATGTAACAAGTTCGTTACCTGTGGTGTATCATCGCGGGTAGCTGGAACATAGATAAACTGGATCGAGCCACGTTCTATCGCCTGCACCCGCTGACATGTATCCCAATCGAAATCGTTATCAAGAGTAGTAATCCATCGAAAGTCTTCCTCAATACTGCCATCCGATGTGCTGTCGTCGATTCACGTCGCCCGCAACCTCATCCTCGCCTTCAGCGGTCCACCCGGCTCGGAAGCGGCCATGTGTTGGAAGAATTCCGGAATCGCGTTCCCTACCTGATTCGCGTCATCTCCTTCCATCTCGGGAAACGAGAAAACAACCTCAATGATCAGGGTTGTACCCGACTGAAGCTCAGGTGAGTCAGGAGACAAATGGAAATCCTGCCTTCGTACTCTCCGCTGAGTGGAAGTAATGCCAAAAAGCCGTGAAAGCGCCTGGAAAGCTGCTGTCTTGCCAGAACCATTTCCGCCGACAAACACACTCACACCTCTTTTCAGCTCTATACTGGTACCACCGGGACCGAAACATCGAAAATTTTCCAGATAGATGCTTTCGATCTTCATTGCCAACTCCCAAACTCAGTCAGAATTTGTGATGATCACCAAGTAGGACAGCCATATCTGACGAACGCCTACTTGTGCCACGATAGTGCGGACAGCCATCCATCCAAAAAAGACACCTTGATTGCTAGTTGACGTCCACCGACATCTCTGGCACGATCGCGGTTGCACAACCAAACATCGCAGCCAGGAGGAGCCGATGGACTCCAATTGGATTATAGCCGCTTTTGTCGTGATTGACACGCTGATGGAACAGTTGGGGCATTGCAGTGATGTGCGGGCGCAGGTCCCCGACTCCGAGATGGTGACGATTTATTTGGCAGGGCTAATCGATGAGGGTAGTTTAGGCGCAGGTTCCCGACTCCGAGATGGTGACGATTGCTGTCGTCGCCGCCACGTATTTTGGCAACCATCACGAACGGGCCGTGCAGATGATGCACTGGTGCGGCTCTCTGTCGGGCCGGATCAGCGTCTCGCGTTTCAATCGTCGCCTGCATCAGCTCGCCGATGGGATGGCCTGGATTCCGGAGGTGTTGGGGGAGGTGTTCACCATGGGTGACGGGTTCATCATTGATAGTCTCCCCGTTCCGGTGTGCCGCCGGGTGCGCGCCCGGCACTGCCGAAAGGTGCGTGGGCGCGCCTTCTGCAGGTACTGCGCTGCCAAACGGGAGACGTTCTTTGAGTGGCGCGTGCATCTGGCGTGCCGACCGGATGGCGTACCCGTGCGCTTTTAGATGCTGCCAGCGGGGATGCACGACCTGGCCCTGGTGCATGAACTGTCGTATGGACTGTCCGCCGGGGCGCGGTTGCTGGACGATAAAGCCTCCATGAGCGCTGCTGATGAGGCGAGCATCCTGGCTGAGACGGGGGTGCGGCTGATCCCGGTACGCCGGGCGACGATGCGTCCGCATGCTTGATTTATGGATGCCATCGAATTGCGCGCGTATCGCCATACGATTGAGACGGTCAACCGTCAACTGGAGAAGATGAGCATTGGGCGGCTCTACGCACGCACCGATGCCGGGTTTGAACTGAAGGTGCACGCAACGCTCATTGCACTCATCTGTACGAATATGAACGAGCAATCAAGGTAATATATGTGCAATGCACATTTCGGGCGGCATTAGAACGCCGTGATGGGCAGGTTTGGGACCCGCCCCTACCAGTGCAGTGTGTAGGGACGGACAGAATAGCGATTGCGCATTGCAATGCCAGAAAACGTATCTTTGTTCAAACGTTCTGTCCGCCCTTAAACTCGTCGGAGAAGGGAGTCAAGGAGGAATGAGTGGGCACAGGGGCGTCGGAACGCAGCACACTATGTTGCGCACTCCCCGTGCCCATCCCCGGTCTTTGTCTGCAACCAGAGTTGCACATCCGCCCTGAGCGGTTTACCATGGCGCGGGCGATG
>Ga0209162_1001506_pt1 | contig 22683 bp, 14 predicted proteins | sample YNPNPMetaG_FD_187121 | JGI IMG/M metagenome (GOLD analysis project Ga0209162, IMG submission 187121) | Anoxygenic and chlorotrophic microbial mat microbial communities from Yellowstone National Park, USA - YNP NP MetaG (SPAdes) (version 2) ...
CCTGCGGCCCGGCATCCACCTGCGTGGATGCCGCCGTCCGCGCAGGCGGACGGCCAGGGGCAGAGCGCCGCTCTGCCCCTACGGGTGCGATTTCCAATCGCCCGCGCCTTAACTTGATGCCAATGGGCAACCGTAACGGGCTACCTGACCGCCACCGGGCCAAAGATCACCCGGTCGGCTGCAACCTTCCCTTCGTCGTCCAACAGCGGCAGGCGGGGCAGACCGGGTGCGCCGGCATCATAGAGCCCGACCTCGATCACATACTCGCCCGGCGGCAGGTCGGCGGGAAGGGGCACCTGGTGCAGGTCGGTGATATATTCGCCCGGCACCCAACCGCTGGTTGGCCGCGTGCCGGCGGCCGGTTCCCCATCCTGTCCGGCCACAACACGCCCGTCCGGCCCCAACAGGTGGACAAAGACGGTGTACGGCACATCCATTTCGGCCTGCCCCTGCCAGTAAAGGGTCACCGGCAGCGTACTCCCCGGCGTGGTGGGGCCGGCAGGCAGGTCGGCACCCAGCAGGGCGATCTGGTCGCCAAAATTTGCCGGGCGGGGCACCTGGGGATGGGGCGGGGTAAAGAGGTGGCTGGTGGGCTGCACCTGGATGGCCGTCAACTCGACAGCCGGGCCGAGGGCGCCGCCGCCAGGCTCCACCAATTGCACCTCCAGATGCGCCTGGCCCGGCTGCACCTGGATCGGCAGGCGGAAGCTGGCCTGTCCGCGCCAGGCCTGCCCCGCCAGCCAGACGCTGGTGGGGTGCCAGAGGTTGGTCGGCGGGAAGGGGCCGATCTCGACTCTCTGGCCGGCCGCATCGGCCAGGGAGATCAGCACCTGATAGTCGCCCGGCGGCCTGGAGGCCACCCCCCAGACCAGGGTCAGCAGCAGGCGGTCACCCGGCTGCGCCTCAACCCGGTCCAGGTCCCAGCCCAGGAGCAACAACCCCCCTCCCAGGTCGGCGTGCAGGGGATGGGGGACCTCTACCTGGTCGGCGGTGACCGCCGGGACCGACAACCGGACCGCGCCCAGCATCGCCCGCCGGCCCTGAGCAGCACCGGCCTCGTCCAGCAGGTCCAGGCCGGAGGGCTCGGCTTCGGTGTAGACGCCCACCTCCAGGCCATAGTCGCCGGGAGGGGTGCCGGGCATCGGGATCAGGTCGTAGCGGCCGGGGACAATCTGCCCAACCCGCCAGCGGCTGGTGGGGTAGAGATAGGCCGTCGGGCGGCCATCCCACCGACCCCAAACCTGGCCGACGGTGTCCCGCAGGGTGAGAGAGACGCGATAGTCCTGGTCCAACGGCTGGATGGCCTGCCAGAAAAGGGTGACCTGCTGGCTGCCGCTCTGGGTGTAGCCCAGCAGCCGCAGCCGGTTGCCAAAGTTCAGACTGGTCGGATGGGCAATCGTGGGCTGCGCGGCAAAGCGAGCATCGGCCGGCAGGCGGTAGTGGCGCAGCCGCACTCCGACAAAGGTCCGCCGCACCGGCTGCTCCTGTCCCACCTCGGCCAGCATCGCCGTCAAATAGCCCACCGGGTCCACCACCTCATCCTGCCACAGCACCAGCCACACCCCACCCCGGCCGGCCAGCCAGCGGTTGAGCTCGCCGGCGATCGAGTAGTCCAGGGTGCGGGTGACGTCCAGGGTGGGGCTATCGGGCAACAGGTGGCGCTCCAGGCCAGGGGCATAGTAGTCAAAGATGGGAAAGAGGTGGCCGGAACAGAGGATGACCGTTTCGTCCGGCCCGATCTGTTTGCGGAGGTAGTGGGCTACGCCCCGAAAATCGGCGCGGGCGACGGCCGGATCGGTGCAGGCTTGATAGTCGGCATAGGCTGAGGCCCCCAGCAGGAACAGCAACGACAGACCGGCCATCGTCCAGCGGGCCAGGTTGCCCAGGTAGCTGCGCCGCCTCTGCCACAAAACGGCCAGCCCGCCGGCCAGGAGGAGCAGCAGCGCCGGGTGGGAGAGCAGCACATAGCGGGCGTTGAACTTGGGCGAGTGGTAGGCCAGGGCCAGGATGAGGGCGGGAGGGAGAACGAGGTAGAGGAGGAGAAAAGAGAGTGGGGCATCCCATCGCTCGGCGGGGGTCTGTGACCCCCGCCGGTGGGGGGCGCAGCCCCGGTTCTTCTGCTTCGAATACCCCCATCGCCCGCGCCTTAAGTTGGTGCCTGTGCCCTGTACCAGGCACAGGAGCAAGACCAGGAGATAGCCCAAGGCCAGGGGGAGGCCGGTCTGTTCTGGGACCGATTCGCCGCCGGCGAAAAAGAGGGCGATGTCAAGAAGGGCTTCGGCCACTTTGAGCCGGCCGGGCAGATAGCTCATATCGGCGCCGTAGCGAGTGATCAGAGGGGGCAGCCACGGCAGGTAGGCCAGGGCGGTCGCCGCCGCAGAAGCCAGTCCGCCCAGAAGGAGCCGTGCCGGGCGGCAGCCCCGGCGCAGCCACACCCCGAGCAGATAAAGCCCCTGGAAAGCCAGCACAAAGGCGGCAAAATAGTGGGTGTACAGCGCGGCGACGTTGCTCAGCGTAAAAGCCAGCCATAGGGTCCCGGTGACCACCCCGGAGTCGGGCTCCGCTGCGCCGGCCATCCGCTGCAAACGACGCACGACGAGCAGCAAAAAGTAGCTCGACAGCAGGCAAAGGAAGGTGAGCAGCGTGTACATCCGCGCCTCCTGGCTGTACCACACCTGGGGCGGGGAGACCGCCATCAGCAGGGCTGCCAGGAGACCGGCCAGCCGGCTGTGGAAAAGCTGCCAGGCCAGGGCGTACACCAGGGGGATGCTCAACACACCCCAGAGGACCGATAGCCCTCGCACCGCTGCCTCACCGTCGCCGAACAGGCCGATCCAGCCGTGGAGCAGATAGTAGTAGAGCGGTGGCTGGATGTCGGCGGCGGTCCGGGCGGTGAGTTCCGCTACCCCCATGCGCGCCAGGTAGACGCTAAAGCCCTCGTCGTACCACAGGCTCTGGGCGTCCAGGCGATAGAGGCGTAGCCCCAACGCCAGCCACGTGATGAGTGCCAGCCAAACGATGCTGGTCAGGACAGGCCGGCTCTTCAAAGTTTGCTGCTCCTGCTGCTCAGCGCTTGTCTGAAAACCACCAAGGACACAAAGAATTTCTGCCGTTTCCTTCTCAGTCCTTTGTCCTGTGTGCCTTCATGGTAGACTTTTCAGACAGGCTCTCAGACCTTCCCGGGCTTTGGGATGGTTCATTTTTCTCTGGAAATTGGTTTACACTTTTGACCGCCTCAAAAAATCGGCTGCCCGCAAAACGCTGACTGAAAGTCAGCCTCTAATGGCCTGCGGCCAAGGGTCGGCCTGCGCCGACCTCTCCTTGACCGCGCCCCGGAGTGTCGGCGCAGGCCGACACCCGGCGTGAAACGCCTCAAGAGGCCGATTTCAATCGGGCGGCATCCAGCGTGTAACGCAAAGCGTCAACCAATTGTGAACCATCCCCGGTCTTTCAGGTCAAAAAGGGTAGAGGGTCCCAGGCCGATTGGGCGGGTAGCAAAACCTCAGCCCCTGGAGCTGTCGGGGCGGTGGGGCAGGGACGGAGTGCTGCTCTGCCCCTGGTGACCGGGGGGGTGGAGGAGCCGCAGGCGTAACCGGAGGTGGTGTGGGGGGCCGGGACGTATGGGAGGCAGGGGTCGGCGTCGCGGCCCTGGCGGTGAAATCGGCCCCCTTGAAACGCGCCGCCCATTCGCGCGTCAGCTCCAGATAGAGGTTGCCAAACGCCTGGCTGGGTTCAATGTACGACCCCTCCGGCCACTCGTTGAACGAATTAATGATCACCCAGTGCGGCCTGCTGGCGATGGCTGCCTGCCAGCAGCGGCGGTAATAATCGCCTCCCTCCCGTGGACGGGCAAAGCCGCTCCCCGGCCTGACTTTGCGGTCATCATAGCCGGGCATCACCGTGGCCACCCACAACCGGTCCGTGCCGTGGGTGCGGTTGTAGCTGCGCACCCGATCACCCCACGAGGGCAGTATCTGCGCCGGAGGGAGATCGTTGGGCCAGGCGATGCTGTACAGATGATGGCCGTCAAACACCGACTGGTACTTCAGGTCGGTCCCTTCTGCGATCCACAACGCCTCCCGGCCGGGGTCCACCCGATCGCGCAGGTCCTGCCAGGTGGCAACCGGCAGGCGGGCCACGTTGAAGAAAAAGACAACGGGGTGGCCCTGATAGCGCAGGTAGGCCGGGTGCATGGCGTGCACCTGGAGCAGGTGGCGCAGGTTCTCCTCGTAGCTGCCCACCCCGCTCATCAACGGCGAGTTGAGGTCAAAATCCACCGCCACTCGAAAACCTTTCTGGGCGGCGACCTCCAGCAGGGCCTTCAAGTTCTTCTCCGTCCGGTTCCCCTGGCCCCACCAGTTCAGCACCAGGGCGTCAATGCCGGCGCTTTGTGCCTGCTCGATCTGCCGGGCCATGGTCTGCCGGTCGTCTGAATTGTAGGGGGTCAGGGGCCGGTCGGGCACCTGGCCTGAGTCCCACGTCTTGCGGTCGTACCAGGCATAATAGAAGGCCAGCACCAGCCGCTCCGCTTCGGCTCCCTGGTTCTGTCCCAAACCGGCCAGGATCGGAGCAACCTGGCCCAAGAGCAAGGCCCCCACCATCCCGGCGACCAGCAGCCACCGTCCCTTCCCTGTCTTCACAGCCATTCTCTCATTGCCGGCAGTATAGCACACATCCTCTGGCCCGGCAAACAGGCAGGGGGCGAGGGGCAATTCCCTGGTAGACCCATTGGCATCAAGTTAAGGCGCGGGCGATTGGAAATCGCACCCGTAGGGGCAGAGCGGCGCTCTGCCCCTGGCCGTCCGCCTGCGCGGACGGCGGCATCCACGCCGGTGGATGCCTGGCCGCAGGCCCCTGAGGTGCGACTTGAGTCGCTTAGCTTGATGCGTATGGGGCAATTCCCTGGTAGACCCCAGATTGGCAACCAGGTCCAAATGTGGTATACTTGGCTAAGGTGGACCTCACCCCATCCCCCAACCCCCTTCCCCTCTCCGCCGCGGAGAGGGGAAGGGGGCCAGGGGGTAGGGGTGAGGTCGAATTGAACATTGTCGAGCGACTACCCGTTACCCTCCCGCAGGTTAGAAAGTGGCCGGCAACAGGGCGAGCCGCTTATTGCAGTGCACTTTAATGCGGAGAGTGCGCCCAAACCTGCGGGAGGGTAGGCAGGTACCTGCCTCCCTCTGTGGGTGTTTGAGCAGGCAATCTTGGCGTGGAAAGATAGAAGGTAGATGGCAGGAGAAACGATCCTGATCGTTGACGACAGCAGGGAGCTTACAGGTCTATTGGAGGCAATCCTGCGCGATGGGGGGTATGTGACCATCAGCGTCAACACGGCCACGGAAGGCCTGGAGTTGCTATCCACCCTGCAACCTGATGCCATCCTGGTGGACCTGGAACTGCCCGATATGAACGGCATCAAACTATTGGGGGAACTCAACCAGCGGGGGGTGAACATCCCCACCATCATGATGACGGCCTACGGTTCCGAAGGCACAGCCGCCCGTGCCCTGAAACTGGGCGTGCGCGACTATCTCATCAAGCCGTTCACCACCGAGGAGATCCTCTTTAGCCTGCAACGGGTGCTGGCCGATCACCGGGCCGGCCGTGAGCGGGACCGACTGAACGCCCTTCTGAACGAGTACAACCGCCAGTTCACCCTGCTGGTGGCCGTCAGCCAGTTCCTGACCTCCGGTGTGGAACGAGAGCGGCTGTTGCAGCGCATTGCCGAGGCCGGGTTATATGCCACCCGGGCGGATGCTATTCGGCTCCTGCTCCTTGAACGGTCGGGACAACTGCAAGTAGCCGTAGCCCTGGGGCGAGCCGGCTCTCCCGGCGGGCGGGTCCCCTGCCTGGCCGGCGATGAGGGGTTGCGCCCTGTGTTGGAGGAGGGCAAAGCCGTTCGCCTGTGCTCCGACTCGGGGGCGGGCATTCAGCTCCAAACGGGCGAGAGGGTCCAGGCCGTGCTCCAGGTTCCCATTCAGGGCGGGGGACGGAACCTGGGCCTGCTGTCGGTGGACAGACGGGGGAAAAGCGTGCCCTTTCAAGGCCATGATGAACAGGTCCTGAAGATCCTGGCCAGCTATGCGGCCATCGCTTTGGAAATCCGCTCCCCGCTGCCTGTCGCTGTCAACGCGGCGGTATGATCTGGGTGTCGCGGGGATGGATCGAAGGTGAAGGTCAAGTTTTGGGGCGTCCGTGGCTCGATCCCTGTGCCCGGCCCCGATACCGTCCGTACCGGGGGCAATACCCTGTGCGTCGAAGTGCAAACTCTGGACCGGGAGACCATCATCCTGGATGCCGGGACCGGGATTCGCCTGTTGGGGTTGGACCTGGCGCGCCGGCCGATGACCCGGCTGGTCGCGGTCCTTCTGTTCAGCCACACCCATTGGGATCACATCCAGGGATTGCCGTTCTTCTACCCGGCCCGCCAGAAGCACAACCGTCTGGTGATCATGGGCGAGCGCCGGGTGGGCATGCAACTTGAGCAGGTCCTGGCCGGGCAGATGCACGACGCCTATCTGCCCTTCACCCTGGAGGATCTGCAGGCCGATCTGTTGATCAAAGAGGTGCGTAACGGGGAACGGTTTGTCATCGGGAACCAGACGGTGGTCCTTCCCCGACGGTTGCCGCACCCTGGCGGCGTGTTCGGCTTTCGGATTAGCTGTCAGGGCAAGGTTATCGTCTATGCGACCGATGTGAATCATCCGCTGGAAGGTCTGGCTCCAGAGGTGATAGACCTGGCCCAGGGGGCCGATCTCCTCATCCACGATGCGCAGTTCACCGTCGAGGAAAAGCAGCGGTGTGCAGACTGGGGTCACAGTAGCTGGCTGGAAGCGGTCCAGGTGGCCCAGGAGGCCCATGTGCGACAGGTGGCCCTCTTCCACCACGATCCGATGCACACCGACAACGACCTGGAAGAGATCGAAGCTCAGGCACAGGCTTTGTTCCCCTCTGCCTTCCTGGCCCGCGAGGGGATGGAGGTTCTGGTCTGAACGACCCATGACCGGGGATCCGAAATGCCTATGGACGATCCGGCAAGAAAAAACCAGAAGGCCACGATCCTGGTCGTAGACGATTCGGTGGCCGGCGTGCGGCTCCTGGAACTCCAGCTTAGCCGGGCCGGGTATCGTGTGCTTCCTGCGTACAGTGGCGAAGAGGCGCTGGCCTGCGTCGAAACGCAATTGCCGGACCTGATCATCCTCGATGTGATGATGCCCGGCCTGGATGGCCTTACCGTCTGTCGGCAACTCAAGGCCGACAGGCGGACCTGGTTCATCCCCATTGTCCTGCTCACCGCCCTCAACCAGATTCAAGACCGGATTCAGGGCCTTGAGGCCGGGGCGGACGATTTTCTGAGCAAGCCGTTCAACCGCGAGGAGCTCCTGGCCCGCGTCCGTTCGCTGTTGCGGCTGAAATATGCCCATGATGCCCTGCAGACCGAGCGCAACCGCCTGGCTTTGCTCTACAACATCAGCCAGGAGATCAACAGCCGGCTGGCCCTCGACGAACTGCTGAGCAAGATCGTCACTCTGACCCGCGATGCGTTGGCCGCCAGCATGTGCAGCATCATCCTCTTTGGCAAAACTCCCGACTCGGCCCAGCAGATCATCAGCCGTGTCGGCCAGCCGCCGCGAGTCGTGGGGTCGGTGACACCGGCCATCCTGCACCAGGGATTGGCCGCCTGGGTGCAGCAGCACCAGACCGGGACCATCGTGCACGATGCCACCCAAGATCGCCGCTGGCTGGTGTTGCCTGGCGATACGGAAGCGGTTGGCTCGGCCATTGCCGCTCCCTTGCCGGTGGGCCAGGAGATCATCGGCGTCCTGCTGCTGACCCATCCCCAGCCTGGCTTTTTCAATGGCGACCATCTCACGCTGCTGACCTCCATCGCCGCCCAGGCCGCCATCACCGTGCGGAATGCCCGCCTGTATGAGCAGGCCCAGGAGGAACGGGAGAAGCTGGCTGCGGTGCTGGGGGGTACCACTGACGCTGTCCTGGTCACAGACCAGGAGGGACGGCTGATCCTGGCCAATCCGGCCGCTGAACAGACCTTTGGACTCAAGGTTGAGCAGGCCCTGGGCCGCCCTGTGCAGGAGATATTGCCGGACCGATTGCTTGAGCTGTTTGCCCGTGTGGCAGCCAGTGGGCAGCCAGACTCGGTGGAGGTATCGGCCGACGGCGGCCAGGCGCTCTATGTCAGCGTCTCGCCGGTCGCCGGGGTGGGACAGGTGGCCGTGGTGCAGGACATCACCCCGTTGAAAGAGCTGGAAACGATGCGCCTCCAGGCGGAACAGGAACAACGCCACCGTCTGCGCCAGATTTTTGAGCGGTATATCAGCCCCGAACTGGTGGACCGCATTCTGGCTCAAGAAGCTGGAATTCTGGAGCGCCGCGAGCGCCAGGAGGTGGTGGTCCTCTTTGCCGACCTGCGCGGTTTCACCCGCCTGACCTCCTCCTTCGCCCCTGGGACCGTTATCGAGGTGCTCAACGAGTTCTTTACGGAGATGGTCCAGGTGGTCTACCGCCACCAGGGGACCGTGTTCGACCTGGCCGGCGACGAATTGATGGTCGGGTTTGGCGCCCCTTTTGCCCAGGAAGATGCTGCACCGCGGGCACTGCACACCGCCGGCGAGATGCAGGCGGCCTTTGCCCGGCTGTGCCGTCGCTGGCGGGAAGAGCGGGGGATGGAGGTTGGCCTGGGGGTGGGCATTGACCAGGGCACAGTGGTCATGGGCAACATCGGTGCGCCGAGCCACATGAACTTTGGCATGGTGGGCAATGCGGTCAACACGGCCCACCTGCTGGTGGAAATGGCCCAACACGGCCAGATCATCGTCTCCGAGGCGGTCGTCGGATCGTTGGGGGGGACGTTGCCCGGCTGGCGGTTTGAACCCTTGCCCGCTGTGGAGATCAAGGGCAGAGGGGCGCCTGTATGCATCTATTGGGCAATCCCGCCCCCGATCAGGTCCGAATCACTCGACGACTGGAGGGCAACTGCGAGCAGTTGCCCTACTCAGGCCCCTGGATCACCTGCCAGATAAAGATCGCCACCATGATCAGGCCGATGCTCAGTTGCAGGAGGGCCGACAATACCCAGCCCAGCAGCCAGCCGCTGCCCGCTTTGAGCGCCTTCTTCCAGTCACCCAGACGGAGCATCTCACTCAGCAGCACCCCCACCACCGCGCCGAGGATTCCTCCTGGCAGGGTGAACAGGAGGAACCCCACCAGCCCGCCGGCCAACCCGGCCAGCACGCTCCAGCCGCTGGCCCCACCCGCTTTGGCCCCGGCGGCACTGGCCCACAGGTCGGCGCTGGTGGCGATGAGGGTGAGCAGCCCCAGAACGAGCAGCGTCGGCCAGCCGACGGTCCGAAAGCCCTCAACCAGGGCGTAGATCAGGGCTGCCACGAAGATCAACACCGTGCCGGGCAGGACCGGCGCTACGGTGCCGATCAGGCCCACGACCATGACCAGCAGGGTCAACACCAACAGGAGGGTATAGCGCGCTTCTTCCATTCTGACCATTCCCTGATCCACTCGTGCGGGGGGCGCGTTTCCAGGGGCCGGCCCGCCCGCCGCCAGGAGCTATACCGGGCCGTGAACCCGGCTCCCAGGAGCAGGATCACCATTCCTCACAGCAGCCAGTTGAGCAGCAGGGTCAGCGTCCCCAGGCTGAGCAACGTTGTGCTCAGGGCGCACAGGGCGGCAAAGTGGGAGTCGGAGCTGAACTCGGTGGCCAGGATGGTGGTGATCACCGCCGTGGGCATGGCGCTTTCCAGCACAACCACGTCGTGCGCCAACCCGCGCAGGCCGACAACCCAGGCCACCCCCCAGGCCAGCGCCGGAGCGATCAGCAGGCGGGCCACGGCGACGACGGCCAGGGCCGGCAGATGGAGCCTGTTCTGCCGACTTGAAAACGCATCGGCCAGTTGCACACCCAGCACCAGGAGCATGGCCGGGATCGAAGCCTGGCCCAGGAGGTGCACGGCTTTCCACAGCGGTTCGGGCACGGTCAGGCCACCCAGATTGAGGGCCAGCCCCAGCAGGGCGCCGTATATCAGCGGGACGCCAGCCACGCGGCGCAACGCGGTGCGGGCCGAGGCCTGGCCCCGGGCCATCAGATAGACACCCAGGCTGGAGCTGAGCATGGCGCTGACCGTGTAGTACAACGACGCCCGGGCCAGGCCCTCCTGCCCGAAGGCGAACAGATTGATGGGCAGGCCAAAGTTGCCGGAGTTCATGATCAGAATGGCGACCCCAAAAACAGCCTGGATTGGCCCTTGCAGCCGCAAGAGCCGGGCGGCAACCGCCGCCACGGCCCACAGGAGCAGCGTGGTCAGCAGCACGGCGACAGCGATCTGGCCAAATTCTCCCCCGCCGATGTCAGAACTGACCAGCGAATCGAAGACCAGGGCCGGCGCAAACAGGTAAAAGGTAGCCCGCGACAGGGTCTTGACGTCGAGGTGCAGGGATCTCTGCGCCAGCACCGCCACGCCGGCCACCACAAAGACCGGCCACACCACGTTCCATAAAACGGTCATCGTTCTTTGCCTCTTCCCAGACAGGTGTCTCGCTCCGCAACTCCCGCCAGGTCCGGCGGGAACAACGGATCGGCAGAATGCCCAGATCGCTCCGCCAGCCATTGACCGTTCACCGGCGCCCACCTGGGCTCCTGCACCCACCAACGCATGGTGACCGTCGCCGCCAGGCAGGCAACGGCGCTGGCAGCAAAGGTCTGAGCGTAGCCAAAGCCTGTCAGCCAGGTCCCCAGCAGGGGAGCAACGAGGCCCACCAGCCCAACCGCCGTATTGGCCAGGCCCATGTAGGTGGGCCGAACCTGCGGCGCGGAGAACTCCATGACCACCAGGATGCCGGAGACGAGGGTGGCGCTGACGGTGATGCCCTGCAGGGCAAAGACGGCATAATACCATTCCGGCGAGGGGGCCAGCCAGGCCAGGACAAAGCCCACGGTCGCCGCCAGGGCTCCCAACTCAAGGGACAGCTTGTGCCCCCACCGGTCGGCCAGGAAGCCAAAGAGCAGATTGCCTGCCGTCTGGCTCAGCAGATAGAGGGCGGTGTAGAGGCCCACCGTACTGTCGGGGATCTGCCAGCGATGCAGCGCGGCCACGGTGAGAAAACCGCTGCCCATGCCGCTCAGAGCCAGCAGCGACCGGGCGATCAGGAAGCGGCGGAAGTTGTGGTCATGGTGCACCAGGCCGGGCAGGCTGGCCAGAAACTGCCGATTGCTCTGGCGGGGCAGGGTGGCCGGCTGCACCGGTTCGCGGGCCAGGGCCAGAAAGCCCCAACTGGCCAGCAGGCCCCCGGCGGCAATGGTAAACAGGTAGACAAAGCTGACGGGAAAGGGAACTGTTCTCAGCAGCCAGGTGCTGAGCGCGGCCCCAGCCGCCCCCATGCCGGTGCCGACAAAGTTGGTAATGCCCAGAAAGCGGCCCCGCCGGTCCACAGGAAAGCAGCGGGCGATCAGGTCTTGCCAGGCGGTGGCCACCACACCCGCCCCCAGGGCGTGCCAGGCGATGCCGACCAGGAACAGCCCCAACGCCAGGCTGCTCGACCGCCCGGCCACCAGAGCCGAGATCACCACCAGGGCCAGCGGCAGCCGTTCCAGAAAGAACCCGATATTGACCACGACCGGCTTTTTGCGTGGCAGCCGTTGCACGACATTGGCCGTCCAGATCTGCGGCAGAAACCAGCCTGCCTGAGCGATGACCGCCAGCAGGCCGATGGGCAGAGGGCTGGGGGTCAGCTTGCTGATGAACAGCGGGGCGATGGTAGAAGAGGAGACAAAGCTGAGGCCGAACCAGAAGCTCGCCCCGTCGAGCAGGTTGACGGCAAAGTTCCAGCGGTAGTGGCGCTCCACCTCGGCCGCGAGTTCAGCCTGGCTGCGGGCCGGGGCCGGACGGTCGAGTTGCAGCAACAGCCCAATCATGCGCCGCAGCGGATGCCGGACAAAGGAGGGGATGTCCATCGTCAACTGGCCGGCCGGCTGTGGATAAAAGCCTGGCCGCGAGCGATCAGTTCCTCATGGTCGGCCGGGGCCTGCGCCTCGGCCAGCAACTGCCGGGTGTAACGCCGCAGCAGCTCCTCGGCCCGTGGACACCCCCTGGCCTGCCATTCCTCCAGAGTCAGAGTGGGAAAGATGCGGCTGCGGTAATAGGCCCGGCGGAACAGCTTGAGCGTCAGCGCCGAGGTCAAAAAGCTGCCGCCCGGCCCGACCTGTGCGATCTCATCCAGGGCGACGGCCTCATCGTCCAGCGGGAAACCCTGGGCAAACAGCCGCGCCTGGGCAATGATCTCGTCCGCATAGACGAGGATGGCCGGCGAAAAGACTTTGGACCCCAGATTGTCGCCCACAAAGGGGACCAGCCCCGTCTGACCGATACAGCTCACCAGGTGGTTCAGCCATTGATGGCCGGCGGCGATCAGGTCGGCCCCCCACCCCATGCCTGCCCCCGACGTGCCGGCGTGAGGCAGATGGTAATGGGCCATCATCTCTGCACAGGCCAGGTCCACCACGTAGCTCTGAGGGTCGTAAAAACTGCCCATGCCCTTCATGTCAAAAAAGGCGGGCAGGCTGCCGAGGATGACCGGGGTACCCTGCCGGATCAACTGGCTGAGGACCAGCCCGGCCAGGAGTTCGGCAGTCAGCAGGGCCAGCGTCCCGGCCGGCGTGATCGGCGCGGAGGCGCCGGCCATCCCATAGTTGGAATAGATAAACGGCAGGCCGCGCTCAATGGCGGCTCGCATCTTGTCGGCGGTGCCCCGGTTTATGATCAACGGGGTGATGGGGTTGAAGTAGGGGATGATAAAGGGGCGCGACGACAGATCGCCATGCAGATGCTCCACCAGGTCAAGGACGGTGGGGAAAGCCGCCTCGTCGGAGACCAGGAGGACCAGTGGTTTGACGGTATTGGCCACCATCTCCAGGACGGCGTACAGGTCCGACAGCTCCGGCGGCACATCCTGGATGATCCCCACCGTCGAGATGAGATCGAAGCTGGGCAACGCCCCACCCAGGCGCACCATATCGCGCATATGCTGCCGGGCAAAGGGCACCACGGCGTCGCTCTCCGGGTCCTGATAATACAGGACCGTCACGCCGATGCCAAACCGCGCCCTGTCCGGCAGGCGGAAGGCCAGGTTGCCCTGCCGGTTGTAAATCTCCACCGCCTGGGGTGCAGCGGCCAGCGCCCACTCGACCAGTTCGCCGGGGATGCGCACCCGGTCATCTATCATGGCAGCCGGGCCGATGGCCTGGATCAGCAGCTGCCTGGCCCAGTCTGCATCCACGCGCACGCCCACAGACGACAGGATGCTCAGCGCGTAGCCGTGGATCTGCTCGATCTGTTCAGGCGTCAGGACGGAAATCCTGGGTTGGACGATGGTCATCATGTTGACTCCTTCGGGCAGGCCGCTCCTGCTGTAGGGCAACTGCTCGCAGTTGCCCTGCTTCCCGGCACTGCCAGACGGGGTGCATTATAACATGACTCCTGCCGCCGATCAAAGCCCTGGCAGGCCTTGGAGACCCTTCCTGGCGTGCTGAATCTTGCCTCCCCGGCAGCCTGTCGGCAAAAGCCGGCTAAAGCCAGGGTAAGGCCAGGATGCACTTGGCCATAGGAGCTGCTGTGGAAGATGAACAGGCGTCTGGCCCCTCAAGTCTTTGACTTGAAGGGTCGCCGATTTGACATGGCGCGCATGATCGGCTAAAATAAAAATGTTCTAATCTGAGGAAAGGAGGCGGATCGGATGCGCTACGATATCGTTCTGCCGATCAGGGTTCATATTGAACCGGCCAGCGGCGACGTCGGTCCTCGTTGTCGTAGTGCGCCCGGACGCTTTTAGTTATTGTTAACTAAAGCCGTGGGGGCACTACCGACCCCACGGCCTTTTTGTTTGCGCGGATGCCTTGCATCCACAGGCCGTGGGGGTTCTCACGGCTTTTTTGTTGGGGTGACTATCTTGACATTGTTAAATTAACATAAATGGCAACAAAGGTGGACCTCACCCCATCCCCCAACCCCCTTCCCCTCTCCGCCGCGGAGAGGGGAAGGGGGCCAGGGGGTAGGGGTGAGGTCAAATCTAACATTGTCGAGATAGTCGGACGCAACGAACGATTTCAACCAGATTCCAAGCCTGCGGGAGGGTAGGCTGAGCAGATACCCTTCGAAGGAGGAGGGCCACATGACACAATTTGTTGCCCAGATGCGGGCATCCTACGGTTTTATCGAACGGAACTTTCATCTGGTCCGGCGCTACTGGGGCTGGGAGGTGGTGTGGCTGGCTTATAGCATCGCCAACGCCCTGGCCATCACCTTCATCGGCGCCGGCATGGAGGCCATCAGCGGTCAGGCAGTAGACACCGATTATCTCATCCTGTTCCTGCTGGCCGGGACGCTGATCTGGCACTTTCTGTCCATCGTCTTTGACGCCATCAGCGAGGTGATCGCCTGGGAGCGGTGGGAAGGGACCATCGAGTACACCTTCATGGCGCCGGTGCCACGCCTGACCCACATGTTGGGCCAGACCGCCTTCTCGCTGGCCTATGGCCTGCTGCACACGACGGTCATCCTGCTGGTCGTGGCCCTGTTCTTCAAACTGGACCTGAGCGGGGCCAACTTGGGTGGCAGCCTTCTGGTTCTGCTGGCCGGGAGCCTGTCGTTCATCGGGTTGGGGATCGTGGCCTCGATCATGCCCCTGCTCTTCCCGGAGCGGGGAGCGCAGATGACCCATGTGATCCAGGCCACGCTGTTGCTGGTGTCGGGCGTCTATTATCCGGTCAGCGTGCTGCCGGCCTGGATGCAGGCTGTGGCCCGGTTGTCGCCGGCCACCTACGTGCTGGAGGGGGTCCGTGCCGGGCTGTTGCAGGGCCGGCCCACCCCGGAACTGTGGCGGTATGTCTGGCCGCTGTTGGTGATGGGCGTGGTGCTCATCCCGGCCGGGGTGTTCATCTTTGGCCAGGCCGAGCGGTACGCCAAACGGACCGGCAAGCTGAAACGGAACGGTTGATGAGAATGATCGTCAAAGCAATAACCCGTTACTGGCAACAACTACGGAGCTTTCGCTCAAATGCCCGGCTCTACCTGCTGAGCCTGGTCATCAGCGGGCTGAGCTTTAGCATCTATTCCCTCTTTTTTAACCTGTACATCGTCAGCCGGGGGTATCCGCGCAGTTTCCTGGGGGAACTGCAATCGCTGCCCAACCTGATCGCCCTGTTTGGGGCCGTTCCGGCCGGCCTGCTGGTGGACCGCATCGGCCGCAAGCGGGCCATGCTCCTGGCCAACGGCGGCCAGACGCTGGCCTCGCTGGGCATCGTCCTGGCCCCCGGGCCGGGGTGGCTGCGGCTTTCGATGATCGCCTTTGGCCTTTCGCAATCGCTGTGGATGGTCAGCGGCGCGCCGTTTATGATGGAGAACTCCAGGGAGGAGGAACGCAATGCGCTCTTTAGCGCCAGCTTTGGCCTGCAAACCCTGGTGGGTTTCCTGGGCACGCTGGTGGGGGGCTATCTGCCCACCCTCTTTGGCGGCCTGCTGAGCGTGGAGGCGGAAAGCGCCCTGGCCTACGCGGCCACCCTGGGCGTTACGGTGGCGCTGTCGGCCGCGGCGTTGCTGCCGGTGCTCCTGATCGAGGAGCGGCCTGTCATCGCTTCGCGCCCTGCCGCATCTGGCCGAACGGTCCGCGCTTTTCTGCCCTGGCACACGATCAGGAATCCCGGCCTGGTGGGCCGCATCTTTGTGCCGAACATCATCATCTCTATGGGCGCAGCCATCCTGATCCCGTACATGAACCTCTTTTTCAAGGAGAGCTTTCCCATCTCGGACAGGGTGCTGGGCACCCTCTTTGCCGTGTCGTCGGTGATCACCGGCGTGGCGACGCTGGCCTCGCCGCTGCTGGCCGACCGTTGGGGCCGCATCCGGGCGCTGGTGATCACCCAACTGAGTTCGATCCCCTTCCTGCTGCTCATCGGCTTTTCGGGCCGGTTCTGGATCGCGGCCCTGGCCTTCTGGGTGCGGGCGGCGCTGATGAACATGGGCAATCCGCTGTACAACGCCTTTGCTATGGAGCAGGTGGGGGAGCGGGAGCGGGCCACGGTCAGCGGGCTGATGGGCATGAGCTGGAACATCGGCTGGACGGTGGGGCCTTACCTGAGCGGCTATATGCAGGCCAATCCCCACATCGGGTTTCGCCCTATCTTTCTGATCACCTGCTCGCTGTACATCCTGGCGGTCATCCTGGAAAAGAGATTTTTCCAGCGGTTGGACGACCGGCAGCGACGGGCCGCGCTGCTGCGCAGCCTGGGCGTGGCCGACTCGAATGTGGATAACTGCTCACCCTCCCGCAGGCCTGGCAGCAGTTTCAGGCAGAAATTCGTTGAATAGTCGGACGCAACGAACGATTTCAACCAGATTCCAAGCCTGCGGGAGGGTAGGCTGAGCAGATACGAATGTGGAATGACCGGGGGGGAAAGTCGTCCTTTCTGAAAGTCTGGCAGCATCATAACACAAAGAAATCTGCCTGTCAGCCAGGCAGTTGCGGAGGAGAATCATGCCGAACCACATTGACATTCGGACCTATCGCCCTGACGATAGGATCATAATCCCGGATGCGCCAACCATCCCCGGCCTGCGTTTCCGCCGTTTCCGTGGCGAGGCTGATTATCCGGCCATGTCGGCCGTCCTCAACGGCAGCAAGGAGGCCGATGGGCTGGAGTGGAGCCAGTCGGTCGAGGACGTTGCCCGCACCTATCGCCATCTGGTCAACTGTGATCCACAGCAAGATATGCTGTTTGCCGAAATAAACGGCCAGGTGGTCGGCTACAGCCGGGTGTGGTGGCAGCAAGAGCTGGATGGCACCCGTGATTATCTGCATTTTGTCCACCTGCTGCCTGAATGGCGGATGGGGGATCTGCGCCGGGCGATGCTCCGCCACAACGAACGTCGCCTCCGCCAGATCGCTGCCGACCATCCCGCGACCGCCCCGCGCCTTTTGTGTGCCTGGGCGTCCGAGACGGAAACGCACTGGGCCTCCCTGCTGATCGAGGAGGGATACCGGCCGGTGCGTTACAACTTTGAGATGGTCCGCCCCGATCTGGAGAATATCCCCGACCTGCCCCTGCCGGAGGGCCTGGAGGTCCGGCCGGTGTTGCCGGAGCATATCCCGCTCATCTGGGAGGCGTCCAGGGAGGCCTTTCGCGACCACTGGGGCTACTCGGAAGAGGAATGGGACCAGGAGATGGCCACCTGGCCTGAATCGCCCACCTTTCAGCCTGAGCTGTGGCAGGTGGCCTGGGATGGCGACCGGGTGGCGGGCATGGTCCAGAACTTTATTGACCATGCGCAGAACGAGGAATATGGCCGCAAACGGGGTTACACGGAGGGGATCTGCGTGCGCCGGCCCTGGCGGCGGCGGGGGTTGGCCCGGGCCCTCATCGCCCGCAGCCTCCGGCTGCTCAAGGAGTTGGGCCTGGAGGAGGCGGCGCTGGGTGTGGACGCCGACAATCCCAACGGGGCCTTGCAGCTCTACACGAGCATGGGCTTCCGGGTGGTCAAACGTCACACCACCTACCAGAAGCCGCTGGATGGAGCACAGGCTTAGGCCTGTGCTCCATCCGGAAGCAACTGCCTGTCAAAGACCAATTGCCCGTCGCGGACGTCCAGCCGCACCCTGTCCCCCTCGCGGAACTCGCCGCGCAGCAGCTTGAGCGCCAGGGGGTCCTGCACCTGGCGCTGGATGACCCGCTTGAGCGGCCGCGCGCCGTAGGCCGGGTCGTAGCCCTCTTCCGCCAGCAAATCCCTGGCTGCGTCGGTCAGCTCGATCTCTAACCGACGGTCGGCCAGCAGCTTTTGCAGCCGTCGCACCTGGATGTCCACGATCTGCTTCAGGTGTTCCCTGGTCAGGCCGTGGAAGAGGATGATCTCGTCCACCCGGTTCAGGAACTCGGGCCGGAAATGCTGGCGCAGCGCGGCCATGACCAGGTTGCGCTTCTGCTCGTCGGCCGTCGGGTCGCGGCCATCCAGGAACTCGGTGCCGACGTTGCTGGTCATGATGACCACCGTGTTTTTGAAATCCACCGTCCGCCCGTGGCCGTCGGTCAGGCGGCCATCGTCCAGCAGTTGCAGCAGGGTGTTGAACACCTCGGCATGGGCCTTTTCGATCTCGTCGAACAGGACGACGCTGTAGGGCCGCCGCCGCACCGCCTCGGTGAGCTGGCCCCCCTCCTCGTAGCCGACGTAGCCGGGCGGCGCGCCGATCAGCCGCGAGACGGTATGCCGCTCCTGGTACTCGCTCATATCAATGCGGATCATCGCATTTTCGTCGTCAAACAGGAACTCGGCCAGGGCGCGGGCCAGCTCGGTCTTGCCCACACCGGTCGGCCCCAGGAAGATAAAGCTGCCGATGGGCCGGTTGGGGTCGTGCAGCCCGGCCCGGCTGCGGCGCACGGCGTTGGACACCACCTGGATCGCTTCATCCTGGCCGACCACCCGTTCGTGCAGCCGCTCTTCCATCTTGAGCAGCTTTTCGATCTCGCCTTCCAGCAGTTTGCTGACCGGGATGCCGGTCCAGGCCGAGACCACCTCGGCCACATCCTCGCTGTCCACCTCCTCCTTGAGCAACTGCTGGCCGTTCTGCAACGCCTTGAGCTGCGCCTCCTGGTCGGCCAACTGCCGCTCCAGGCGGACCAGTTCGCCATATTGCAGTTCCGAAGCGCGACGATAGTCATACTGTCGTTGCGCCTCCTCGATCTGATGGCGGACGCGCTCGATCTGCTCTTTGGTGTCGCGCAACCCTTTGATGGCCGCTTTTTCCTGCTCCCAGCGGGCAGCCAGCGCCCGGCTTTTTTCCTGCAGGTCGGCCAGCTCTTTTTCCAGCTTTTCCAGGCGCTCCTTGCTGGCCTTGTCTTTCTCCTTTTTCAGCGCCTCCCGCTCGATCTCCAGTTGCATGATCTGGCGGTCCACCCGGTCCAGCTCCTGAGGCTTGGAATCAATCTCCATGCGCAGCCGGCTGGCCGCCTCGTCAATCAGGTCAATCGCCTTGTCGGGCAGGAAGCGGTCGCTGATGTAGCGGGCCGAGAGGGTCGCGGCGGCGATGACCGCCGAGTCTTTGATGCGCACGCCGTGATGCACCTCGTACCGCTCCTTCAGGCCGCGCAGGATGCTGATCGTCTCCTCGACGCTGGGCTCATCCACCAGCACCGGTTGGAAACGGCGTTCCAGGGCCGCATCCTTTTCAATGTACTGGCGGTACTCATCCAGGGTGGTGGCCCCCACGCAGTGCAGTTCGCCCCGGGCCAGCATCGGCTTGAGCATGTTGCTGGCGTCCATCGCCCCCTGGGCCGCCCCCGCGCCGACGACGGTGTGCAGTTCGTCAATAAAGACGATGATCCGGCCCTCGGCGTCGGTGATCTCTTTCAGCGCCGCCTTCAGCCGCTCCTCAAACTCGCCGCGGAACTTGGCTCCGGCGATCATGGCCCCCAGGTCCAGTTGCACCAGCCGCTTGTCCTTCAACCCATCGGGCACGTCGCCGCGCACAATGCGCTGGGCCAGCCCCTCAACGATGGCCGTCTTGCCCACGCCCGGATCGCCGATGAGGACCGGGTTGTTTTTGGTGCGGCGGCTGAGCACCTGGATCACGCGCCGGATCTCCTCGTCGCGGCCGATGACCGGGTCGAGCCTGCCCCGGCGCGCCAGGTCGGTCAGGTCGCGGCCATACCGGTCGAGCGCCTGATAGGTGCTTTCCGGCGTCTGGGAAGTGACCCGCTGGCTGCCGCGGATGCCGGCCAGGGCGCGCAGGATGGCGTCCCGGGTGAGGCCGTGGCTGTGCAACAGGCGGGCGGTATTGCCGGCACGTTCCTCGGCCAGGGCCAGCAACAGATGCTCGGTCGAGACGAACTCGTCGCGCATGTCGCGGGCGATCTGGTCCGCCCGGTCGAGGGCCTGTTGCAGCTCCCGTGACAGGCCGACCTGGGCTGTTCCGCCGTAGACTTTGGGCTTGCGCGCCAGCTCCCCTTCCACCTGCTGGGCCAGCACGCCCGGTTGCAGGCCCAGCCCCTGCACAATGAGCGGCACCACCCCGTCCGACTGGCGCAGCAGGGCCAGCAACAGGTGCTCGCCTTCGATCTGACCGTGACTACGTTCTCCTGCCAGGCTCTGCGCCTGAAAGATGGCTTCTTGTGCTTTCTCGGTAAAATGATTCAAATCCATACCCACAACTCCTTTCCGCCCTCAAGCAGGTCGGAGCCTCGGAATTCGGAGGCGCCGGGCACCTGACCGGCTATGAGCTCCGATCTCTGCCGGGCTGAGTTGTGGCCATTGTACCTGGGAGGTGTTAGACCGATATATGAAGAGTGTTAGAATTCTGTTAGAGCCGGTCTGAAAGCCGTCAGGGAGACGACGGCGATTTTCCTGGGTGCCGGGGGGGGGGACCTGGTGTTACCTCCACCAGGCATGGCACAAGGGCATCGCCGGCGGGGTTGCTATGGGCGTCGAACCAGGGCAACCGTTCTCCGGTGGACAGGTCATACATGCCGATCAGGAGCCGGTAGCGGCCCGGCGGCGCGTCGGGGTAGACAGGCACCTGGAGCCACTCGCCGACCAGGTCGCCGGGCCGCCAGGTGTTGGTGGGACAACCGCCGTCGCATGGCAGGAAATCCACCTGCCCGGCTTTGACCCCGGCCTGGTCAATGACCTGCACAAACAGGGTGTAGGAGGTGGCGGTCGGGGCCAGCGCCCGCCAGCCGAGGAACAGCGGCAGCGCCCCGCCGGGGTGGACCGTTGTCTTTTCGACCTGCAGGGCGAGCAGCTCCGCTACCTCTCCCACCCTTCTCCTCTCCGGCGACAGAGCCGGCAGGCGGGCCACGTCGAAGGGCCGGTCGGGCGGCGAGTAGTAGTCCAGCCGCACCGCTCCCACCTGGAAGCGGGCTGTTGCCGACTCCAGGTCGCCGGAACCGACGGTCCAGGTTGCCTGCTGCTCGACGCCGATCTCTCGCCGGGCCGGCACTCCCCACACCGCCAGGGCCCCGTCATAAGCATCCTGCCAGGCTTCGGTCAGCAGTGGATCGGTCAGGGCGACGGCCTCGCCGGGGCGCTCCATGCGGGCCAGGAGGTCGGCCGCCTGCGCCACATCACCGCCCGGCGCGTAACCGCGCAACGAGGTGGCAGAGCCAATCCCTGCCAGAAGCAGCAGGCCCCCCGCCAGCCGGGCAGGCAGTCGGCCTCGCCACGCCGCCCACAAAGCCCAGACCGACAGGAGAACCACAAGCCCCAGGAAGGCAACGGTGGCCGCGACGCCCACTCCCTGCTGCCTGTCACCGGCTGCTCCGATAGCCCGGACCCAGGCCAGGTCCAGGCTCTGCGGGTGGAGGTAGCTCCATTGCCGTAGCAGCGGGCTGTAGGCCGGATTGAAGAGGGTGGCAGGATGGTACAGGCCCAACCTGGCATAGATCTCCTCCAGGTAGGCGTTGAAATTGACGACAACGCCGAGAATCTGCACCATGATGCTCAACAGGGCCACAGCTCCCACCCCCACCGCCACGGCCCGGCGGCGGGCAGCGACCTCAAGGGCCGGGGCCAGCGGCAGGACGGCGAAGGGCAGGGCCGTTACCAGGAAGCGCGGCCCCCAGCTATGCCCGGCCCACCATAGATACCAGGGCGCGTAGAAGGCGATGTGGCCCAGCACCACGGCCGCGGCCAGCAGCCCCTCAGCGCGGTGACGGCGGTAAAAGGCCGGCCAGGCGGCCAGCGCAGCCAACAGCAGCGGGTTATACCAGAACAGCCCTTTGCCGGGGCTGAAGGTCAGTCCGTAAAAGCCCTCGAAAAAGGGGGTGGCAAAACGCTCCTCGGCCAGGTAGCCGGTGGTCAAAGGATTGCCGAACCGTAACCGGTTATACCAGCCGGTGATCACCAGCGCCGCCAGCAGCGGCAGCCCAAAGAGCAGCAGCGACCCAGCCCAGGATCGCCACTCCCCCCGGTGGTGGCGGCGGAGGTACACCAGCAGGAGCAGCCCCAGGAACGGGATCACCATCGCGTTGTTCAGCCGGGCCAGCAGGGCCAGGCCCAACCCGGTCCCGGCCAGCAGCGGACTGAGCCGGTCGTCCAGGTCGCGGAAACGGAGCAGGAAGTAGAAGCTGAGCATCAATCCCAGGGCAGCCAGCGATTCGCTGAACAGATAGCGGGCGTAAGGCCAGGCCATTGTCCCCAGGCCGTATGCCAGGGCACCCCCCAGCGACACCCCGTGGCTGTAACGGAACCGCCGCAGGGCCAGATAGAGCAGGGCGCCGGTCAGGGCGGTGACCAGGCCGTTGGTCAGCATCGCCGCCTGAACATTGCCCACCTGCTCCGACCGCAGCGCCAGCCAGTAGAGGGGCAGCGCCGCCAGGGTCATGCCCAACCCCTTGCGGGAGTAGAGATGCCCATCCGGGCCGTAGGACCCCTGCTGCTCACCCATCCAGCGCAGCAACTCGATATCCCATGCCCCTCGCCGGGCCAGGCTATCGGTGGTGACCAGCATGGCCATTTCGTCGCTGGAGTGGTAGCGGCCGCTGAAGGTCAGCAGGTAGACGCTGAACAGCAGGACAAAGAGGGGGATTGGGGTATTGGATGGTGGCTTTCGGGCTTTCAATCTCTAATCTCCAGTCTCCAATCTCTAACTTGACATTGTTCGATTTGACCTCAC
>Ga0209162_1001507_pt1 | contig 22658 bp, 15 predicted proteins | sample YNPNPMetaG_FD_187121 | JGI IMG/M metagenome (GOLD analysis project Ga0209162, IMG submission 187121) | Anoxygenic and chlorotrophic microbial mat microbial communities from Yellowstone National Park, USA - YNP NP MetaG (SPAdes) (version 2) ...
CAGCACGTTCGCCTCGCCCAGCCGATCCCCCACCGCCCGGAACAGCGTGAGCGCCTGCTCGTAGCGCGCCAGCGCCTCGTCCCGCCGAGCCTGAAACGCCAGCACGTCCCCCTGGGCCTTCAGCACGTTCGCCTCGCCCAATACAGCCTCGGGGGTGGTGGACGGCGACTGGGCCAACAAGCGATAGAGCTCCAGGGCCGCGTTGAAGTGCTGCAGCGCGGCCTGGTGGCTGTAGCCGCGACGGGCTGCATCGCCCGCCTGATAACGCGCTTCGGCCTCGGCGGGGGTGTTGCCGGCCAGGGCATAAGCGCGGGCGGCCTCGCCGTAGGCGGCCTCCGCCTCGAGCCAACGGCGTGGCGTGCTCGTCTCGTATACACCAGCCAGGTCATACCACGTATCGCCGATGGCCGTGTAGTTGGGCCGCGGCAGGCCGGTCAGCCCTCGGATGCGCTCCTGGAGAAAGGCAATCAGTTGATCGCGCTGGCGCTCTTCGGGCACCACCAGGTAGGGACGACGGCGACCGGCAGAGCTGCGCCCCTCCATCGCCGGAGCAGTCGAACGGGGAGCTATGCTGATGGCGGCGCCGTCGCCCTGTAGGCCGCCGGGGAAGTAGAACACGCCGCTGAGCCGCGTGTAAAAATTGGGCGCACGTTGGGCCAGTTGCCGGCGCTCGCGCTCGCTGGCCCAAAACACCAACCGATGCGGGTAGGTGGCCAGCAGGTCCCGCTGGATATCCAGAAAGCCGGCCAGCTCGTCCAGCCGGTAGCCTAAGCCATCGAACGAAACGACCGGCGCGTCGCCGCCAGCATCAATGCGGCGCACAATGCGCAAGGGATCGGGCACTTCCTCCTGCACCAGCGAAATCTCAACCACGGGCAACGGCGCTACGGCCTGGCGCAGCTCTTCAAGCATCCACTGCTGCACGTTGCGGCTCTCATAGACGGCCAGCGCCCAGGCGGCCGGGGCCAGGCGCAACAGGGTGGCCAACCGGCGCAGGCTCGAGGCACGCGTCTCCAGGATCTCGGCCGGACTGAGGGTAGCCGACGAGGGGATCAGTTCAGCGGTCGCCGGCAGGACGCTGCTCATCGTCGTCCTCCACATAACGGTCCAACAGGCTCCACAACGCCGGATGGACGTCACACCAATGGGGGTCGTTGGGGTACTCGATCAACGCTCCCTTTTGCAACAGTCTCTCGATCTCCGGTTCGTTGGTGAGCAGGCGATCGCGGTGGCGCGCCTTAAGCAACCGCCATTCCGCCAGGGAGAGGTTAGCTGCCATCTCGCGGCGCAACTCTTTGATCGCATTTTGGGCATCGCCGATCTGGATGGACCGGGCCTGATCATCGCGATCCAGGGCGAAAAGAGCTGCCTGGTTGACCAGTTTGACCAGGTCAACGACGATGCCGCCGCTGGCAACGATCAGATGTTCCAACGCGTCGGGGGCCACCAGATCCTCGTTCAGACGGTTGAGGACGATTTGACGCAACGTCCGCCGGCCCTGAGGATCATCATCGCCGTTCCATTGTCGCAACCTCAGATTGGGCAACAACACGTGTTGATCGAAATAGCGCTGAACGTTCTGGTAATCCTCCGAGTAGCGCAACGGCAGGGGAAAGGTGTAGATCATGGCCGCGCGCAGCGCCGTGATGGTCGGTGCATGGTCCCTGAAGATATGGCGTGCGGCCTCCAGGTCTACTTTATCCAGTCCCTCCACCACTAACAACAGGCGTTTCGGGTTGAGATGTCTTTCAGCTTCTTCGATCACCCAGTTCAACCACCGCACCAGCTCTGGCATCTCTCGATCCACAAGAGCATTGAGGTGGTCGCGGGTGAAGACCGACTGGCTCACGCCAACTTCTATCTCACCCAGCAAGGTGCTCAAGGAAGCCATGGTTTTGATCTCGCGCGGCGCGCCCAGGCTGAAACCGGCCACCTTCTCCTGCCACCAATCGGCCAGGGCCTGCCATCCCTCGCGCAGGGGCTCGCCGGCCGGGCGGCCGATCAGCCCTTCGTTGATACAGCGACGTGTGACCTGGGTGCTGAGGGCCAACATCAGGTCCTCATAGTGCATGTTGGAGCGCCCGGTGACAGTGAGGACATCGAAGCCGATGGTATGAAATCTATCCTCGATCTCCTCGGCCAGCTTGTTGAGCTCGGTGCTCTTGCCCGTGCCGCGATGGCCCACAAAGAGGATCTTGCGCGGTTCATGAGCTGCCAGAAAACGCGCCAGCCGTCGCCGCGGCGTTCCCGCGCGCTCAACAAACCAGGTGCGCAGATACTGCCCCTTGAGGGCCTGCTTGGGGTCAAAGAACCGAATCACCTGTGCCAGATTGATCGCTTTCATCGCTCATTTCTCCGTTTGCTGAAACCCAGGCCAGCAGTGTGAGTATACATTGTGTTCTTGCGAAAAGCAACCAGCCGTGCCTGGGCGCACGCCGCATGGGCGGACGGCGTCCGCCCACACCGTGCCAGGGCGCACATCCACGGTCGTAGGAGCGGACGGCGTTTTGGATTGCGGGGACGTGTCCCCGCTTTGGCTTGCGGGAGTATCTCCCTGCCTTGAGGGCAAAAGCGGCGCTGCGCGCCGCAATCCCAAAAAGGGCGCACGCCGTGCGCCCCTATGTTGGGGTTATATGCTGCGGGGCACGTTACCCTTCCCACAGCATCTCGAGCTGCTTCCGGCCGGCCTCCAGCGCCTGCTGCTCGAGAAACCGCTTCATCTGCGGCCACGGCGTTCGATCGATCATGCGCGGCATGGGCAGACGCTCGGCATCCTCGAAAAAAGCCAGGCCCCGCACCGCGCTGATGGCAAACGTGCGCACCCGTGCATACTTGACCGCCGCGACTTCGAACACGCGCTCCAGCGGCACCGTACGCAGGATGTAGTACATCCCGCACATCCGGCCCAACAGCCTGCGGATCGGCGCTGAAGAAATCCAGGTCCACCGAGAAACGATGTCCCAGATGCAGCGCCAGTCCCGTCCCGCCGGCCAGATAGAACCGGTCAATGAAAGGTAAGCGAGCCGTCGCCCGCAGTGCATCCTGGGTTTCCGGCGTCAAAGCTTCCCAATGGGGAAAGTTCAGTGCGGCCACACTTCACCTCGCGCGGTCGGAAAGGGCGCGCGTCGCCACCGGCGGATGCCCAACAGCTTGCGCCAATAGTTGAAAGCAACCTTCGACAGCCACCGCTCACCATGCTCGCGGACAAAACGGCGAACTCGCGGCGCACCGTATACACTGAACAGCCAGCGCACCTCATCCCACGTCCCGTACTCCAACGTGCGCTGCAAGATCAGATCAGCGTCATCTTGCAAGTCCAATGCCGCCAAGTCGTACTCCTGAAAATACGGCGCCAACCCCGACGGGATCTCGCCCTTTACCTCTGTCTTCACGATGATCCTCCTCGTTCGCCGATTTGCGATCCGCCGATTCGCCATTTGATACGCCGTGCCAGGGTGCACGCCGTGCGCCCCTACTCTTTCACCCGCTTCTGCAGCTCGTACAGCTTGTTCAGCGCGGCCAGCGGGCTGAGGCTGTTGATGTCCAGCGCGCGCAGCTCCGCGATGACCGGATCCTCGGCCGAGAAGAGCGGGAGCTGGTAGACCACCGGCCGGTCAATGACCGAGCGCCGCGGGCCGGCCGCGCCCGATGCCTCCAGGTCGGCCAGGATCTCCTGCGCGCGGGCGATCACGGGCTTCGGCAGGCCGGCGAGCTGCGCCACGTGCACGCCGTAGGAGCGATCGGCCGCGCCGGGCACGATCTTGTGCAGGAAGACCACCCTGTCCCCCTGCTCGGCCACGGCCACGTTGAAGTTGACCACGTGCGGCAGGCGCTCGGCCAGGTCGGTCAGCTCGTGGTAGTGGGTGGCGAACAACGTCTTGGCGCGCAGCCCGGGATGGTTGTGGATGTACTCGATCACGGCCCAGGCAATCGCCAGGCCGTCGTAGGTGCTGGTGCCCCGGCCGATCTCGTCCAGGATCAAGAGCGAGCGGTTGGTGGCATGGTGCAAGATGTTGGCGGTCTCCACCATCTCCACCATGAAGGTGGATTGCCCGCGCGCGATCTCGTCCGACGCGCCGATGCGCGTGAAGATGCGGTCCACCACCCCGATGCGCGCGGACTCGGCCGGCACGAAGGAGCCGATCTGGGCCATGAGCACGATGTGGGCGATTTGGCGGAGAAAAGTGCTTTTGCCGCTCATGTTCGGCCCTGTCAAAATGATGATCGCCTGCTCGGGCGAAAGGTACGCATCGTTGGGCGTGAACGGCTCGCCGACCAGGAACTTCTCCACCACCGGATGGCGTCCGCCTTTGATGTCAATCACGCCGTCGTCGGTCACGACGGGCCGGACGTAGCGGTTGGCCTCGGCCACCTCGGCCAGCGCGGCGGCCACGTCCAGCTCCGCAATGGCCCGCGCGGCCGCCAGCAGCCGGGGCGCGGCGTCCGCGATCTGCGCCAGCACCTGCCGGTAGAGCTGCCCCTCCAGCTCCAGGATGCGCTCCTCCGCGTTGAGCACCAGCGACTCGTACTCCTTCAGCTCCGGCGTGATGTAGCGCTCCGCGTTGACCAGCGTCTGCTTGCGGATGTAGTGCGGCGGCACCAGGGCCGCGTTGGCCGTGGTCACTTCGATGTAGTAGCCGAAGACCTTGTTGTAGCCCACCTTCAGCGACTTGATGCCCGTGCGCTGGCGCTCGAGCGGCTCCAGGTTGGCGATCCACTCCCGCGCATCGCGGATGGCCGCGTGGATGCCGTCCAGCTCGGCCGAGAAGCCCGGCCGGATGACGCCGGGGGTGGCCAACGTCGCGGGCGGCTCGTCGGCGATGGCCGCGGCGAGGAGGGATTGGATATTGGGGGTTGGGGGTTGGGGATTGGGGATTAGGGATTGATAGTTAATCCCTAATCCCCAATCCCTATCAAGCAGCGCACGGATCCTCTCCACGCGCGCCAACGCCTCGCGCATGCCCACCAGATCGCGCGGGAGGGCGATGCCCTGGACGCAGCGGTTGGTCCAGCGCTCCAGGTCGCCCAGGCCGCGCAGGAGCTGGCGCAGCTCGGCCCGGGCCGGCGCGTTGCGATACCACGCCTCCACCGCGTCGAGCCGGGCGTTGATGGCCGCCACGTCGAGGAGCGGCTGGTTGAGCCACTTGCGCAACAGCCGGCCGCCCATGGGGGTCAACGTGGCGTCGAGCACGCCCAGCAGCGAACCCTGCACCGTGCCCCCGCGGATGCTCTCGGTCAGCTCCAGGTTGCGCCGGGTCGCCTCGTCGAGGAGCATGTACTCGCTGATGCTGTAGGTGCGCAGGCCCGCGATCTGCGCGATGTTGCCCTGCTGCGTCTCCTGCAGGTATTGCAACAGCGCGCCGGCCGCGCGCACGGCCAGCGGCTTGTCGTCGCAGCCGAAGCCGGCCAGCGACGCGGCCCGAAAGTGGTCGAGCAGCGCCTGGCGGGCGGTGGTCTCTTCGAAGCGCCAGGCGGGGTAGGGGGTGGTGTGGTATTGGGAGTTAGGGATTAGGGATTGGGGAGGGGAGGCCCAGCGCGGGTCTTGGGCCGGGTAGAGCAGCTCGGCCGGCGAAAGGCGCGCCAGCTCCTCGGCCAGCCGACGCAGGACGTCCGCGCCGTCGCTGATCTCGGTGGCGGCGAATTCGCCGGTGGAGATGTCGGCGTAGGCCAGGCCGACGGCCCCCCCAGCCCCCCGATTTCGGGGGGAGTCAGATTCCCCCCAGGGTTGGGGGGTCAGGGGGGCGCCATCGAACACCACCGCCGCGACGTAGTTGTTCGCCTTCTCCGGCAACAGCCCCGGCTCGACCAGCGTGCCGGGGGTGACGACGCGGCGCACAACGCGCGGGACGAGCTTCTCGCCCTTGGGCGGCTCGTTGCCCACCTGCTCCGCGATGGCCACTTTGTAGCCGGCGTTGATCAGCTTCGCGATGTAGGTGTCCACCGCGTGGTAGGGCACGCCCGCCAGCGGCACGCGCTCGTCCGCGCCCACCGGCCGCGAGGTCAGGACGACATCGCACACGGACGCGACGATCTTCGCGTCCTCATCGAAGGTCTCGTAGAAATCGCCCAGGCGGAAGAAGAGGATGATGTCGGGATACTGCTTCTTCAGCGCCAGGTACTGGGAACGCATGGGTGTGGTCATGATGGATGATCAGCTACCGGGTATCGGAATTAGCCTAATGCCACCTGGCCGTACGGGTCGCCGTAGAGCACGTAGGCCAGCCAGGTGGGATTGGCTTCGTCGGCGGCCTTGATCGCCAGCCGGGCCTCGTAGAACGCCTGGCCGAGCGGCTGCGGCCGGCCCTCGAACGCGTTGATCCCCCACAGCCGGTCGTAGAACTCCCGGGCGAACTGAGCGGCCAGCTTGCCGTTGATCTCCCACAGCGAGCCGATGAAAGTGCTCGCGCCCCAGCCGATCAGGGTCGCGGCCCAGCCGCCCAGGCCGGTCAACCCGAAGCCGACCTCGCCGGAATGGCAGGCGTTGAGGAAGACCAGCGGCCTGGCGGCCGTCAGGCCGGCGCGCATCCGCGCGTCGAGCTGGGCCGGGCTGAAATAGCCGTCCGCCAGCTTGACCTTCGAGCTGTCGGGGTTGGTCGCGTCGAAGTTGCCGTGGCACGCGAAATGGAGGATCTGCGTGTCGCGAGCCTGTAGTCGCGCCTGCACGTCGGCGACACGGGTCAACGGCCCTTCCAGGCTCACCTGCCACAGCCGGCGATGCAGCTCCTGGAAATAACGATTCTCGGCATCGGCCTCGGGCGCGTCGCCGGCCGGCGCCACCCACGCGCCCCGCTTGACCTCCAACTGATCGGGCGCGCCCGGGCCGGCCAGCCAGCGCGACAGGCGGAACATCTCGCACAGGGGCGGGTCGTCGTAGAGCAGGTTGCCGTCCCGATCCACCGCGAACGGCCGCACGACCTCCCACGGGATCCACGGCTCGTCCGACGTGATCAACAGGCTCTTGCCCGCGAACTTCGTGCGGATCGTCTTGCCGTACTCCTCCTTCAGCTCTTTGGAGAAAAGCTTGTCGAAGAGGTCGTTGCCCAGCGCCACCAGCTCCCGCTTGATGGATTCGGTCTCGTCGGCCGAGCGGCCGGACGCGCCGCGTCCGGCCAGAGCGCTGAGCCGGTCGAGCGTCGGCTGCAAGAAGGCGCGGGGAGAATCGGCCGCCAGCTCCACTTCGCCGGCCGGCTTGTAGTGATACTCGCCTCCGCCGTGCAACATGAAGGAGAGCCGGCGCCGATCGGCCGACAGCATCACCCGCAGCTCCAGATCGGCCGGCGGCGCGGCCGCGCCGCGCGCCGGCGAAACCACCGGCACCGGATCGCACTTCACGTTGGCCAGATCGCTCACGGCGCTCAGATCGGCCACCACCTTGACCTGGAAGCTCTGCATCAACAGGTTCCGGCCGAACTGGTCTATGAAAACGGTGATGCGCTTCTCGCCCGCCGACTGGGGCGTCAACAGAAACACAACCGGCTCGCAGTCGCGCTCCGCCTCCACCTTGACGATCCGGCCGGGCGCCTCCCCCGGCGCGGGCAACCCGCCCATGCTCTCCGTCACGACGAAGCCCTCCGGCTGGACGACGATCGTCAGGTCGCCCACCTTCAGGGTCATCTGCGCCGCGTCGGCCGCGAGGGCCGACTTGGCCGAATAGCGCTGCGCCACATGGATGACGAGCGGCACGTCCTGCTGCGTCACGAGCACGGTGGCCGGAAAATAAACGTTCGCGAAACGCACCAGGCCTTCCCCGGGCATGGCGCTTTCCCCCGGCCCCGCGCTTTCCATCATGGCGTAGGCCGGCTGCCACTCCGCGCGCGGGGGAGCGCTCGCAACCGGCCGACGGACAGGGGCGAACTCGGCACCGCGCAATATCGGCCGGACCGGCCGCACGAACGTCTTGCGACTGCTCAACAAAGTGCGAACCGCGCCGTAGGCGCCGAGCAGCGCCTCGGCGCTGCGCAGGAAGGCTTCAGGATCGCCCCCGCGATCGCGCGCCTGGCACAGTCGGCGCCAGGCCACGCGCTCGTCGGGGATCAACCGGTCTTCGTGCGTGTTCACCAGGCGGACGAGCGCGTCGGCGGTGGCGGCCGGGTCCTCGAAAAAGCGGAAGTCGGCCAGCTCGATCATCCCATCCAGGAGAGCCTGACGTTTTTCTTTTGAGATCATCGCCACCGAGCGGTAGCCGACCAGCGGCGCCATCTGGCCGGCCGTCAATGCCTGGACGGCCGCTGGGGGCAAGATGGCGCGCTGCGCCCAGAGCGCGTCGAGCAATTCGACGATGGCCGAGACCGCGCCCAGGCCGTCGGCGGCCGCGATCCTGGGGCCATGCGCCATGAGGAGGGCGCGCAGCTCGTCGCGTTGCGTCGGTGTCAGCGTCGCCCAGGCCGACCGCAACGCCGCGATCGTCTGCAACAACGTATCTGCAGCCAGATCATTGCGAAATGACATGAGGCACCTCTCGAAGGATCCCCCGTTTTCCACCCCCGATTTCGGGGGGAACGGGGGCAGGGCGGCGCTATTCGGGCCACCGGGAGCTGAATTCGTCGAACATCCAGGCCAACAGCCTGTCCCAGCCGGTGACCTGCGGAAACTTCAGGCCCTGGTAGATGGCCAGCTCGTCGCGCAGCCGGGGCGGCAGGAACACGGAGAGGCCGTTGGCGCCCCTGTACTTCGGCCGGTAGGCCACCTGCAACACGGCCGCCTCGGGGCCGCGCACCTGGAGGTGATCGTAGAGCGCCCTGGCCGCGGCCGCGACCTCACCGTAATCGCTGAATTCGGTCTTCTGCGCCAGTTTCAGCGCGAAATCGCCCAGGTCGCGATAGTTGCGGTCCTCGAACACGAGCACCGGGTCGGGGCCCGCAAGCAGGCCGCGCACGATCCCCTTGAGCGCGGCGTCGGCGCGGGCGCGAATGGCCTCGACGAGCGCCCGACACAGGTCCACCGTGGCGGCCACGCGCTCCAGCGCGATGGCCGACTGGGTGACCGTCTCCTCCGCGCGCGTGGCGGCCCGGTAGCTGCGGGCGAAGTCGCGCACGATCTGCTCTGCCAGCGCGGCCCCGGTCATGCCGGGGGCCTTGTTCAGCGCGGCCAGGATCGGCGCGTAGGGCCAGCCGTCCATCGGCTCGACCTCCTGCGAGGCCACGAAGTAATCCGCGAAGTCCGCCAGCTCGAGCGCGCCCTCGACCATCGCCATCAAGCAGGCGTCCATGCCGATCAGATCGAGGCGCACGCCCGTTTCGGCCTGGGCCTCGCCGAGCGCCCGGCGCAGGTCGGCCGTGTCCAGGAAGTCTTTGCTCGAATCGTCGAAGGCGATCGGCCGCGTGGCGCCGTCCGGCCGGACGATCTGGGTGCGCCGGAAGAGCGGCCGGGGCGTGCCCAACGCGCGCACGGCCGCGTAGGTGTCCACATCCAACCAGCCGGTGCCGTGATTCCACAGGACCAGCGCATAGCGCTCGGCCGGATAGAGCCGCACGCTCTCCACGATGAACTGGCGCAGGGTGCTCGGATCGCCGGTGTTGACCCCCGGCAGGCGTCGGCAGCGACTGCCGGCCAATCCCCGGCCATCGCGACGCACCTCCACCAGGTAGGTGACATCCTGGTTGGTGTCGAACAGACAGGTCACCGCCACGTTGTCCGTGGTGCCGATCATGGCCATCTCGGCCAGATCGCGGTAGCCGGCCGATGTCATCTCGGCCATTAACTGAAGCTTGCCGTACTGGGTCTTGAAGACCTTGCCGTTGTCGCCGGCCATGTAGATCATCATCGTCCAGGGCCGCTTGCGGAGCGCATCGGGCGCCATCGAGACCTCCTTTCGATTGAAGCGAATCGCCACAATTATATCACGCAGCCACGAAGGCGGCCAATGCCGCCCGTAGGGCGAGCTTAAGCTCGCCCTACATTCCCGCCCGCAGGACGAGCTAAAGCTCGCCCTACATTCCCGCCGTACGATGGGCCAATGCCGCGCTTGAATCCTGATGCGAAGTGCTGGTATACTTATCGGCAACGACAAGATGACGAACCGCTATCCTGTTCCGGCCCGCCAGACGCGGGTCGAAGAGATCATCCAGCGCTCGCGCTTCATCGCAACCGCCGCGGCCGCCGCGACGGTCGAAGAGGCGCGCGCGTTCATCGCCGCCATCCGGGCCGAGTTCGCCGACGCCACCCATAACTGTTACGCGTTCGTGGTCGGACCGCCCGGCTCTACCGCCCAGATCGGCATGAGCGACGACGGCGAGCCGTCGGGCACCGCGGGCCGGCCGATGCTGACGGTGCTCCTGGGCAGCGGCGTGGGCGACATCGCCGTGGTGGTGACGCGCTACTTCGGCGGCATCAAGCTGGGCACCGGCGGGCTGGTGCGCGCCTACAGCGGCAGCGTGAAGGCCGTGCTCGCTGCCCTGCCCGTGCGCGAGAAGATCATCTACGCGGACCTGCTGGCAACCGGCCCCTACCACTGGGTCACGCCGGTGGAGCGGTTGCTGGGCGACTATGAGGCGCAGATCGCGGCGCAAGACTACGCGGCCGACGTCACCTGGCACTTGCGCGTGCCGCAAGAGCGCGCGGCCGACCTGGCCGCCGCGCTGATCGCCCTCAGCCACGGCCAGATCACGGTCGTGGACGAACAGCCAAGGAGAGGCTCGTGTTCTACCGCTTCCTGACGGAATCTCAAGAACGTGTGTTGCAGGCCGAACGCCAGGCGCTGCTGACGTTGCGCGGACCGCTGGCCGCGCTCGACGCTTCGGCCTCCGACATGGCCCTGCTCGACCGGGCGATCCTGCAACTGGACGAGCTGTTCCTCCTGGTCGTCGTCGGCGAGTTCAACGCGGGCAAGTCGGCCCTCATCAACGCGTTGCTCGGCCAGCGCGTCCTGATCGAAGGGGTCACGCCCACCACCACGCAGATCACGCTGGTGAAATACGGCGAGCTGCGGGCCGGCGACGACCTCTCCCCGAGGGAGATCGCCATCGTCACCTGCCCGGTCGAATGGCTGCGCGACGTGAACATCGTGGACACGCCCGGCACCAATGCGATCATCCGGCAACATCAGCAGCTCACCGAAGACTTCGTGCCGCGCGCGGATCTCATCCTCTTCGTCACCTCGGCCGATCGGCCCTTCAGCGAAAGCGAGCGCGCCTTCCTGCAGCGCATCCGCGAATGGGGCAAGAAAGTCATCCTGATCATCAACAAAATCGACATCCTCCAGAGCGAAGCGGATGTGGAACGGATCGTCTCGTTCGTGCAGGCCCACGGACGCGAGCTGTTGGGGCGCAGCCCGGTCATCTTTCCCGTCTCGGCGCGGCTGGCGCAACTGGCCAAGGATACGATAGACGCCGACGAGCGGACGCGCTGTTGGACGGCCAGCCGCTTCGAGGCGCTGGAAGATCACATCCTGCACACGCTTGACGAGCGCCAGCGCCTGCGCTTGAAGCTGGCCAATCCGTTGGGCGTGGCCCGACGCCTGGCCGCGCGCTATCTGGCGGCCGCGGCCGAACGACAGGCCCTGCTGCACGAGGATATCGCCACCATGCGCGGCATCGAAGCCCGCCTCGCGACCTATCAGGAACAAATGCGCGGGGACTTCAAGTATCGCCTGAGCCATGTGGACAACGTCCTGTACGCGATGGCCGAGCGCGGCCGGCGCTTTTTCGACGAAACGATCCGCCTGGCGCGCATCTTCGACCTGGTCAACGCCGACCGCATCCAGGGCCTCTTCCAGCGCGCGGTGGTGGCCGATAGCGCCGCCGAGATCGAGGCGCATACCCAGGAGCTGATAGACTGGCTGGTGGATCAGGACTACAGGCAATGGCAGGAGATCACGGACTACGTCGGCCAGCGTCTGGCCCGTCACCCGCGGGAGAAAATCGGCCGTCTGAGCGGCAAACCCGGCTTCGAGGCCAGCCGCCGGGCCCTGCTCGAATCGGTAGGCCGGGTCGCTCGCGAGACGGTGGCCACCTATGACCGCGAGAGCGAAGCGCGCAACCTGGCCGAGTCGCTCCAGATGGCCGTGGCCCAGACCGCGATCGTGGAGGCCGGCGCCATCGGCCTGGGCGCGCTCCTGGTCAAAGTGCTGGCGGTCACCCTGGCCGATGTGACGGGCCTGCTGGCGGCCGGCGCGGTGGCCGCGTTCGGCCTCTATCTCATTCCGGCCAAACGCCGCCGCGCCCAAAACGAGCTCCAGGCCAAGATCGCCGATCTGCGCGGCCGGCTCAACCAGGCCCTGACCGCCCAGTTCGAGCACGAACTCAGCCGCTCGGTGCAACGCATCCGCGAGGCCATCGAGCCCTACACCCGCTTCGTGGAGGCGCAACAGGCCGCGGTCGCGGCGGCCGAAAACGCCCTGCAGGAAACGTTGCGGCGGCTCGATGCACTGGAAGAGGAGATCGGCCGGCTATAGAACGGGGCCCACGTTCCGGGGGATAGCCCGCCGGCTTGACTTCAGGTAAACAGCGGCCAAAAACGATTGCAGAAACGCGTCTAACGCATCTCCGCGATCTCCTGCAAGGCAGGGATATCTACCAGGACGACCCGGCCGCGGCGCGTCTTGATCAGCTCTTGCCGGCGGAATTTGCTCATCACCCGGATGGCGGTCTCGACCGTGGTGCCGGTCATATCGGCCACGTCCTGCCGCGTCAACGGCATCTCGATCACCCGGCCCTCCGGCGAGTCGGAGCCGGCCGTCTCGGCCAGCTTCAACAGGACGCGCGCAATGCGCTGCTCGACGCGTTCGACCGCCAGGCTACGGATCTGTTCGGCCGAGCTGCGCAGACGGGTGCCCAGGTCGGCGATCACGGCGAGCGCGAAGACCGGATAGCGGTTCACCAGGGTCAGGCAATCGTTGCGCGAAATCGCCAGGACAGAGCAATCCTCGATCACCTGTGCAGTGCCCGGATAGCCGCCGCCGTCGAACACGGCCACCGTGCCCAACAGATTGCCCGGTCCGCACACCCGCAACACCACATCTTTGCCATCTGTGGAATGGCGCAAAACCTTCACCTTCCCTGTACGAATGGCGTACAGAGCTTCCGGCGCTTCACCCTCCAAGAAGATATAGTCATCCTTCTTGTACTGGCGTTCGCTGAAGAGATCGATCACCTTCTCCCAATCTCGTTCCGACAGGCCAGCAAAAAACGGAAGCGCCTGCAAGATATCGCGCCGATCCATTCATGTCTCCGTGCTTCCTGGCTCAGGAAGCTCAAATCCATCTATCTGAATATGATCAAGATCATAGACAGATATGATTATATCACGGAGCCCGATGAATGGCAACTATGTGGGATATCGAACAAAACCGCCGGCCCTGGTCGGAGCTTATCCCCGGCCGCGGCGACGCCAGGTCCACATCGGCAAGACAGCTCCCGCCAGGGCGATGAAGCCCGCGCCGGGGCAGAGCGGAAGTCCCCCGCTTTCGCCGCCCGTCTCCCCGCCCTCCGTTCCCCCCGAAATCGGGGGGGCAGGGGGGCGAGAGGGCCCCTCCCACCTCTCCCCCGACCCCTCCCCTACCAGGGGAGGGGAGAGAATCTCCCCCTTCCCTTCCAGGGAAGGGGGCCGGGGGGTTAGGTACCCTTCCAGGGAAGGGGGCCGAGGGGTCAGGTGCTCCCCAGGGGACTCCTGGCCCGTGCTGCCGATGGCATATGCCTTGCCCTCCAGCACCACCACCAGCCGGTCGCCCAGCGCCAGATAGCGGCCGATCTCGGGATGACGCGCCAGGAGCTGGAAATAGCGTTCGCTGCCGAAGAGGATCGCTTCGGCCGACATCCGGCCGGGGTCGAACAACGTGTCGAGCCACAGATCGCCCTGGCGCAAGAAGGTCTTGGCGCCCACCTGGCGCACCTGTGGCGCGGCGGCCGGCGCGGGGCGCTCGGCGTCCTTGAGAGCTTGCTCGACGACCGCGCGCTCGACGGCCGGCTCGCCGCTGCGCGGCGCGGCGGCCAGCGCGGGCGCCGCCATCGGGCCGGCCGGCGGTTGCAGTGCGTCCCGGCCGAGCTGATCGCGGCCGCTCTGCGTGAGGGCCAGTTGCGGCTCCTGCACCAGGAAGGACGTGTAGGGCGTGATGATGCCGTAGCGCGTGCTCAGCGCCACCACCTCCTTCACCAGCTCTTCCTTCGGCCCTTTGAGGCGAATCTGCGCCAACAGATAGCCCACCTTGCGCTGCGCCCAGAGGGGCGCGATGAATTCCTCGCCCCCGCGCTCGGTGAACGCCACGCGGTAGGTGAAGGTTTGCACCGCACCGGCGACCGTGCCCGACAGCCGCACCGTAGCCGGCCCGCCCGCGCGATAGCGGCCCGCCACCACGAGCTGGTTGCCGGCGAACAGATCGGGCAACGGATAGGGGTACATGTCCTCGACATGCACGCCCTCCACCGCCAGCCGCACGTCGAGGAGCACCGGCACATTGATCCGGCCGTAGAAATCGGACACCGCCTCGTCTATCTTCTGGCCGGGGCGCACATACACGCTCGTGCCCCGCAACGCGCCGCTGAGCTGATCGAGCAACACCGCGTCCACGTCGTTGCCGACGCCGAACGCAAAGAGCCGCACCGACTTCGCCGCGGCGCGCGTCACATGATCCACGATCCGCTCCGGGTCGGTCTCCCCGATCGTCGGCAGGCCATCGGTGAGGAAGAGGAGGACCGTGGGCCGCGCCGGATCGGCCCCGGCCAGCGCCTCCAGCAAAGCCCGGTTGATGTCGGTACTTCCCTGGGCCGTCAGCCGACCGATGAAGCCGCGCGCCTCGTCGCGGCGGCTCAGCGCAACGGGCCGGTCGGCAAAGAGGCGAGTGAAGGTGCCGAAGGAGACGATGTTGAACCGATCCCCCTCGCCCAAGTGATCGAGCACGAAGCGAGCCGCGGCCTGCGCCTGGACCAGCTTTTCGCCGGCCATGCTGCCGGATGTATCGAGCACGATGATCACGTCTCTGTCTATGGCCCGCGCGGGTGCGGCCTCGATGGGCGGCGCGATCAACAGGAGAAAGAAGCCGTCCTCGTCATAGGGCTTGTAGCTCAGCACGTTGGCCTCGATCGCGTTCCCCGCCAGGCTGTAATACAGATCGAAGTCGCGGTCGGGGCGGACGTTGGCGGCCGCATAGCGGATGGTCGCGCGCGACGGGGCCTCGCGCGTCACGGTCACGGGATGGCTGGGCGAGTAGATGGCCGCCAGGGGCGCCTGCGCGGCAAGCTGGACGCTTATCGTGACCTCGTTGATCAGCCGGGCCGAGAACTTCTCGGTGTTCAGCGGATAGCGATAGTGCACCAGGCCGGCCGCCTGCGGCAAGACCTGGCTGTAGGTCAGCTCGATCCGCCGCTCGCCGGCCGGGGGGATGGGGAAGATGCTGGCCTGAAACGCGCCCCGGCCCACATACTCGAGCAAAGCAGGGTCGCGCTGTTTGCGCACGATCTCCTCATAGATGGCGCGCGCCTCCTCCCGGTCCAACAGCCGGCCCTCGATCTTGCGGCCGTCCACCCACATATCGAAGCTGGAGATCGCGGCCTCTTCGGGCAACGGGAAGATGTACGTGCCCTCGACGGCGAAGCCGGCCTCGTTCACGAAGACCTGGTCCACACGGGTGACGGCCACCTGATCGGCGATCGTCGTGGCGACCCGATGGTACTTGATGGTGAGCGGGATCTCTCGCCAGGGGATCGGCCGGCCGGGGGGTGGGGCGGGGATGATGATTCCATCGGCCGCGGCCGGCGCGGCCGCGAACAGCGATAACAGGCCCATGACCAGGAGGATCAGAGCCGGCCGAACCAGGCGGATGAACGGCGGGCATCTCATGGCAACCCATCTCCTTCTCGGGAACGTCCCTCGTTCCTGAGAAGGAGACGTCGAACCGTGCGCAACGGTTCCGCAATTTGTAGTAGGGCGAACTTAAGTTCGCCCTACTATGTCAGATCAAGACCAGTTCCTTCTGCAACGGCAAGGTAGTGACCTCCACATCGTCGCCGTTCACGTAACAATCAATCTCCAGACGGATGCCGAAGCCCTCCTGGGGCAGATAGATGCCCGGCTCCACCGAGAAGCCCACGCCCGGGATCAGGCGACGGCGATCTTGCGTCTCCAGGTTGTCCAGGTTGACGCCGTTGCCGTGTCCCGCGGTGCCGATCGAGTGACCCGTGCGATGGATGAAGTAGGGGCCAAAGCCCGCCGCGGCGATCACCCCGCGCGCGATGTCGTCCACCTCGTAGCCGTACACCGGCCGGCCGGCCCGCAGGCGCTCGCGCATGAAGGCGACCGCCGCATCGCGCGCGGCGGCGACCACATCGAACACCGACCGGATGCGCGCGGGCGGCTCCGGGCCGGCGTATGCCACCCAGGTGATGTCGCCGTAGATCGCGTCCGCGCGCGGCTCGCGCGCCCACAGGTCGATGAGCAGCAGGTCGCCGCGGCGGATCGGCGTGTCGGCATCGGGTCGGGGAAAGTAGTGCGGATTGGCCGCGTGACCGTTCACCGCGACGATGGCACCGTAGCCCGACAGGCCGCGCCGTTGAAACTCCTCCACCATGAAGCCGAGGACGCTCAGCTCGCTGCGCGGCGCGCCGGCCGCCAGCCCCTCTCGCACGTGCGCGAAGGTGGCGTCCTTCACCGCCAGGAGCGCCGCGCACGCCCGGCGATGGCTCTCGAGCTGTTCGGCCGTCCATACCGCCTGGGCGATCTGCACCAGATCGGCCGAGGTGAGCACCTCGACGCCCAGGCTGCGCACCAGCTCGACCGTGCCCGCGTCCACCCGGCCGATGTAGGGAATGGCCGCGCCCGGCGAGACCTCCATCGCCACCCGGCGACTGCCCGCCAGGAGGGTCCGCAAGCCCTCGCGCCAATCGGCCCAAGAGACATACGTCTGGGCCTGGGGCGCGATGGCGGCCCAGCCGCTGCGCTCGATGGCGTGCACCAGCCAGCGCGGCTCGCCCTGCGCCGGGATGAAACAGGCCCACCGTCGGCTGCCGCTCTGCTCCGCGGTGATGCCTACCACATCGAGCGCGATCGGATTCAACCCGCGAAATTCGTACAGCAGCCAGCCGTCCAATCCTTCGGACCGAATGGCGGCCTGGATCTGCGATAGTCGTTGCACTTGCTGCTCCTCTCATGTCTGCCGGCCGGGGCACCCGGCGAGCGCCCCGGCCGGCGCGACATGCTGCTCAGCCCAGATTGGCGGCCGCAAAATCCCAGTTGACCAGATGATCGAGGAACGCCTGCACGAAATCGGGCCGGCGGTTCTGATAATCCAGATAGTAGGCGTGCTCCCACACGTCCACCGTGATCAGCGGCCGGAGCCCCTTCGTGATCGGCGTCTCGGCGTTGGGCGTCGAGATGATCTTGAGATCGGCGCCGTCGGCCACCAGCCAGGCCCATCCGCTGCCGAACCGGCCCACGGCCGCGGCCTTGAATTGCTCGGCGAACTTCTCGTACCCGCCGAACGCCTCGGCGATCCGCGCCGCAAGCGCGCCGGTCGGCGGCCCACCGCCGCCGGGCTTCATGCTGTGCCAGAAGAAGGTATGGTTCCACACCTGCGCGGCATTGTTGAAGATAGCCGCCTTGCCGGGATCATCGGCCGTTGTCCGAATGATCTCCTCCAGGGCCTTGCTTTCCAACGGGCTGCCGGCGATGAGCCGGTTCAGATTGTCCACGTAGGCCTTGTGGTGCTTGCCGTGGTGAAAGCTGATCGTTCTGGCCGAATAGTACGGCTCCAGCGCCGTATCGGCATACGGAAGCGACGGCAATTCGAAAGCCATAGCAGATAACCCTCCTTTCGGTGAAGAATGATCTGATGAGCCGGATGCCGTGCCGGTTAGCACAGATTATAGTACGACCCGCCCGGCCGCGCAAGGCGCCGCTACGGCCATTCCGAACGATTGCGCGACACTTGCTAAGCAGCCCATGCACGATTATAATAAAAGAACATGAGGACGGCCTGTCAAACAGTTACCACAAATTCGACCTGGAACCCAAAGGGGCTGCTCCATGGAGATACCTGTCCTTCTTTCCGAGCAGGCGTCAAAGACGATCCGTCTTCTGATGATCGAAGATAACCCGGGTGATGCTCGCCTGATCCAGGAGATCCTGGCGCGGGCGCGGGGTGCCCGCTTCGAACTGACGCATGTCGAGCTCCTCGCCGAAGGCTTGAACCGCATTGCCAGCGACCCTCCCGACGTGATCCTCCTCGACCTGACCTTGCCGGATAGCACCGGCCTGGAGACCTTCTCCCGTCTCCACAAGCACGCGCCGCATCTGCCGATCATCGTGCTCTCGGGCATCGCCGACGAAGAGAGCGCCATCCATGCGGTGCGCGAGGGCGCGCAAGACTACCTGGTCAAGAGCCAGGTGGACCGCAACCTGTTGGTGCGCTCGGTGCGCTACGCCATCGAGCGCAAGCGCGTCGAAGAGGCGTTGCAACGCCGGGATGCCATCTTGCACGCCGTGAGCCAGGCGGCCATGCGCTTCTTGCGCACCTCTGATCTGGAGCGCCACATCGAGGAGGTGCTGCGCGAGCTGGGCCTGGCGACCGGCGTGAGCCGGGTCTACATCTCCGAAAACCGGTGGGCCGAAGAGGGCGTGCTCCTCACCGGCCGACGACACGAATGGACGGCGGCCGATGTCCCCTCGCAGCTTCACAATCCGGCCCTCCGCGAGCTCAACCTGATGGAAGCCGGATTGGGGCGTTGGGAGGTCATCCTGGGCCGCGGCCAGCCGATTCACGGCCTCCTGTACGAGTTTCCCGACCGGGAGCGCGAGTTTCTCCACGCGTTGGGGGTGGTTTCCACGGCCATCGTGCCGGTCTTCGTCGGCGATGAATGGTGGGGCATTCTGGGGCTGGAAGATTGCCGGCACGAGCGCGCCTGGCCCGCCATCGAACTGGACGGCCTCCTGGCCGCGGCCGGCATCCTCGGCGCGGCGATCCAGAAGAATCGCAGCGAGGAGGCCGAACGTCGCCTGGCGCAGATGAAGGACGACTTCATCGCGACCGTCTCGCACGAGCTACGTACCCCGCTCTTCGCGCTGCAAGGCTTTCTTGACCTGCTGCGGAAGGGCAAGGTGCACGACGAGGAAACGCGTCGCGAGTTCCTGGAGACGGCCGCCCAGAACGCCCAGCGGCTGGCCCGGCTGGTCAACGACCTGCTCGACATCACGCGGCTGGAATCCGGGCAGATCCGCCTGGAGCAGGAGCCGATCGAACTGGGCGTCCTGATCGCCGAGACGCTCGACTCGCTGGCCAGCCTCGCGGCCGAAAAAGAGATCTCCTTCACCTGGAGCCTCGCGGAACCGGGCATCGAGATCGTGGCCGATCGCTCCAAGCTGCGCCAGGTGCTGGTCAACCTGATCGGCAACGCGGTGAAATTCTCGCCGCCACATCAAACGGTGACCGTTACCGCCAGTCGGACCGACGACAAGGTCAAGGTCTCGGTCATAGACCAGGGGCCGGGCATTGCGCCGCAAGACATCCCGTATCTGTTCAACAAGTTCTTCCAGGCTGAAAAGCCGCTCACCCGCTCGGCCGGAGGCGTTGGCCTGGGCCTGTACATTTCCAAGCAGATCGTTGAGGCGCACGGCGGGAAGATCGGAGTGGAGAGCCAACTGGGCGCGGGGAGCACCTTCTATTTTACCATTCCGATCGCGCCGGCAGGGGATGGCGCTTCGCCGACACCGACGGCACAAATCCAACCCATGATGTATGAAACCAAGGAGGCATGATGGCTGATCCGAAGCCATCCCAAGACAAATCTGCGGCCAGGCCGGCCAAGATCCTGATCGTGGATGACGAACAGGACATCGTCCGCTTGCTGAGCTTTGCCCTGCAAGCAGAAGGCTATCAGGTCGTTACTGCACTGAGTGGCCAGGAGGCGCTGAAGCGTGTAGAGCAAGAGCGACCCGACATCGTGGTCCTGGATGTGATGATGCCGGGAATGGACGGCATCGAAGTGTGCGCCGAGCTGCGCAGCAAGCCCGAAACGGCCGGCCTGCCGATCATCATGCTCAGCGCCCTGGGGCAGGTCGCCGATCGCGTGCGGGGATTGCGGGCCGGCGCCGACGATTACGTGCCCAAGCCCGTCAATCTGGAGGAGCTGTCGGCGCGCATCACGGCGATCCTGAACCGCGTCCAGCGGCCCGCGGTCAGCGCCGCTGCGCCGGCCGTCGTGGCGCGCGTGCTGGGCCTGATCGGCGCGAAGGGCGGCGTCGGCACCACGACCGTGGCGCTCAATCTGGCCGCGTTGCTGGCCCAGCAGAAGAAGACGGTGATCCTGGCCGAGATTCGCGGCTTCTACGGTTCGCTGGCCGCGCAACTGAAATGGAATCCGACCGAGACCGTGGCCCAGTTGATCAGCCTGCCGGCCGAGCAGATAGATGAACGGGCCGTGAATGCCAGGCTATTCGCCACCAGCTTCGGGATCAGGATCCTCTTTGGCCCCCAACGCGTGGAAGAGTTCCACGAACCGTCGGCCGATGCGGTGAGCGCGTTGCTCCGCCAGCTCGGCCGGATGGCCGACTACGTGGTGCTCGACCTGCCGCCCGATGCATCGCCGGCCATTGAAGCGGCCGTGCGGGCATGCGACCAGGTCTCGATCGTGTTGGAACCCGAACCAACCTGCGTCCAGGCCGCCAGGATGATGATGGAGCTCCTCAAATCCTGGGGCACTACCGGCAGCCTGGTGAGCGTGATCATCTCGAATCGCTCCGGCATGACGGCGGGCGCCAATCTGCGCGACATCAGGAATCAGCTCGGCTGCGAGGTTGTCGGCGTCGTGCCGTTTGCCAGCGAAGCATGCACGGCTTCGTTGAACCAGGGCTTGCCGCTGGCGATCTATCGGCCCGACAACATTGCCGCAATGACGTTGAAAGAGATGGCCTCGCGGCTGGCCACCAGCCCGGTGATCGGGATTCGGCTGTAAGGGCGCGGAACATGCGCGCCTGAAAATGGCCGGCAGGACGTGCCGGGCATCCTCTCAGGTGTCCGGCACGTGAAGCACCGGCCATTTCGGATTGCGGCGCCGCTCGTGCTTTTCCTCGCGCCAGGCGCATGCTCTTATGCCGGATTGGCGATCCGCGTCATTCCTCCCATATACGGCCGCAACACCTCCGGCACGGTGATCGAACCGTCGGCCTCCTGATAGGTCTCCAACACCGCGATCATCACGCGCGGCAACGCCAGCCCCGAGCCGTTGAGCGTATGCACGAACTCGGGCCGGGCCCCCGGCGCGGGCCGATAGCGGATGTTGGCGCGCCGCGCCTGGAAGTCCATGAAGTTGCTGCACGAGCTGACTTCGAGCCACTCCCGACAGCCGGGCGCCCACATCTCGATATCGTACTTCACCGCCGCGACGAAGCTCAGGTCGCCCGTGCACATCTGCACGACGCGGTGCGGAATGCCCAGGCCCCGACAGACATCCTCGGCGTTGTCAATCAGCTTCATGAGCTCGTCCATCGAGTCCTCGGGGCGGACGAATTTGACCATCTCCACCTTGTCGAACTGGTGCCCGCGCTTGATGCCGCGCACATCGCGACCGGCGCTCATCTTCTCCCGGCGGAAACATGCGGTATAGGCCACATGGTAGATGGGGAGCCGATCGCCATCCAGGATCTCGTCCCGATACATGTTGGTCACCGGCACCTCGGCCGTCGGAATCCACCAGAGGTCCTCTTCGGCGTCACGGTACAGGTTGTCGGCGAACTTCGGCAGATTGCCCGTGCCCACCAGGATCTCCGACTTGACCATGTAGGGCGGGTAGATCTCCGTGTAGCCGTGCTTCTGGATGTGCAGGTCGAGCATCCAGGCGATCAGCGCGCGCTGGAGCCGTGCGCCGGCGCCCTTCAGCAGGTAGAAGCGCGTGCCGCTGAGCTTGACCCCGCGGTCGAAGTCAATGATGTCGAGCGCGGGGCCCAGGTCCCAGTGCGCCTTCGGCTCGAAGTCGAAGTGCCTCGGGGTCCCCTCGGTGCGCACGACGACGTTCTCCGTCTCGTCCTTGCCGATGGGCACGCTGGGATGGGGCAGGTTCGGGATATTCAGCATGGCCTCGCGGAAGGCCGCCTCGACCCGCGCCAGCTCCTCGTCCAGCGCCTTGATCTCGTCGCCGATCTGGCTCAGCCGCGCCTGGAGGGCCTGGGCTTCGGGCCGGCGCCCCTCGCGCATGAGCTGGCCGACCTGTTTCGAGCCGGCATTGCGCTCGGCGCGCAACGCCTCGACCTGCGTCAGGATCGCCCGGCGGCGCTCGTCGAGCGCCAGCGCCTCTTTTACGGGCGCGTCATCGGCGCCGAGCGCGGCCATGGCCGCCAATACCTTCTCCGGGTTCTCGCGTATGAGTTTGATGTCTAGCATGGTCTTCCTCTTTTTTCTTTTTCCGCTGCAAAGAAAACGCCCCTGTCCGGTGCCGGCCCGCGCCTGGGGCCAGGGGACGAGGGGCGCTCGTGGTGCCACCCTGGTTCGCCGTGCGCTCGCGCGCACGGCCTCATGGGGTCGGTGACCCCGGGCCCGCTAACGGGGGCCGGCCGGCAACCCATACTGGCTCGCGACGGGCGTTGAGGGTTGCGGCTCGGGAGGGGATTTCGGTCGGCCGGCCCGCCGCCTTGCACCATCCGGCGGCTCTCTGAAGGGCCCGGAACGGCTTACTTGTCTCCGTCAGCGCCGCATCTGATCTTTACGACAGAATAGCACAATGTGCGGGTCCTGTCAAAGA
>Ga0209162_1001508_pt1 | contig 22657 bp, 21 predicted proteins | sample YNPNPMetaG_FD_187121 | JGI IMG/M metagenome (GOLD analysis project Ga0209162, IMG submission 187121) | Anoxygenic and chlorotrophic microbial mat microbial communities from Yellowstone National Park, USA - YNP NP MetaG (SPAdes) (version 2) ...
GGGTCAACCCACCGCGCCCCCATCAAGTACAGCCCCAGGCCCTCCTCCTGCCGCTGGCCGGTGATTGCACCGCAGAGACGCAGAGGCCGCCGAGTTTTTTATGATTCCTCCGCCTTCTCTGCGCCTCTGCGGTGAGGGAGGATATTTTTAAGCACCCTCCGGAGAGGGGAAGGGGGTTGGGGGATGGGGTGAGGTCCACCTTTGTTGCCATTTATGTTAATTTAACAATGTCAAGTTAGAATTCGGAAGAAATCAGAAAGTAGACCGCCTCGATATTCTCCACGTCGCTGCTGAACTGCTTGCCGTTGGTGCGGTTGGCCAGCGTCTTGAGCAGGTCCAGGTCGGCATCGTCGCCATAGGCGATGGTGTAGATTTTGACCCCGGCCGCTTCCGAACCTGACGGCAGGCGGCTGAGCATGTCATTCCGCGAGGGGCCACCCGGCGCCTCGTTCTTGCCATCCGAAAGCAGGACAAGGCCGTACAGCCGGGCCTCGCCGGCCGCTTCGTGGTCGGCTTTGAGAGCTTCGATCCGCTCCACGGCCTGGATCACCGCCTGGTGGAGCACGGTACATCCCTCCGCGTACAGGCCGTTGAGGGACCTTTTCAGCCTTTCGCCTGACCGGCCTACCGGTCCGCTGTCGGGCAGTTCGACCACATCGCAGGAGAAGGTGAGGACATACACCTCATCGTCCGGGTCCATCTGCTCCAGGAAGGTCACTGCCCCCTGGATGGCCGCCTTGATCTTGTCGCCCTGCATGCTGCCCGAGGTGTCCAGCAACAGGACGATGGTGGCTTTTTTCTTCACCTGGTGCCACACGTCCAGGATATGGCCCACCACTTCGTCGGCAGGATAGGCCAGGTTGGGCACCTTGTCCACCGTGATCGAAGGCACAGCCCCGTGCGCCAGGTCAATCGGAGCCCGCAGGGCCACGTCGGGATTGGCCGGGCGCAGGCCCCAGTCCATGGCCAACGCCTGTTGCTCCGGCGAGAGCAGGAAATCGCGGAAGAGGGCCGCTGCCTGAGCCTGTTCCTTGCTCACCCAGTCAGCATCCAGGATGCAGTAGGGGTTCTCTGCCCAGAAGGTGCCGTCGGCGGGGTAGATGGCGACCAGCGGAAAGCGCAACTGGTCGCCGAAATCCCGGTTCCACTTGATGACGTTGGCCTCGTAGCTGGTCACAGCGTGCAGGTATTCCGGCCCCCGTTGGGTCATCCTGGCCAGAAGATCGGTGTCCTTCTTGCCATAATGAAAGACCTGTCGCTCGACGGCGCCGACGCTGTCGAGCACCGGCCGGCTCTTGACGTCGGCGATGGTCAACCCGTCGGTTTTGTCGAGGGCAGCATAGACCTCGGCAATGAGCGCCAGGAGTCCAGAGTTCGAGTGCTCGGGGTGGGGGTGGCCAAACTTGAACTGGCCCCATTCTGGATGACCGTAAGCTGCCCAGCCTTCCGGGTTGGTGGACAGCTTTGCCAGGTCATCCCAGCCGATGGGCGCCTCGGGCCAGCCTAACGCCTGGGCCATGGGTTGCCACATGGCAATGGCCAGCGGCAGGCTCAGCGTGGCAGGGCACTCCTCTTTGATGAGCGGCTGCCCGGTGCGGTCCCGCCATTTCTGATTGATGGCCTCGATCCAGGGATAGCTGCCCGGGCTCCAGACCACCGGCTTGCTTTTGCCGGCCAGGATGTCGTCCATCGAGCTGCCGGAGCCGACGTGCGAAACGGTGACGACAATGCGCTTGCCGTTGACGGTGTGGCCCTGGTCGTTGAAGGCGGCGACCATCTGGTTCATCCAGTCTTCTTTGGTGTTGGAGGAGGAGACCTCGACGATCACGGCCCCTGGGGGCGGCGAGGTTGGTGGCGCGGGGGTTTTGTCATCCTGGGGGGGGTGGTTGGTGGCCTGTAGCAGCAACCCGGCCCCCACGACGAGCAGCGCTATCAGGACAATGGCTACAAAGATGATACGGGCCCGGTTCATCATTCTCTCCTCTCATTTCGGGTGGCCGATGGCATGGCCGTCGGCTTCCCTCTTTATTGGGGCACCTCCACGATCTGCGCCTGACCGGTGGTGGTGTCATAGAGGGCATAGGTTGAGCGGCCCAGGCGGCCCATCACCTCGCCGGGATTGACCTGCACGGTTTGACCCACCCGGACGACGGCCGGCCTGTGGCTGTGACCGTGGCACACCAGGTCGTAAATGCCGCTGTGGGCCAGCGCCCGTCCGATCTCCGGGTAGTGAGTGACCGCCACCCGCCGCCCGTCCAGCTCCAGCTCGGCAAAATCGCCGTGCAGCGTCACGTGCGGGAAGCGGGCCGCCACCTGGGCCAGGAACAGCCTGTCGCCGTCATTATTGCCCCACACGACATGGATCGGCCCGGCAAACCCCTCGGCCATCTGGGCCAGGGTGAAGGGGGCGCAGAAATCGCCGCAAAAGAGGAGCCGGTCGGCCTGCAGGCCGGTCAGCAACCTCTCCAGCCGCCAGATGTTGTCATGGATGTCCGAAAGGATTGCGATTTTCATGGTGTTGCCTGTTTGGTAAAACGTAAAGCGTAAAGCGTAAAGCGTAAAACGTAAAACGTAAACGGTTTACAGGTTACGGATCACCCGCAGCGCCCGCAGGGTGACCCACTTGTTGGGCTGCCCCACCGTGCCGAAGTTGGCCCAGGTGTTTTCCGGCGTGTACTCTAGCGCCCAGCGGCCATCTCTGTCCTGTTTGCTCCGGACCGCCTCCACGGCCGGCGCCGACCGGGGATCGCCTCCCAGGCCCAGCCGGTCGAGCACCTCCAGCGCCTCCGCCGGGTCGGAGTTGTGGCCGAGGGGGAAGCTCAGCCGGTCGTCGAGCCGGTTCGCCGCCGGATAACCGTCGTCGCGCAGCAGGAGGGCGACGCCGGCCTCGACCGCAGCCTGCATCGCCGGCGAGCGCCGCTCCGCCGGCACCCCGGCCAGGGCGTTCAGGGTCTTGGCAGCTCCCCAGGGGCAGGGCAGCCCGTCACGGTGCCGGGGTGGGCGCCACCCGGCCTGACAGCAGCAGCGAAAGTTGCTGCCAACCGCAGCCTGGGCCAGGGCCTCCAGGCTTTCCTCCAGGCGGGGGTCCTGGTAGCCCAGTTGCAAGAAGGCGCGCAACAGGCTGCCGCTCAGGCAGAGGATTGCCCTGTGGGCTGTTTTGTTGGCCGCAAAGAGGCCGTTGGGCAGGCGGCTGTGGTCCAGCAGATACGCACAGGCGCGGTCCACCGCCTCGATGCGGGGCGTGCCCAACTGGGCCAGAAAGATCACCTGCCATACTGTGGCCTTGTGCCTGGGGCTATAGCCGAGGCCGGGGTGCATCCAGTATCCTGCCGGCCACTGGGCGTTCAGGATCGCCTTCACCGGTCCCCAGCCGGGGATGGCTGCCTGGGCGGCCTGGACCTCCGGGTCGTCGGCGCGGCGACCCAGCAGGCCGGTGAGGGCCAGATAGCGGGCTGAAGGGTTGTCCGGCTCCAGCAGCCAATCGAGGAGGTTGGTCACCGGATGCGCCTCTCAAAAGGCACGGGGTATAAAACCTGGTGTGTTCAACACCTCCATCACATCTTCCCCAAAGCCCAGGACGATCAGGCCCTGCTTCTCGCCGAACCGGACCACACTTTCGTCCACATACAAAGAGGCGATCGCCCCCACAAATTTTTTGCCGGCATATTCGGGAAAGAACTCGCGTGCTTCCGGCATCCGATGGGTGAAATCCTCCACGTTTTGAATGGTCAGGCGGCTCTTGGTCTCGTTGATCAACACATACTCGCCGCACACGGCCACAACGTCGAACTCTCGCTCGCGGCCTGGGTCGGCAGGGTGTAGCCGGCGCATGTGCACGGCCACACTTTCCGCCCGGCCATCTGGGCAGGGCACGGTCTGGCGCAGGATGCGAGGGATGCTGGGGGCAACCAGATCTTCGGCCATGGTTCCCATTTTGTTGGCCAGTTCGCCCCATTTTCGGTTCATCTCGATCCGCGATCTGTTGCTCTCCTCTCTGAAGGCCTGCATCTCCTCTTTGAAGGTCTGCATCTCCCGTGACAATTGATCAATCCGGTGATGGGTCTGCTCAATCTGGCGTTGTGTCTGGTCAATCCGGTGTTGGGTCTGCTCAATCTGGCGCTGTGTCTGCTCAATCTGGCGTTGTGTCTGGTCAATCCGGTGTTGGGTCTGATCGAGATGGCGTTGTGTCTGATCAATCTGGCGCTGTGTCTGGTCAATCCGGTGTTGGGTCTGATCGAGATGGCGTTGTGTCCGTTCGATCTGGCGATCCACCCGTTCAATGGTGCGCCATACCTCGGCCATCAAGCCTTCCAGGTCGGTGACACGCTGTTCTACTGCGGTCTCGAACATGGCATCTCCCCTGCCCCTGCCAGGATCTAACCCGCATTATACCACACTCCGGCTTTCTTTTCAACCGCATGTCCGCCGCGAGTCACTCCCCCTTCGTCTGCCATTCAGCCGCCGGCATCAACTGGCCGCCCGTCAGGTAGTACACCACCCGGCCTGGATAGGAGGCCATGACGGCGGCATCGGTCTGCGGGTCGCTGCCCCGGGCATACACCACGTCGTCGTCCAGGAGAGGGCTTTGCCCGGCCAGCATCGCCCCATACTCCAGCCAGCGTTTGGCATAGACGATGACCAGGGCATGGTGCAGCCCCGCCTCCTCGATGGGCCGCAACTGGGCGCGGCTGATGCCATAGAAGCCGTGGGCCTCCTCCATCCGCGAGGGGACGTTGACCGCCAGGTTGACGGCGACCAGCAGGACCAGCAGTGCAGCCAGGGCCGGGCGCAGCCGGTTCCGCTGCTTTTCAGCCCAATCCCACACCTTGAGTAACCCCACCGCACTCAGCAGCCACAATCCACCAAAGCCCTCAAAGTAGTAACGCGGCCCCCACAGCCGCGCCGGTGAGCCGATCCAGTAGAACAGGTAGGCAAACACCAGGCCGGCGAAGGGAGCCACCAACGCCCAATCTCGCCGGCGGCGGGGATGCAGCAGCAGGCCGGGCAGCAGCGGTAGCCAGCTCAGCCCTGGCCAGCCCAGCAGGTCGGTCGCCGCCCGCGACAGGTCTTGTTTGAGGTTGATCCAGGCGTAATACGGCGAGTGGCCTCCCGGCATGGCGCCGATCCCCGGTCCAAAGCCCAGGCGGTCGTAGGGCCACCACAGCAGATAGGGGTTTAACCACGGATCGCCGGTGACAGCCCACTGATAGGCCGGTAGCAGGGCGGCCACGGCTCCCCCGGCCAGGGCCAGCAGCAGATAGTTCGGCCAGCCAGGCCGCCGCCGCAGCACCTGCCCCAGGCTGTAGATGATAAAGGGTGCAGCATACGCCATCGCGGTCAGTGAACGGGTGAGGAAGGCCAGGCCCAGGGCCAGCCCTGCCCCCACAGCAAACCGCCGGCCCCGTCCCTGGACGGTCCAGATAAACCACAGGCTGAACAACAACAGCCAGGTCAGGCTGGCCAGGTGTGACAGAAACGAGCCGCTCAACACCAGGAACAGGGGGGAGGTCATGCCCAACGCCGCTGCCAGCAATCCGGTACGCTCGTCATAGAGGGCCTGTCCCAGGCGGTAGACCAGGTAGAGGCTCAACGCCGCCAGCAGGGGGTTGACCAGCCAGGCTGCGCCAAGCCGTTCGCCCAGGGCCAGCACCGCCGGCCAGCCGGGCGGGTACTTGCCAAAGCGCCGGCCCTGATAATCCAGCACAAAGGGGATCCAGAACGAGGCCGGATAGGCTGGTGAGGGAACGGTCAAACGGCCCAAGGCCATCGTCCTGGCCTGGAAGAGGTAGGCGACTTCATCCTCCAGATGGGGGAGTCGCTCGAAAGCAAAGCCGGCGACGGCTCCCGTCGCCAGAAAAGCCAGGATGCAGATGAGCAGAATCAGTCTGCCTGGGCTGATCGGTCTCATGGACGACAGTCTGAGCACCGCTGAGCACACAGGAATCTGGCGCCTCAGCGATCTGGGCCCCTTCAGCCGGAATCTTGAACCATCCCCAGAATGATACCACCTTTTGAGGAAAAAGACAAGAGGGCTGGACAGGGAGTGTTCGAAGCAGAACATGGGCGTGGGGCACCCCGTTGCCCGGCGGGGGTCTGTGACGCTCGGCGGGGGTCTGTGACGCTCGGCGGGGGTCTGTGACGCTCGGCGGGGGGCTGTGACGCTCGGCGGGGGTCTGTGACCCCCGCCAGGGGGGCCGCCGGGTCCCAGACCTGGCGGGAGCAGAAGGCGCGGGCGATTGGAAATCGCGCCGGTAGGGGCAGAGCGCTGCTCTGCCCCTGGCCGTCCGCCTGCGCGGACGGCGGCATCCACCTGCGCGGCTTGTTCCCAATTCATCAGTTGAAGTGGCACATGGCGTAGTGGCTCTGCCAGACGAGGGTCTGTACTACCCTTTTCGCCCAAGACCTGGTATAATTCGGTTTTGGATTTGCGATTGTCGTGAAAATCTACATCAGAGACCTGGTGAGGCGAAGGGATGGAAAAGGTCAGGGCCATCGCCGACAAAATCATTGAAAATGTGGAAAAGGTGATCATTGGCAAGCATGAAGCCGTGCAGCTCACCGTCATTGCCCTGTTGTGCGAAGGGCACCTGCTCATCGAAGATGTGCCCGGAACCGGCAAGACGATGTTGGCCAAGTCGGTGGCCCGCTCCCTGGGCTGCACCTTCCGCCGCATCCAGTTCACCCCCGACATGCTGCCCAGCGATGTGACCGGCGTGTCGGTGTTCAACCAAAAGACACGCCAGTTTGAGTTCCGCCCTGGCCCGGTCATGGCTCAGATCGTGCTCACCGACGAGATCAACCGCGCCACCCCCAAGACCCAGTCGGCCTTGTTGGAGGCGATGGAGGAGCGGCAGATCACGGTAGATGGCATGACCTATCCCCTGGAAAGGCCCTTTTTGGTGCTGGCCACCCAAAATCCCATCGAATATGAGGGCACCTTTCCCCTGCCCGAAGCCCAGCTCGACCGGTTCATGTTGCGGATCGGGCTGGGATACCCCGGCACGGAGGAGGAGATCATGATGCTCGACCGCCAGCAGTATGCCCATCCGGTCACCCGCCTGGAGCAGGTGGTGACGGCCGAAGAGCTGATCTGGGCCCAGGAGCGGATCAAGGAGGTCTATCTTGACAATCTGGTCAAAGAGTATATCGTGAAACTGGTAAAAGCCACCCGCAAACACCCTGACATCTATCTGGGGGCCAGCCCGCGCGGCAGCATCGCCCTGTACAAGACGGGACAGGCGCGCGCGGCCATCCTGGGCCGCGATTATGTGATTCCAGACGACATCAAAGCCCTGGCCGTGGCCACTCTGGCCCATCGCCTCATTATCAGCCCTTCAGCGCGGATTAAAAACGTGGACCCTCAGGCCGTGATCCAGGAGATCCTGGACGGCACGCCGGTGCCTGGGGCGCGCGTGCGGGCCAGGGAGTCAGGCTCCCGGATCTGATAGCTGCTACAGCAAGAGATTGGGAATTGGAGGAACAGAAACAGATGGCCCAGGCAGATTTGGTATTGTTGCACGCCCCCAGCGTGTACGACTTTCGCCAGAAATCAATCCTCTATGGGCCGGTGAGCGATCTGGTGCCCAGCACGCCGGTCTTTGAGATGTATCCCATCGGCCTGACAACCATCGCCGAGTACCTGGAGCGCCACGGCCTGCGGGTGCGCATCGTCAATCTGGCGCTGCGTATGCTCGACGACAGCCGTTTTGACCCGGAGAAGCTGATCCAGAAGCTCCACCCGGCCGCCTTTGGCATTGACCTGCACTGGCTGCCCCACGCCCATGGGGCCATCGAGATAGCCCGCCTGTGCAAGAAACATCATCCTGAGGTGCCGGTCATGATGGGCGGCTTTTCGGCCACCTGCTTTCACCAGGAGCTGATCCAGCGCCCCGAAGTGGACCTGGTGGTGCGCGGCGATTCCACCGAAGAGCCGGTGCTGCAACTGATGCGCCACCTGACCGGCCGGCCCGGTGCGCCGGCCCTGGCCGACATCCCCAACCTGACCTGGCGGGAGCCGGATGGCACGGTCCACGTCAACGATCTGACCTATAGCCCGCCCAACCTGGATCATCTGCTGATTGACTATAGCTACGTGATCCGGGCGGTGGCCCGCTACCGCGATCTGGTGAGTTTTGTGCCGTTCAAGGGTTGGTTGGGCTATCCCATCACCGCCGCGCTGAGCGTGCGGGGGTGTACGCACAACTGCCGTACCTGCGGCGGTTCGGCCACAACCTTTGCCGCCCTGCACAAACGCTCCAGACCGGCTTACCGCGCCCCGGAGGACCTGGCCCAGGATATCCGCAACATCGCCCGCTTCAGCAACGGCCCGGTGTTCATCCTGGGCGACATCCGGCAGCCGGGAGCCGAATATGCCGACCGCTTCCTGCGGGCCATCCACGGCTTCCAGGGGTCGGTCATCGTCGAACTGTTCGACGCCGCCGACCGGCCGTTCATCCAGCGCCTGGCCAGGGCCCTGCCCAACTGGACGTTGGAGATCTCGCTGGAATCTCACAGCGAGGAGGTACGCGCCGCCTTTGGCCGCCCCTACCGGAATGCGGCCATCGAAGAGACCATGCGCTATGCCCTGGAAGCAGGCGTCCGGCGACTGGACATCTTTTTCATGATCGGCCTGCCCAGGCAGGACTACCGCTCGGTGATGGAGACCATCGAGTATTGCGAGTTCCTGATGCGCGATCTGGACCGGGGGACAACACGCCGTCTCATCCCCTTTATCTCCCCCCTGGCTCCTTTTCTCGACCCCGGCAGCCCGGTTTTTGAAGAGCCGGAGCGGTATGGCTATCGCTTATTTGCCCGTACGTTGGAGGAGCACCGCCAGGCGCTGGTGCAGCCCAGTTGGAAATATGTGCTCAATTATGAAACCAGGTGGCTGAACCGCGACCAGATCGTGGACAGCACCTACGAGGCTGGATTGCGGTTGAACCGCCTCAAGGCGCGTTACGGGCTGATAGAGCCGGACCGGGCGGAGCGCACCGAAGCGCGCATCCTCAGGGCGCGGCGGCTTATCGCCCAGATAGACGACATCCTGAGCATCCATGACCCTGAACGGCGCGGCCGGCTGTTGCAGGCCATCAAGCCCCAGGTGGACGAAGCCAACCTGTCTACAGTGTGCGACAAGGCCGAACTGAGTGTGCCCTTGCGCGGCCTCAAGCTGAACCTGCCACAGGCGACCTTCCTTTTCCTCCAGCACACGGCCAGACGTCTGTTGCCCTCGACCCGGTGCGCGGGGTGACCTGTTGAACGAGCGCCCCTGTCCCCCATGTCGCAGCCCCGATTTTGTGGCTGTCGGCCATGTCTGCCAGGATATCCGGCCGGATGGCGGCCTGAACCTGGGTGGCTCAGTCTCCTATGCTGCCACCACCGCCCTGCGGCTGGGCTACCGCGTCGGTGTGGTCACCAGCGCCGGCCCAGACCTGGACGTGGCCCATGCCCTTCCCGGCGCCGAGATTGCCTGTTCCCCCTCGGCGGCAACCACATTGTTCGAAAATGTCTACGAGGATGGGGGGCGCAGGCAGATCCTCCACCGCCGCGCCGATGTGATCACCTGTGCCCACATCCCCCCTGCCTGGCGCCATCCGCCGATGGTCTATCTGGGCAGCATTGACCAGGAGATCGCCCCTGACCTGTTTCCCTGCTTTGCCGACACCTCGTTGATGGCCGTCATGCCCCAGGGCTTTTTCCGCTGCTGGAATGAACAGGGCCTGGTGTCGTTCGTCGAATGGACACCCTCAGAGAGGGTGTTGCGGCGCATCAATGTCCTGGTCATCAGCGAGTTGGACGTGCCCGACCCCGATGGACTGGCACGCGACTGGGGCCGCTTTACCAGGCTGATCGTCGTCACCCGCGCCGAGCGGGGGGCAACCGTGTACCAGGCCGGCGAGGCGCGCCATTACCCGACCCGTCCGGCCCACCAGGTGGACCCCACCGGGGCCGGGGATGTCTTTGCCGCCGCCTTCCTGATCCGCCTGGCCGAAACGGGCGATCCGTGCCAGGCCGCCCATTTTGCCAACACGGTGGCCTCCTTCTCTGTCGAGGGGCCGGGGATTACCGGCATCCCGCTGCGCCGGCAGGTGGACGCCTACCTGAATACCACCCCGGCTCCTCCGCCGTTTGGTCTTTATGAAAAGTTGTGGTAAAATAGGGGCCATTGATCCTGAGGGAGGTATCATGAGGGAACAAATCCAGCGCTTTCTGGACTATCTTGCTCAGGAAAAGAACTCCACGCCCAACACTGTGGCTGCGTATCGAAACGACCTGTCCCAGTTCGCCACCTTTCTGGAAGGCCGTGTCACCGACTGGAGCCAGGTGGGGTACGACACCATTATGGACTATGTCATGAACATGAAGGCCGAGCGGGAGTATGCCTCCTCCACGGTGGCCCGCAAAATGGCAGCCATCAAGTCGTTTCTCCACTACCTGGCAGGCAGAGGGGAGTTAGAGGATGATCCGACCGCCAAACTGGACTCGCCAAAGGTGCGCAAACGGCTGCCCAGAGCGATCTCGAAGGAGGACATGGAGCGGCTGCTGAACGAACCGGCGCGTGGGGAGACGGCCAAAGCCCTGCGTGACCGGGCTTTGTTGGAGCTGCTGTATGCCACCGGCCTGCGGGTGAGCGAGTTGGTGTCGCTCGATGTGGATGACGTGAACCTGGCCTCGGCCACGGTCCGGGTCGTGCGTCCCAAAGATAAACGGGAGCGGATCGTGCCGATCCATGACCGGGCCATCGAGCCGATGCAGGAGTACCTGGAACGGGGGCGGACACGGTTGCTGCGCGATCCTCAAGAGCCGGCTCTGTTCCTGAACCATCGCGGGGAACGGCTGACCCGCCAGGGGCTGTGGCTGATCGTCAAACAGTATGTGCGGGAAATCGGGATCGAGGAGAAGGTGACCCCTCATACCCTGCGACATACCTTTGCGGCACACCTGCTCGACAAAAAAGCAGACCTGGAATATGTGCAGGAACTGCTGGGGCATGCCCATATTTCGACCACGCAGGTCTACACCCAGATCAGGGATCAGGCATCGTAACCGGTCGGTCTGGCCACAGGCTTGAGCCTGGGCTCCTTGCTGACGACTCTATGCGAGGGGGAGGAGGATCATGGGGTACATAGAAAAGGTAATGGGGGACAGGGAGCGGGCGCTCTACCGCACCCACCTGCACTTTATCGTCCTGCTGCAACGGATCGCGGGCTCCTTCTTTGCCTGGGCGGTGTTCCTCGGCATCGGTCTCATCGTCCTGCTGACGGCAGAGAATGAAGTCGGGGACAAGATCCGCTTTACCGTCGGCCTGATCGTGCTGGGCAGCCTGGTGCTGCCGCTATACCTGATCGCCGCCCCCTGGCTGCGAGGGCTGCGGGGCCGCGAGCTCCTGGAGCGCGTCTGGAAGCCGGCACTGGCCATGATCCCGATCCTGGCCGTTGCCCTGGCGCTGATGTTTTCACCCGAATTCCAGGCCACCGGTTGGGCGGCCATCGCCCTGGCCCTCATCCCCTTCTTTGAGCTGATCCGCCAGTTCCTCGACTGGCTGAACGAGCGATATATCATCACCAACCGGCGGGTCATGGAGATCCGGGGGATCATCAACAAGCATATCCGCGACTCGGCGCTGGAAAAGGTCAACGATGTAGATATGACCCAATCCTTCGTTGGCCGCCTCCTGGGTTATGGCACGGTGCAGATCATCACCGGCTCGGACATCGGGGTCAACATGTTCCGCCGCATCTCGAACCCGGTCCGCTTCAAGCGGGAGATGCTGAACGCCAAAGAGCAGTGGCATGGCGTGGCAGCGATGGACGACCTGCGACAGACCCCTGTTCCGGCCAGAGCGGAGGGTGAGGCCGGGCCGACGACGGAGGCAACTCCCCCGACCAGGGCCAATATCACCGACCTGCTTGTCGAGCTGGCCGAGCTCCATCAAAAGGGGATCCTGTCCGAGGAAGAGTTCCAGGCTAAAAAGAAGGAGCTGTTGGATCGGTTATAACCTGGTAGGGCAACTGCTCGCAGTTGCCCTACATCCGATATGCCATGATGTCCCATGTTTACACCCGCGCGCAATATGAAGAGGCAGCCGATTCCATCCGGTACCAGACTCGCTACCGGCCTCGGGTGGGGCTGATCCTGGGCACAGGGCTGAATCCGCTGGCCGAGGCGGTGGAAGGAGCCGATATCATCCCCTATCAAGAGGTGCCCCACTTTCCCACGCCGACGGTGGAGGGCCACATCGGGCGGTTGATCGTGGGCCGGCTGGAGGGGGTGCCGGTGATCACCATGCAGGGGCGGGTCCATTTTTATGAGGGCTACTCGATGCAGCAGGTTGTTTTCCCCATCCGGGTCATGCAACTGCTGGGGGTGGAGACGCTGATCGTGACCAATGCGGCGGGCGGACTCAACCCCACCTTCCGCCCCGGCGAGCTGATGCTCATCACCGATCACCTCAACCTGGTGGGCATGACCGGGTTGAACCCGCTGGTGGGACCCAACGATGAGGCGCTGGGACCGCGCTTCCCCGATATGTCCCAGGCTTATGACCCTGAGCTGCGCCGCATCGCCCGCCGGGTAGCCCTGGAACAGAGCATTCCCCTGCACGAAGGGGTGTATGTCGGCCTGGGAGGGCCATCGTTCGAGACGCCAGCCGAAATCCGCTTCCTGCGGCTCATCGGCGCCGATGCGGTCGGCATGTCCACCGTTTCGGAGGTGACGGTGGCGCGCCACGGCGGGATGAAGGTCCTGGGCCTGTCGGGGATCAGCAATGTGGCCGTGAGCGAGCCTGGTGTTGACCAGGCGACCAGCCATGAGGAGGTGCTGGCCGCCGGCCGGCAGATTGTCCCCCGTCTGACCGCACTGATTCGCGGCGTTTTGGCCAGGATGAGCTCCAACCCGGTGGAGTGAGGCATGGAAGCGGTCCGGCGAGTCATTGGCGAGTATCAGTGGTGGTTCTATGGCCTGTTGGGTCTCTTGTTGCTCTTCTACCTGCGGCGTGCGCTCCTGGCCCGCCGCGAAGGAGCCCGCTCGATCTTTAAGCTGGAACAGGAACAGGCCCGACTCCGCTACAGCCGCAGTGTCACGGTCCTGGCCCTCCTCCTGATCCTGATGGTCGCCCTGTTCGTGCTGGGCAACCCGCTGCCCAACGATTCAGAGCCGACCCCTGAACCAGGCCCGACGGTCACGACCGGGCCGCTGGTTCAGCCGACGTTGACCCACACCCCACCCCCGCCGACCATGACCCCAACGGCTACCGCCACGCCGCTCCGACCGACATTGCCGCCCCGGCCCTCGCCCACCTCCGAGGTGATCGCGACCGACACACCGGCAGTCCGGCCTCCGGCCTGCCCCGATCCCAACGTGCGCATTACGTCCCCGGGGGTTAACCAGGTCGTGCGCGGCAATTTCCCGGTGCGTGGCACGGCCAATATCGCTGCGTTTCAGTACTACAAAGTCGAAGTGGGGCCAGGTCCCAACCCCAAAGACCAGGAATGGACGGTTGTCGGGCAATTGCACGACAGGCCGGTGGTCAACGGCGTGCTGGAGAATTTCAACAGCAGCGCCTATGCCCCTGGCATCTACAGTTTGCGGCTGGTGGTGGTTGACCAAACCGGCAACTATCCTGAGCCCTGTCGGGTCACGATCCGCATCGAACGGTAACCGGACCGGAACCTGGTGAGCCAGACCTCTTTTCCCTCTCCAACTGAAGAGTCGGCCGGCATTGCCCGGGCGGCGGGCATCATCGCCCTGGGCAGCGTGGCCGGGCGGGTGCTGGGCCTGGTCCGGGAGCAGATCATCGCCTACTTTTTCGGCGCCAGCGGCCTGGTCAGCGTCTTTGGCATCGCCGATACGGTGCGCAAGATGGTCTTTGAGTTGCTCGTCGGCGGGATGCTCAGCGCGGCGCTGGTGCCGGTGTTCAGCCAGGTGGTGGAGCGGGAGGGCCGCCCGGCCCTGTGGGCGCTGTTCAGCCGGGTCCTGAGCCTGGTGGCCGTGGGGCTGGCCATCCTGGTCCTGCTGCTGGAGCTGCTGGCCCCTCAGGTGGCCTGGCTGCTGGGCGGTGGCTTTGGCCCGGAGTTGCAGGCGGCGCTGGCGCGGATGATCCGCATCATCGCCCCGGCCATCTTGCTCTTCGGCCTGTCGGGCGTGGTGACCGGCCTGCTCTACACCCTCAAGCGCTTCACCCTGCCGGCCTTTGGAGCAGCGGTCTTTAACCTGGGCATCATCATCGCCGCTCCCCTCCTGGCCGGCCGGCTGGAGGCCTTTAGCCTGGCGGTGGGGGTGCTCCTGGGTTCACTGCTGCAACTGCTCCTCCAGCTCCCCGACCTGCGGCCGGTGCGGTTTCGCTTCCACCTGGACCTCTCCCACCCGGCCCTGCGGCGGCTGTTCCTCCTTTACCTGCCCATTGCCCTGGGGCTGATCATCAGCAACATCCAGGTGGCCATAGACCGGCGTCTGGCCTCGTCTACCGGCGAGAGCAGCATCGCCTGGATGGACCGGGCCACAACGCTGATCCAGTTGCCCCACGGGTTGGTAGCGGTGGCCATTTCGCTGGCCGTGTTGCCAACCCTGTCACGGTTCAGCGCCGTGGGGGACCGGGAGGGCTTTCGTCGCACGCTGGGCCAGGGGCTGCGGCTGGTGCTGGTGCTGATCCTGCCGGCCACATTGGGCCTGCTGGTGTTGGCCCAGCCGATCGTCGCCCTGCTCTTTGAGCATGGCCGCTTCACCTCTTACGACACCTTCTGGACCGCCTGGGCCTTGCGTTACTATCTGGCCGGCCTGGTCTTTGCGGCGATAGACTGGCCGCTGAACTATGCCTTCTACGCCCGGCAGGATACCCTGACTCCGGCCCTGGTCGGCGTGTTGAGCGTGGGGGTTTACCTGACCGTGGCCTTGCTCCTCATCCGGCCGCTGGGGATGCGTGGCCTGGTCCTGGCCGATTCGGCCAAACATTGTGGCCACGCCCTGACCATGCTCTTCCTGACCCGACGGCGCATCGGCAGGCTGGCCGACCTGCGGTTGGGCCGGGCCACAGGTCAGGCCCTGCTGGCTGCCGGGGCAATGGCCGGCCTGATGGCCCTGGCCCTGTCTGCCCTCAACCGGCTGACAGCCTCCTGGCAGGTAAGCGGCGTGGTCACCGAACTGGTCACCGTCGGCCTGACAGGGGGGGTGGGGGTGCTGACCTATGGCAGCCTGGTCACCCTGCTGCGGGTGGAGGAGATATCCCACCTGCGTGACCTGCTCCGCCTGCGGTTGAAGCGCTCCCACTTTGACTAAAAGGTCCGGCTGGGGTATAATGGGTGTGGAAGGTGGTTATGGAAAGCATGGGTACACGGTTCAGGAGTTGACGGCCAGCCATGCCCGACCGGCGGACGGTAGATGAGCTGACAATTGAAGAGCTGGAACAGATCCTGATTGTCAGGCGGCGGGAAGCCCGTGCCGGGCGGTTGCGCCGCCTGCGGGAGATCGGCCGCCTGCCGGCCGAAGTGGGCCTGCCCCACGAAGACCTGGCGGCCATCGGCCCTGTCGGTGAAGAGCAGGGCAGGCCTCCAGACCTGGAAGCCGGGCGGGTGCGCCCCTTTGACTTGAGGCCACTGCACAGTCGGAAGGGGCGTCGGAGAGGGCACAACCGTCCGCCCCCCAGCCGATGGGCACGGCTCCGCGACCGGTTGCTTCTTGGGCTGGAGATCGGCGCCCTGCTGGGGCTGGTGGCCGTTGTGGTCATTTCCCTGCAAAACTTGCGGTCCCTCAACACCGACTATGCAGAGGCCCGATCATGGCCCACGCCGACCCCTACCCCTCTGGCCGGGGGGATTCTGCCCGGCGGGCACTCCCCTCCTGAGGAAGCGGGGAGCATCCCCACCCACCTGCGCGATCTGGTAGAGGGGGAATCGCCTCCGCCGGTCGCCATTCCCACCCCTGGGCCGGAGGCCCCCACCCGGATCGTCATCCCCGCCATCGGCGTGGATGCCCTGGTGGTGGAAGGCGATTCGTGGGAACAGTTGAAACTGGGGGTGGGACATCATCCCAATTCGGCCAACCCCGGCGAACGCGGCAACATGGTCCTCTCGGCCCACAACGACATCTATGGGGAGATCTTTCGCCACCTGGCCGATCTGGAGCTGGGGGATGAAGTGATCGTCTATGCTGGCGAACAACCCTATCGGTACATCGTCACGGCCAAACAGATCGTCGAACCGACGCAGGTCAGTGTGCTGGCCCCGACGACCAGGCCGGTCGCAACCCTGATCTCCTGCTATCCCTACATGGTGGATTCGCATCGGATCGTCGTGATCGCCGAATTGCAATAAAAAATCAAGCGAGGAGAGATGATAAAATGGCCAAGAAATCACGTCGGGCCCGACGCCCGATCCCGGCGCCCGCCCAGCCGGTGCGCATTGTTCAGCCGGTCCGGCCTCCTGTCACCCGGACCCCAGTGCAGGAGGTTGATTTTGCCAGAGAGTATCACTATGTCGTTGAAGATTTGAAGCGCATCGCCATCATCGCGGTATGCCTCCTGGTGCTGTTGATCGTCCTGGCCGTGATCATCGGCTGAATGCCCGTCCGATGGCCAATCTCTGCGCCCTCTGCGTCTCTGTGGTACACAAATCATCGGCAGAGATCCGTTTTCCTGTGTCATCCGTGTCCCTCCTGACTGCGTAATTCCTGTTATGTCAGAGGGGTTGGCCGGGGGCAGCAGCGGCGGGGGGTTCCTGGATGGCCCAAACACTGGCTTTTGTCTGCACGCACTGTCACACGGCCTATCCACCCGACACGCGCGAATGGCGTTGTCCATGTGGCGGCCTGTTCGACTTTGCCGACCGTCCACCTCTCGATCCGGCCGGCATAGAGGCCGGCCGACCAGGGTTGTGGCGCTATCGGGCGCTCCTGCCGCTCGATCCGGCCTGGGAACCGATCACACTGGGCGAGGGGGACACCCCGCTGCTTCAGGTGGACCGGGAGGGGCGATCCGTCTATTTCAAGCTGGAATCGTTGGAACCGACCGGTTCCTTCAAAGATCGTGGCTCGGCAGTCCTGGTCACCGCCCTGCGCGGCCTGGGCATCCGGCGAGTGGTTGAGGATTCGTCGGGCAATGCCGGGGCCAGCCTGGCCGCCTACGCCGCCCGTGCCGGCATCGCCTGTGAGATCTGCGTGCCGGACACTGCCGCCGGTCCCAAGCTGGCCCAGATGGCGGTCTATGGCGCGGAGGTCATCCAGATCAAAGGCAAGCGGGAATATGCTACTCTGGCGGCCTGGGCAGCCGCTGCTCATGGCGCCTTCTATGCCAGCCACGTCTATAACCCGTTTTTCCTGGCCGGCACCGAAACTCTGGCCTACGAACTGTGGGAACAGTTGGGCCGACGTGCGCCGGCGGCTCTGGTGCTGCCGGTGGGCAACGGCACCCTGTTTCTGGGTCTCTACAACGGATTCTGTCGTCTTCGACAGGCCGGTTTGATCGCCCACCTGCCCCACCTTTTTGCCGCGCAGGCAGCGGCCTGCCCACCCATCTACGAAGCCTTTTGCAGCGGGGTCGAGACGGTCAGGCCGGTTGTTCCGGCCCCGACCCTGGCCTGTGGCCTGGCCATCGGCCAGCCGGTGCGCGGTGGACAGGTCCTGAAGGCGGTACAGGCCACTGCCGGCCGTGTGGTCAGCGTGACCGAAGAGGAGATCCAACAGACTCACAGCCGGCTGGCCCGACAGGGGTTCTATGTTGAAGAGACCTCGGCGGTCGCCGTGGCCGCCCTGGACCAGCTCCAGGACGAACTGGCCCGTCTTGACCCGGAGCCGGTCGTCGTGCCCCTGACCGGGCATGGCCTCAAGACCTGTCGCCCAGAATGACCCCAGGAGAGTGCTGAAAAACCTCCTCTTTTCACCGCCGGGCACGCAGAGAACGCGGAGGAATCATAAACAACTCGGTGGGAGGCAGCAGGACTGTGATGAGGACCAGACGTGTGGTCGTGACCGGCATGGGCGTGATCTCGCCCCTGGGCCTGGACATGCCCACCACATGGCAGAACCTGATCGCCGGCCGGTCGGGGATCGGCCCGATCACCCTGTTCGACGCCAGCGATCTGGCGGTACGCATCGCCGGCGAGGCTCACGGTTTCGACCCCACGCGCTATATGTCGGCCAAAGAGGCCCGTCGCGTTGACCGTTTCGTCCAGTTTGCCATCGCCGCGCTGGAGGAAGCCCTGGCCCAATCGGGCCTGCGGATCGAGGAGCACAATGCCGATCAGGTGGGAGCCATTGTCGGCTCCGGGGTGGGGGGCATCTGGACCTACAGCCACGAGTTCGAGGTGCTGCGCGAACAGGGACCCCGGCGGGTGAACCCATTCCTGATCCCGATGATCACCGTGGACGTGCCCGCCGTCCAGATTGCGCTGCGCACCGGGGCGCGGGGGCCGAACCTGGGCCTGGCTTCGGCCTGCGCCACCGGCGCCGACGCCATCGGCCAGGCCTTTGAGACGATCCGCCGTGGCCATGCCGTCGCCATGTTTGCCGGCGGTTTCGAGGCAGCCGTCACCCCCATCGGCGTGGCCGCCTTTGACCGGATGCGGGCCCTCTCACGCCGGAACGACGACCCGGCCGGGGCCAGCCGCCCGTTCGATGCCGGACGCGATGGCTTTGTGATGGCCGAGGGCGGGGCGCTGCTGGTCCTGGAAGAGCTGGAGTTCGCCCTGGCGCGGGGGGCCGAACCGCTGGCCGAGCTGCTCAGCTACGCCGCCACCTCCGACGCGGCCCACATCGCCGCCCCCAATGCCGAAGGCAGCGGCGCGGCCCGTTGCCTGGCACTGGCCCTGCAACGGGCCGGCCTCTCCCCGGCCGACCTGTCCTACATCAACGCCCATGCCACCGGCACTCCGGCCGGCGATCCGGCCGAGACTCAGGCCATCAAACAGGTGCTGGGGGAGCGGGCCTATCGCATCCCGGTCAGCGCCACCAAATCCATGACCGGTCACCTCCTCGGCGGCGCCGGAGCGCTGGAGGCGGCTATCTGTGTGCAGGCGTTGCGCACCGGCCTCATCCCGCCCACCATCAACCTGCACACCCCCGACCCCGCCTGCGACCTGGACTATGTACCTCACCAGGCGCGTCAGGCAGACCTGAGGATTGCCCTGTCGAATTCATTCGGTTTCGGCGGGCACAACAGCACCCTGGTATTTGGACGACTGACCGATGACCGAACCTTTTGACCTCGAACCACTCCTGGGCCTGGTCTTCAGCGACAAGAGCCTGTTGCAGCGTGCCCTGACCCACCGCTCCTACATCAACGAACACCCCGACTCTTGCTTCGATGACAACGAACGTCTGGAGTTCCTGGGCGACGCGGTGCTCGACTTTTTGACCGGCGAATACCTGTATCATCGCTTCCCTGAGATGCGCGAAGGGGAGCTCACCAGCCTGCGTTCGGCGCTGGTACGGCGCGAGACGCTGGCCCACTTTGCCCGGCAACTGGACCTGGGCCGCTACCTGCTGATGAGCCATGGCGAGGCCGAGAGCGGCGGGCGGGACCGGCCGCCCATTCTGTGTGCCGCCTTTGAAGCGTTGACCGGGGCCATCTATCTCGACCAGGGACTGGAAACAGCGCGGCGCTTCCTCGAACCGTTCATCGCCCCGGAAGTGACCCGCACGCTGCAAGAGCATCTGGACAAGGATGCCAAGAGCCTGCTCCAGGAACTGGCCCAGGCACGGATGCAGCGCACGCCGCGCTACGTCACGGTCGCCGAAAACGGGCCTGATCATGCCAAAGAGTTCACCGTCCAGGTGCTCATCGGCAGCGAGCCCTATGGCCAGGGCGTGGGCCGGAGCAAGCAACAGGCTGCTCAGGCAGCGGCCCAGAGGGCGCTTGCACGCCTTCAGGCTGAAATGGCGCAGGACAAAGTGGACCAGGAGACCGCAGAAGAGGGGTAAGATGACAGGCAGGTTGCTGATCACCGGCGGCAGCGGCTACCTGGGTTCCCATCTGGCCCGCCGGGCGCGGGATCACTGGCACGTTACGGCCACCTACTTTTCCCACCCGCCGGAGCTGCCCGGTTGCCGGACGGTACCCCTGGACATCCGGGACGGCAGGGCTGTGGTCGAGCTTTTCTCCCGGCTCCAACCCGATGCCATCATCCACACCGCAGCCGACATGAGCAGTGTGGCCGCCATGGAGGCTGTCATCGTCCAGGGCACCCGCCACGTCGCGGCGGCAGCCGGCGCCCTGGGAGTGCGGCTGATCCACCTGTCCAGCGATGTGCTGTTCGACGGGGAGCATGGCCCCTACACCGAAACCGACCCCCCGTCCCCGATCACCCCCTACGGCCAGGCCAAGGCGGCTGCCGAACGGTTTGTCGCCGATCTCTGCCCGGAGGCGATCATCGTCCGTACCTCCCTCATCTACGGCTTCCACCCACCGGATGCCCGCACCCTGTGGGTGGTGGACAGTGTGCGCTGGCGTCGGCCCATCACCCTGTTTACCGATGAACTGCGCTGTCCGGTGTGGGTGGAGCAGTTGGCCGGGGCGCTGCTGGAGCTGGCTGCCGGCGGCCAGGCGATCGATGCGGGGATATGGCACCTGGCCGGGCCACAGCCGCTCAGCCGGTATCAGTTTGGCGAACGGCTGGTCCGGGCCTGGGGCCTGGACCCGGCCGGCATCACCCCCGGCCTGAGCCGGGAGAGCGGCCAGCTTCGCCCCCGCGACTGTCGGTTGAATGTGAGCCAGGCCCAGGCACGGCTCCGCTCGCCGCTGTGGGGGGTGGACCAGGTGTTGGACCACCTGGGGCCACAGGGTCAGGGGGAAGCGATCCACCGCCGGGCCGGGCGCGCCGGCGGCAGGCATCGGCCACCTGCTCCAGAAACTCCTCGGCTGCCGACGGCGACAGCCCCTGCGGAGACAGACCCAGGCGGGCAGCGACAGAGGAAGCGAGCTTGCAGGCCAGATCGGCGCGGTTGACCAGCTCCTGGCGTCGTTGCAAAAAGCGCACGATCAGGTCATAGTCATCGGGGGTGAGAGACGACACCTCCAGGTCGGCCGGGGAACCCGGTGGAGGGGGAGAGTGGGAGGCAGCCGTCAGCGATGCCAGTGTCACCTCTTTCCGTTCGCGGATCACCACCGTGCCGGCAGCCAGATCGCCCAGCCGCTGCGCCCGATCGTTGAAGAACATGACTATGACGCCGATGCCGTAATAAATCGGCAGGAAATCTACCGGCCGCACCAGGTTACGGATGGCAGAATCCACAAAGGAGATGGGAGCGCCACTGTCTTTGATGACCCGCAAACCCACCCAACGCTTGCCAGGCGACTGGCCATTCCAGATCATTTCAAAGAGGAGATAATAGCCCCACAGCAAGGCGAACGACAGCAGCGCCAACCCGGCGGCGATCCAGGGGCCGGCCTGGTGGCCCTCCTGATCATCACCGACCCCTGTCAACACCACCCCCATCACCCCCAGGACCAACACCTGGAGGAGGAGGATCAGGAGTGAGTCCACCAGCGCCGCCATAAAGCGTGAACCGATGCCTGCCACGTCGTAGCCCAAGCTGACCGCTTCGGGGGTCTCGATGCGAAATTCATCGTTCATGGCACCCGCCTCACTCATTGACGATTGGCTGCACGCCCGCCGCGCCGACTGGGAGCGGCTGACCCTCCTGCTGGACCGCGCTCAGGGCAAAAGCCTCCGCGCCCTCTCCGAGGCCGAACTGGCCGAATTGGGCGACCTGTACCGTCAGGCCACCTCGGACCTGGCCGTGGCCCGCCGCGATTATCCCCGGCATCAGGTGGTGACCTACCTCAATCAGTTGGTGGGCCGCGCCCACAGCGTCGTCTATCGGGGTGAGCCGCTGGAGTTGCGCCGCATCGGGCGCTTTTACGCCCAGACCTTCCCCCGCCTTTACCGTCAGACAGGCCGCTACACGCTGATCGCAGCCCTCCTCTTCCTGGTGCCAGGGCTGGTTGCCTTTGCCGTCACCTGGTCCACGCCCGACGCGGCCTATACGCTTCTGCCCGCCAGTCAGCAGCAGATCATCCCCCTGGTCGAGCGGGGCGAGATGTGGACCAACATCCCCCCGCAGGCCCGATCTCTGGCTTCATCGCTCATCATGACCAACAACATCCGGGTGGCGTTTCTGGCCTTCGCCGGGGGTGTGCTGGCCGGCCTGGTGACCCTGTATGTGATGGTGTTCAACGGCCTGCTCGTCGGCACCGTCGCCGGGCTGTGCCAGGCCCATCGGTTGAGCCTGGCCCTGTGGTCCTTTGTGTTGCCTCACGGCGTCATTGAGCTGAGCGTCGTCTTTCTGGCCGGCGGCTCCGGGCTGATGTTGGGCCACGCCCTGATCAGCCCTGGCCTGCTCCGTCGCCGCGATGCCCTGGTTCTGGCCGCCCGGCGGGCCGTGCGCCTGATCTCCGGCTGCGTGCCGCTGCTGGGGATAGCCGGCCTCCTGGAGGGGTTTGTCTCACCCTCGGCCCTGCCGGTGTGGAGCAAGTTTGCCATCGGCGCGCTGACCGGCCTGCTTCTGTACGGCTATCTGCTGGGCCTGGGACGACAGCCGCGGGGCGGACGACGCACCTCCGCACCAGGCCATCGGGCCGCCTTTTTCAGATCATCGTCCGCGCCTTGAGCTCCAGGTACCGGTTGACAACGGCCACCGTCAATCGGTCGGCCGGCACGTCCAGGGTCAG
>Ga0209162_1001509_pt1 | contig 22647 bp, 17 predicted proteins | sample YNPNPMetaG_FD_187121 | JGI IMG/M metagenome (GOLD analysis project Ga0209162, IMG submission 187121) | Anoxygenic and chlorotrophic microbial mat microbial communities from Yellowstone National Park, USA - YNP NP MetaG (SPAdes) (version 2) ...
GTGTGCGTGGGTGGTGGGGGTGGCGCCGTGTGCGTGGGTGGTGGGGGTGGGGGAGCGGTCGGGGTCGCCGGGGGCAGTGCCGTAGCGGTGGACGACGGGGCGGTGGTCCGGGTAGCACTATGGGTCGCCGTGGGGCCGGTTGTGCCGGTGGGCGAGGGGGAAGGGCTGGCCGTGGCCGGGCCAGTGGGTGAGGGGGAGGGGCTGGTGGTGACCGGGCCGGTGGGCGAGGGTGACAGAGTGGCAGTGGCCGGGCCAGCCGCCGGCGAGGTCGGCTGGGGAGAGGTGGTCGTCTCCGGGTTGGCTGGGGTGATGCCCGGCGCTGGCCGAGGTGTGCTGGACGCTGGCGGCTGTGGCGGGTGCTCGCGTTGGGCTTCCTCGACAACACGGGTAGATAGTGGTTTGAGAGCCGGCCGGGTTACCGGGTCCACGCTGTAATCGGCTTGCAGGCGCGAGGCCAGGTCACCGGGCACGAGGGGTCGCCCGGCGCCAGCGAAGGCCAGGCTCACCGCCAGGTGGATGCCCACCACCGCGATCAGGAAAGCTCCCAGCAGGCCGATGACACTCCAAAGGACCGGGCTAACCCTCATCGGTCTCCTCCTCATTCACTATGGCCGTCGAGGCGGGCACGGCGTGATCGATCAGCGCATAGATCTTAACCGGTTCACGTTTGCCGCGCAGTATCTCTGTGCCCAGTTCCTTAAAGCGGAACTGGTCGCGCGCCGCGCCCAGGGCCTCATAGGTGGCCTGGCTGACCAGGATGTCGTAGCCCAGGTACTGGTGGGTGAGGCCCTGGATGCGCGCGCTCACGTTGACCGCGTCGCCGATGACGGTGTATTCCATGCGTTGTTCTGAGCCGATGGTGCCGGCGACCACCTCGCCGGTGTTGATGCCGATGCCAGTATGGATGGGCATATCGCCCCGGGCAATGCGTCGGGCGTTCAGCTCGCCCAGGCGCTGGCGGATCTCCAGGCTGGCCAGGATGGCCCGGCTGACGTGGTCCGGCTGGTGTTGTGGCGCGCCAAAGATCACCAGGGTCGAATCCCCACCGAACTTGTTGACCGTGCCGCCATAGATCTCGACCGCCTCGATGATCACGGCAAAGTATTCGTTCAGGAACTGGACGACCACGACAGGGTCATAACGTTCGCTCAGACGGGTGAACTCGCGGATGTCGGTGAACAGGGTGGTGACGACGCGCGATTCGCCGTGGAGCTTGACCTCGCCGCTGAGGATCTGCTCGCGCACCTCGCGGGTGACCAGGCGGCCGAAGGCGTCTTTGATAAAGTCGCGTTCACGCAGGCCCTGCACCATGCGGTTGAAGGCGCGGGCCAACAGGCCGATCTCGTCGCTGCTGCGCACCGACACCTGGGTCGCCAGGTCGCCCTCTGCCACCCGATGCGCTGCCTGCACCAGCTCGCGGACGGGCTGCACGATGCGCGTTCCGAGCAAGAGGCCGATGGCGACGATGCCCAGGAGGGCCACGCTGAACAGGGCCACCAGCCATTCGCGCAACGGTTCCCCAGCCTCCACGACCAGGTGGCGTGACAGGGCTACGGAGAACACGCCCAGGTCATGGCCGTGCCGGGCCTCGAACGGAGCAAAGACCTCCGTGTAGTCCACACTGCCCACAGTGAGGTCCCGGCGATGGACCAGGACCCGCTGATCCTGCAAGATGGCCGTCACCTGGGCCGGGGTCAGGCCGGTGGTAGCCGGGTCTCGCGCGCCCATCGAGGTTGCCAGCACCTGTCCCTGCAGATCGTAGAGAGTGACCCGGGCTAACGCCAGCGCGTCAAGGCGTTGGGGCAGGGTGTTCAGATAGCTGCCCACCAGTACCACGCCCACCACCTGGTCGCCATCCTTGATCGGCCCGGCGGTATAGAACACATCGCCCCAGTCGGCCTGCACCAGGGCCGTGAACTTGTCACCGAACTCGTCCACCTCACCGGCCGCCACGCGCCGCACCAGGGGCCAGGTAGCGTAGGAAGGGACCGGCGTGGTGTCATAGTCCAGAACGGCCATATCCTGGCGACGGTGCATGGCCCAGAGGCCCTGCCCCGTCAGGCTGACTATGTCCACGCAGTCAGCCCCGCTGTTGAAGACCAGGGGCAATACCACGGCGCGGATGGCGGCCGTGTTCTGCTGTGCCACGGCCTGGGGTAATCCTTCGGTGTGGGCGATGGCGCGCAGCGTGGTCAGATGCTCCCGTTCCACCTCCACTACGGCGTCGGAGACCAGGGTCCCGGCGTCGTGCAACTGCTGGTCAAAGCGTTCCTGGAGGGAGTTGGCCATCAGACGGGCGGCCAGGTAAGCCCCCGCGATGACCACGAGCAGGGCCAGAATGACATAGGGGATGACGATCTTGGCCCGCAAGGGTAGGGCGAAACGGTGGCTGGTTGCTGGTAGAACGTCGCTATTGGAGCGTAAAGACATCGAGCCTCCTCAACGCCTGGTGGAATTAGCGATCGGGGTCGCGCCTGGCTGGCCTCAGTAGATGGAAATTTGTGCTCCTCGGCGGTCTGCGACCGCCGAGAAACGCGAGGAATGGGTGACCGCCGAGAAACGCGGAGCATCCGCGTCCGATTTCTTATCCAGTCAGACAGTAGTTGGCCGATACCGCATCAGCTTGGGGATGAACTGTCGCACAAAGGCCCACGCTTCCCGCCGGTTCGTCCAGCAGAATCGCCCAAAATCACGGATACGCCGGTTGCGCAGGAAGAAATATGAATAGCCGATGAGTTGCAGGCGTTCCATCTCTGGCCGGCGCAGGTTCTCCAGTTCCAGGGCATTGCCCAGTTGCTTGTTAAAATCACGCCAGTCCATGGAGATGAGGCGATAGCCGCCCTCGCCGCGCCGGGCCATCTCATAGACCTGGGTGTGGGGATAAGGCACCATCAGGCCAATGGAGATAAAGTCGGTGTTTAACCCGGCCGCGAAGCGGATGGTGTCCCAGGCAGTCTCGCGGGTCTCGCCGGGCAACCCGATGATGTAGAACCCTTCGGTGGTGAGACCGGCCCGTTGGGCGGCCCGCACCAGCCGCCGGGCCTTGTCCAGGTCCACGTCCTTGGCGATGGTCTTCAGGATGGCCGGGTTACCGCTCTCGATGCCAAAGCCCACGTAATCGCAGCCGGCCCGGGCCATGTGTTCCAGCAGGGCCTCGTCGGCCACGCTGATGCGGGTCTGCGCCCACCAGCGCACTCGCTGGGGCAAGCCCAGCTCGATCAGGCCGTCCAGCACGGCGGTCGTATGCCGCCGGTTGACGCCAAAGGTCTCGTCGTAGACCTTGATATAGCCCGGCTGAAAGTCTTCCAGCAGCCAGCGGAACTCGCCCAGGATATTGGCCACAGACCGGCTCCGCACCTGGTTGCCATAAGGTCGGGCGCAAAAGATGCAGGTGAACGGGCAGCCGCGCACGGTGAGCAGCGGGTAGGTTCGCGCCGGGGGGAACAGGTCCCAGGCCGGGTACGGCAGCCGATCCAGTTCCTCGCCGGTCAACCAGGGGCGCGGGGGGTTGACGATCACCTGACCGTCATGGCGCCAGGCTAACCCGGCGACGTTGGCCGGATCAGCCGCTCCTTCTACCGCCCGGATCAACTCTACCAGCGTGGTCTCGCCCTCACCGAAGACGGCCATATCGAAGACCGGGAAATCGCGCAGGGTCTCGGCCGGGAGAGCGGTGGCGTGTACCCCGCCCACCACGACGGTCACCTGGGGCAGGGCCGCTTTGATGGCCGCCGCCAGGTCCGCCGCGACGCCGATCTCGTGGGTCATGGCGGTGAGGCCCACCAGGTCCGGGCACAGGCGAACAAGCCGGGTTACCGCCTCGTGAGTGGTGACGCGCTCCAGCTTGCCGTCCAGGATCGTTACTGGTATGTTGTGCGCCCGCAGGTTCGCTGCCAGATACCCCAGCCCGATATGGGGATAGTCCGGGCGGTCCCAACGTTCGGTGCGTCGCGGCGGGGGCGGGTTAACCAGGGCTACTTGCACGAGCTTGGCCTCAACTCCTTTCAAAACGGTGCCTCGCCCCTACCGTGGTCGCTCGCTCAAGGTCACAGTGAGCTTGTGCTCCCGGCCATCGCGGTTGATGGTGATCTGCACCGTATCGCCGGGCCGGTAGCGCAGGAGGATGTTGATGAACAGGTGGTCCTCGTCAATTACCTGGTCATCCAGGGCGGTGATGATGTCGCCGGGGCGTAGTCCGCCCTGTGCGGCTGGCGTGCCGCTCACGACCTCGGTGACCAGTTCGCCCCACTTGATCGGCAGGTCATAATAGCTGGCGAGTTGGGGCGTGATGGGCCGATGTTTGATCCCCAGATAGGGGCGGGAGACATAGCCCTTTTCGATGATTTGAGGCACTACCAGGCGGGCGGTGTTGCTGGGGATGGCGAAGCCCAGCCCCTCGGCGATGCTGGAAGACGTGACCCCACCGCGAATGATGGCTGTGTTGATGCCGATAACCTGGCCTTGCAGGTTCAGCAGCGGCCCGCCGGAGTTCCCGTGGTTGATGGCCGCGTCGGTCTGGATGAGACCTTCCAGGGCATAGCCCTCGCCGGTGTCCAGGTTGCGGCCCAGGGCACTGACCACGCCGGTCGTGACCGTGTTGCGAAAGTCGCCCAACGCACTGCCGATGGCGATCACCCGTTCGCCGGGCCGCAGGGCATCCGAATCGCCCAGGGTGGCATAGGGCAGGTTAGACCCCTCGACCTGGATGACGGCCAGGTCGGTGAACAGGTCTGTGCCCACCAGCCGGGCTGCCAGCTTGGTGCCGTCCTGCAAGATCACGCTCAGGTCCTGGGCACCTTCTACCACATGGTTATTGGTGATGATATAGCCCCGGGGGTCAATGAGCACGCCGGAGCCACGGGCCTCGGGCTGGGCGATCTGGCCCCACAGATTGCGTTGCGGGGGCAGGGTGTTGATCACGGTGACCACGGTCGGCGATACCCGGGCCACCACCTCGATGGTCGCTGATTCCTCGTACAGGGTCAGGGTGCCGGTGCCCCCTGCCGGCGGCGACAGGGCCGGCGTGGGCCAGGCATACGGTGCGGCCGGGGTCATAGCAGCCTGTGGCAGGTTGGTCCGAAGCGCGGAGAACATCACCAGGGCCCCGATCCCGCCCCCGGCGCAGCTCCCGGCCAGCAGGCTCAGCACGATGACCAGGCTCAGAGAAGCACAACTCAAGCGCTCGCGGTTCATAGTTTTCCACCTCACGGCAGGATACAGGCAATTCTACCACAGGGACGGGGAGTTGGCAAGGGGTGAATTACAAGCTTTGTTGTATTAGTTTGCGGAGCAACGCCATGCGTCATGCGTCATATGTGTAACGCTCCCGACCGGGTGTCCGTCACGTTTTTGCAGACGAGGGCGCGCACACCCTCACCCCATCGGGGAGAGGGCTGGGGTGAGGGGCGATCTGCGCTGACCGGCGGTCTCCACCCTCTCCCCATCGGGGAGAGGGCTGGGGTGAGGGGCGATCTGCGCTGACCGGCGGTCTCCACCCTCACCCCGACCCTCTCCCTACGAGGGAGGGCGCCATGCCCACTGCGTTGGCGTCGCCGGCGCAAAACTATGACGGACACCCGGCTTGACATCTAAACGCATGAGGGCACTGTCTCACTCCCCGCTTTGCGGCCCTTGATGGCGCAGGGTGGCCCTCTGAGTGGCCCAGGCTTCAGCCCGCGGGCGAGCAGCGTTCTATTTTCGACAGCGGTTCCTGGAAATCATAGATCCCCTCACGGATCGGCCAACGGGTGCCGCAAGCCGTGCAATCGAGGGAGCCTTCGCCGGGCCGGAGGGTGCCCTCCTGGCGGCACTGACGGCAACGGAACAGGTGGTTTGAGGGACCGCCGGGGGTTGGACAGGCCAGGCGGGCGCGCAGGAAGATGCTGGGCGTGATGGCCAGGGGGGCCAGGGGTTGCTGGAGCCAACTATCAGCGCGGGCCAGGAGCCGGGCCGGGGCCACGCGCTTGAGGAGGCCCAACCGGAAGATGGATACGGCGCGCCGGGCCTCCACCTGGAACCCGGCCCTATGCAAGGCCTCGGCCATGTACGCCGGGTGGAAATCAAAGTTCAGCCGCTCGAACTCGTAGGGTTGCCGATTGAAGGGACTGTGGGCTTGCCGGCGCAACAGGTAGCGCAGGATGGCCTTGAGGTGGCGTTTGTTGGCGTATTCCAGAACATAGACACCGTCGGGCTGCACTACCCGCGCGATCTCTTCCAGCGCCAGGGGCACATCCAGCAGGTGGTGCAGCACCCGCACGGTGACCACGGTAGCATAGGCTCTGGTGGCCAGGGGCAGATCGTAGGTCGAGCCAACAACAAAGACAAAGCGGGGGTCGTGACCCAGGCGGTCGCGGGCCTCCGCCAGCATGGAGCGCGCCGGGTCGAGGAGCACCACCCGGCGATAGCCGGCGTACTCACTGGCCAGCCGCCCAAACCCGGCCCCGATCTCGGCCAGACAGTCGCCGGCCGGGGGCAGCAAGGCGCGCAGAGCCATGCGCTCCACCAGGTCCTCATACTCGCGGGCCGCCCCCCAGAACTCGGTGCGATAGGCAGAGCCTTCATAGTCGCACAGGGGGATCGTTTCACGTGCAACAGTCACCCTGGTCCCCTTCCAGCCGCCAATATTCCACCAGCGGCCCGACTTCCGCCAGGCCGTCAACCTCGGCATCCGCCTCATACCCGACCGGGCTATGCGGCGCGCGCAGCCAGATGGCACGCATCCCGGCCGCCTTTGCTCCCACGATGTCGTAGGGATAATAATCGCCTATATAAACCGCTTCATGGGCCGGCACCCCCAGGCGTTCCAGCAGTAACCAGAATACCTGGGGGGAAGGCTTGCGCCATCCCACATCCGCCGACGGGATGATGGCCTCCAGATAAGGCTTTAGCCTCGCTGCCTCCAGCGACCAGAACACGAACGGACCATAGCGGGCATTGGAGAGCACCGCCAGCCGGTAACCGGCCTGGCGCAGGCCGGCCAATGTCTCGTATGCCCCCCCGCACGGCTCCACAAAGGGCACGCAGGCTCGATAGACAGCCGCCAGTGCCGCGTCCACCGCTCCGGGTTCCAGCGTCAGGCCCAGGGCCGCAGCTACCTGCATCATCACCTCCTCGGCCCGGATCTCCCGGGGCGCGGTACGACTCTGCTCGTGAATCGCCGCGTATAGCTGGTCCGCCTGTTCGAGCAAGCCGGCGGGCACAGCCAGGCAGCCCTGCCGACCGAGTTCGCCTAACGTCTCGCTGACCAGGGTATGCAACTCCACCCGGAACCAGGGTGGGCAGGTGATGAGGGTGTTCCCCAGGTCAAAGATCACGGCCCGGATCATGAGCCACCCCCGTCGGCTGGACCGGCCAGGGTTTCCGCTGCCATATCCGCCGTCCGGGCGATGACCAGGGCAGCCATCAGGCTCATGCCGGCCACCAAACCCAGGACCGTGACATCCGGGATGTCCACCACGGCGACGTAGAAGAGATCCAGTCCGCTGATGAGACCAAGTACACCCAGGCCCATATAGATCACATCACGGGAGATCAGCAGGCAGACCAGCCCGGCCGCGCACAACCAGTAGAAAGCCAGGTTCACATCGGCTGGCAGGTCCGACAGTGGATAGTTGGTCGTCAAGCCATAGGCGGCCACGGCCGCCAGGATCAATGCCGCCAGCCGAAATCCCAGCCCCATTATACCTGGTTGGTCCGGCGGGGGCGACTCCTCATCAATCAAGGAGATGCCGTTCGGCGCTGGAGAGATGCGGCGGAATGGTAACCGGATCGCGCCCCAGTGGGTCTCGGCCGCCACCAGATAGATCATGGCCACCGCCACCACCCCGGTCAGGGCTTTGAGCAACAGGATCTCCGGCCGATAGAGCTTGGCCAGCCACAACCCCACCAGGACGTACTGCGCCAGCAAGGCGAGCAAGGACATCCGCCACCCGCTCAGCAGGATCAGCAGGCCGGCCGTGACGAATAGCCCCAGCATCAACAGGGGCGTGGTGATTTGATCCAGAGTAGGCAGGGATAGAGCAGACAAATCCATCATTGGCATATCTCACTGTGCAGCGGACGAATACGGATCGCTTTTCACTTCTATCGTGCCCAGAACAACCTCCGTGCCAGCCGGGGTGCCGTTGGCGTCCAGCACACTCAGTCGGGCATTGGCGAGAGGGTCGTAAAGTCCAACATAGAGGGTGTATATGCCGGCTGGGGTATCCGGCGGGGTATCCAGCAGATGGTAGTCCAGAAACGATCGCTCCACTGGCATCTGCGAAGTCCTCTGGCGCTCGTTGGTCATGAGCAACGTATCGGCCCCGGCCACCTGCCGGCCGGTGGTATCGCGCAGATGAACGAAGCACTTGTAGTCGGCTGGCAGGGGGGCCAATGTGCGCCACCGCAGGGCCACCCAGACCGGGCGACCCGGGACCACGATCCGCTGGTTGCCCTGGACCAGCGTGTTCAAAGGGTCAGGTGTGGAACCCCCGTAGGCCATTTCTTCCAGGCGCAGCAGGCCATCGAACACTTCGGTGCGGGGCGCGTATGCTTCCCCCACGGCGAAGGCCGGCTCCGGCGGGATCAGGTAACCAAACACCTGATAACCCCGGAACCCCCACTCGCCCAACGGCAGGCCGTATTTGCGCAGCAAATAGTCCACCAGACCTTTGGGGTCCCCCACGCCTTCCTGCCAGTGGACCAGGTAGAGGTGTTGCCGGCCCCGGCAGAGCGCGCTCAACTCGGCCGGCGTTGTGTCGTCGTTCGCCAGGATATACTGGTAAGGAGCCGGACCGTGGTCATAATAGCCGAACAGAAACTCCACGTCTACCAGGATCAGGTCGTTGACGGTCGCCCGTTCGTGGAGGAACCCGGCCATAGCCCGCGTATCGGCCTTGTAGAACCGTTCATCGTGGTAGTAGCCGTTTAGACCCCAGGCCGAGGCGATCAATACGACGGTCAGAGCTAAACCACCCATCATCACCCGGCATCGCCAGAGGGCCGTCACCCCTCCTGCCAGTAATAATGTATATGATGGCATTATCAACAATAAAAATCTTGGATGAAACAGGGGCCGGTTGAGAGAGATGAGCAGAAAGAGGGTGAGGGGGAGGAGAAAGATAATAGACAGGTAGCAGGTAGAAAAGGGGTGATCGCGTTGCACAAACAAGCCGGCCAGGAAAACAATGGCCAGAACCGTCAATAGGGGCCATAGCCACTCCCCGTCAACGGCCAGACCCACGTTAAAAGCCTGCCAGCAGCCACGCAGAGACTCGATGGGGGGAGACAGGCGCAGGCCGGGGTTGGTATACGCGCCCAGTTGCCGGACCGCCGTCAGAACCTGGGGGGCATAGAGAACAGCGACGGCCAGTTGGGCGACAATCCAAAGGCGAGATTTGTGCTTCACGGTGGTCACCCGGTCAGGCCGGGGTGCGCGCAACGCGCCGGTTGCAGAACCGCCTGGGGCCACCTGGTTAGACGACAGGAGCCACAATACCCGCAGGACAAAGAACACATTCTGGGCGATAAGCACCAGGGCGGCAAAATAGTGGGCGTAGAGGGCCGCAGCAGAGGCCAGGACATACCCCCCCCAGAGCCAGACCCGGGTCGGGGGCTTGGAGCCTGGGGCCTGGAGCAGGCGATACCCCAGATAGGACGAGGCCAACGTCAGCAGGGTCACCAGGGCGTATCCCCGGATCTCCTGAGCATAGGCCACAAAGAACGGGGCGACGGCGCCCAGCAGGGCGGCGACGAGGCCTGCCCGCCGGTCGAACAGCCCGGCGCCAGCCCGATATAGCCCGGCCACCAGAAGCACGCCCCAGATAACAGAGAGGAAACGCACAGCCCAATCAGTGCGACCGGTCAGGGGCAGCCAGAAATGGAGGAGCACAAAATAAAGCGGCGGGTGAATATCCTGCGTCTGGGCGGCCACCACCTGCGCCAGCGGCTGTTCCGCGATCAAGACGCAATACGTCTCATCGTGCCAGGCGCTTTGCCCCTCCAGGCGATAGACCCGCAAGGCAAACGCCAACAGCAGGAGGAGCAGAATGGTGACGAATATCCGGTAACGATTCATGGACCCAATACCTGGAACGGCAACTGCTGCACCACGCGCTCGTTCAGGCTGATCTCTACGTGATAGTTCCCCACCGGCAGAGGGCGGCGTGGCTCAAAGCGAAAGGTCACGTAGCCGATGGCTGTCTGCCGCTGGCTCCACTCTGTCTGGCTGATGGTATAAGAGGTGGTGCCGCTTTCGATGAGCTGGCCTTCGTAGTACCAGCGGGCTGTGAGCACCGCGCCGGCCGGCAGGTCAGAGAACCGCACCGAGCAATAGATCACGCTGGTGGGGGTGAAAGTGGTGGTCTGGCCAATGGGGTCCTGGCTGGGGCCTATGGCGCGGCAGAGCACGATCTCCTGGATGCCGGCCGGTGCATCGTGCTGACAGCCCCCTGTCATCAGGAGCACGAACACGGCAGCGCTCACCAACCATCCCTTCTTGCCACGCATATCGCTTTTCTCCTGGACCAGGCCCTATGATACTATGTTTGGGTCAAACGCGCAAGTCGCCCGGCGACCGGGCGCGAGAAGGCCGGTTTCCTTCCTTGCTGAACAGATGTTCTGCCAACAGACGCCAGTCAATGAAAGTGGACAAGACCTTAGCGGCGTAGTATAATACCCCCCGCCGGGACGGCCGGCGGAGGGATGGCGACCGACGTGGCCCGGCTCGTTCAGGAGTGTCGTTTTCAACGGCCGGATTGTGAGCAGCTATGTGTCGCTCCCAATATCAGCACGAGTATAATCATGCCCCTGATTCTTGATCGTTCTGCTGACGACGCTTCCCCACGGGCAAGATGGCGGGTCGGACCACAGGTTTCGCTATCGGATGCGGTGGCCGTTAGCCTGGGCCGGTTACTCGCCGGTCTGCTCATAGTCCTGTTCCTGGCTGGTTGCGCGGCTCCCTGGTCCCCAACCTCGGTCACGGTGGAGTGGAGCACTGCCTCTGAGGTGGACCATGCCGGGTTCAACCTCTATCGCGGCGACGGGCCGGATGGCCCCTGGGTCAGGCTCAACCGGGACCTGATTCCCCCGGCCGGCGATCCTATCGTGGGCGGTCACTACACCTATGTGGACGAGACAGTGGAACCTGGTCACACCTATTATTATTTGCTGGAGGATGTGTCCCTGACTGGCACCACCACGCGCCATCCGCCGATCATGGTGGTAGCCGGGCCAGGAGGCAGTTGGGGAGAGGTGCTCTGGGGTGTGCTGGCCGGGCTGCTCCTGGCCGGCGTTATCCTGGTGAGCTGGCGGTTGTGGCAACGCCAGCGGATGAGTTTTCCCCGCGCGGGGCGCACCCCGTGGACACGAAAATCGTAGGGATAGCCGCCCGCTGGCTGGCGGCGCGTATGGAAACGCGCCCTGCGATCACCCGTTTATTTACTAGAGAGGATCCTCTTGACTGCCCGTTCTCGACGCCGACGTCAATCGGCGCGGCTATACTCCAGTCCGCCGCTGGCAGTGGTGGCCTTGTTGGCCGTGGGGCTGCTCACCTGGCAACTGGAGGCTTCGGCGCGCCTGACGCTGCTGTGGTTGGTGCAGGTCGGGGTCCTGCTGGCGACCAGCAAGGACCGGCCGCTGGAACTGGGCTATCGGCCGGCGGATGTGGGGCGGGGAGTGCTGGTGGGCGCGGTGCCGGCCCTGGCCATCCTGCTTCTGGCCGGGGGACTCTTGCGCACCGTGGCTGGCAGGTTCTATCCTGGCAGCGATGCAGTGGCGATATTCCAGCAGGCAGTACTTATCGCCGCGCCGGTGGAGGAGTTGTTCTTCCGGGGATTCGTGCAGGAGCGGTGGAACATCTGGGCCGGGGTCATCGGCTACGCCCTGCTGGGCGTGGTCTGTGTCCTGCCCACGGCCGTCGAGTTCCCCCTGGTCCTGTTGCTGGTGGCCGGAGGCTGGACAGGCCTGGGGCTACTGTTCGCCTATGTGCGGCGACTCTATGGGCTGGCGGCGGCTGTGGCCGCCCATGCCTGTGTCGCCACCCTGGTATTGGTTCTGCCCCTGGCCCTGGCAGACCTGGGGCTATGATTCTTGCATGAGGGCCTCTATGCGGTCAGCATACAGGTTAACCAGGCGCTGCACCCTGGCCGGGTCCAGTTGCCCATGCATGGTGGGCGTCTCGTAGTAACGCGCCGGGACCTGGAGCGCGCGATAGTCAAAGCCAAAGGCCTGCTTGATGCGGATGCGCCGCTGCATTGCCTCGCGGGCCAGACGGTCCAGGCCGGCGTTGTCCATCTCGATGCCGATGGAGTGCAAGGCTGCCAGGACGGTGGGGCGGTCGTAGATCTTGCGGGCAAAGAGACAGATGCACAGGCTGTTCAGGATGCCACGTTCCATCTCCTCGCGTAGCAACCCGTCCACGATCTCCTCATCGCTCATGGCAACGCCCTGCTGGTCCAGGCTATAGCCGGCGTTATCCACGTGTGAATGGCGCAGCCCCACGAGCTGTCCCACCAGGCTGCCGTAGCCGGTATGGTAACCGGCCATAGGGTTCCCCCCCAGGGCCAGCACGAACTCGCGCCCGCCGTAGCGTGCGGCGGCGGCCACCGGCCCCTGAGCCAGCATCCGCGTCAGTTCTGTTTCCTGGCGCACAATGGCCTTGACGGCGGCGATATAGCCGGCCACATCCCCCCACCGCAGTGCCGTGCCCAGTTCCGAGGCCGGGATCAGGCCCTTCTCCAGGGCTTCGGTGGCCCAGGCCAGGGTCACCCCGGTGGCGATGGCGTCCAATCCCCGGTTGCTCACCGTATCAATCAAGCCCAGGATGGCGTTGCGGTCACGCAGACCCAACAAGGACCCCAGGGCATAGATCAGCTCATAATCATAGGCCACCAGGGCCGATTGGACCTCGTACTCACCGGCCGCGCCAAAGCTGCGGCGATGCAACGCCACGTGGATGCAACCGATGGGGCAGCCGGCGCAGGCTTGCTTCCGTACCAGCTCGTGTGCGGCAAAGGCCACGCCGCTGATCTCCTCGGCCCACTCAAAGGAGCCAGCCTGGAGGTTGCGCGTGGGCAGGCCCCCCATCGCGTTCAGGGCCAGCACATTGAACGGTGTGCCCTGCTCGTGGTATTTTTTCATCGCCTCTGTTTCGTTCACCCGGCGATAGATCTCGGTATAGACGCGGTTGTATTCCTGGACGTGGGGGATGGTAATGATCCGGTCGCCAGAGATGAACACGGCCTTGAGCCGTTTGCTGCCCAAGACAGCCCCCAGCCCCAGCCTTCCAAAGTGCCGGTAGGTCTCGATGTTCACCAGGGCGTAGCGGACCAGGTTCTCGCCGGCCGGGCCGATGCGCATGATGGTGCGATGGCCGCGTTCTCCCTCCCGTTCGCGCAGGATACGCCCCACCTCCTCGGCCTTGAGACCCCACAGGGGGGTGGCGTCACGAAATTGCACCTGGCTGGAGTCAATATACAGATAAGTCGGCCGAGGGGCCTGACCGGTGATCACCAGGGCATCATAGCCGGCGTACCGCATCGCCAGGCCGATCCGGCCGCCGGCGTGGCTTTCCCCCAGTTCGCCGGTCAGGGGGGAGCGGAACAGGGCCACCGCTTTCGTGACCACCGGGAAGATGGTGTTCAACGGCCCGATGGCCAGGACGATGGGCTGATCGGGGTCCAGTGGCTCCAAATCTGGCCGCATGATCTCCTCATACAGGGCAGAGGCCACGCCCACGCCGCCCAGCAGGTAATGCAGGTCCTCACGCCGGGCGATGCGAACCCGCCGGGTGGTCAGGTCAACATGCAGGACTTGTATATACGATTCGTTGAGCATGGTTACTCCGTTCTGAGTTACCGGGTTTCTGGTCCCCCTGCCTGCGCGGTAATTGCTCAGCCTACCCTCCCGCAGGTTGCTTTCGAACCGTGTTCCCGTTTGCGACGGGCGTATCCGCGAAAACGCACGAACCGTTCGGCTGAGCTCACGGCGAAGCCTGCGGGAGGGTGAGCAGATACCCGGCACGAAGTATACCACATCCTCAGCGAGGTGTGCAAGACCAGGTTGTTGAACTGGGACGGGGCACTGCGGCCAGAAGAACCCGTAGCCCGGAACTCGTCAACCAGAGAGGGGATTTTCGTGTATACTTGAAGCTACTGGACTTTGAACAATTCTGGAGCCTTCAGGCGGGCCATGCCTTGTGGTCACGAGCGGCTAAAGCCTCTACTCCTTGTGGTGTGCGACCCGTTGTCCAAAGTCCAATGAAGCTAACATACCGGCGGGGAATAAGGGTAGGTACGGAGGAGCTGGGATGCGTTATCATGACATCGTACACGGGGTGATTGATATCCGGGATGACCTGATCCTGGAGCTTATGGACACCGATGCCCTGCGGCGGCTGGAGTCCATCTACCAGGCCGGGGCCACGGCTTATATCTATCCGCAGCGGTGTCACACTCGTTTTGACCATTCGGTGGGCGTGATGTTGCTCCTCCGGCGTCTGCGGGCCAGTTGGCGGGAACAGTTGGCTGGCCTGCTCCACGACATCTCGCACACAGCTTTTTCTCATGTCAGTGACCTGCTGTTCCCGACCGGGGGCGGCGAGAGCTATCACGAGACCCTGTATCGCAAGGTCCTGTGGGGTTCCGAAGTCCCCACGGTTCTGGCGGCCCACGGGTTAGCCGTGGGTGATGTCCTGGACGGGGCGCATTATTCCCTGTTGGAACAACCGTTGCCAGCCCTGAGCGCGGATCGGCTGGATTACTTTTTGCGGGATGCGTTGATGGAGCGGGTCATCACCCCGGCCGAGGTCTCGCAATGCCTGCTGCACCTGGTGCCCCATGAGGGGCGCATCGTCGTGAACGACCTGGCTGTGGCCCGTTGGCTGGGTAACTGTTATATGGAGATGGATCGCCGCATCTGGTCGAACCCGTTGGACATTTGCGCTTACCAGGTTCTGGCGGAAGCTCTCCGCCTGGCTTTGGAGGAGGGCTTTATTATCCGGGAGATGCTGTTGTCTACCGATGCCGATCTGATGGCCTTGTTGCGTAGCAGTCCCAACCCGGCCATCCAGAGCCGGTTGCAGTTGCTCACGCCCCGGGCCAGCTATGCTGTGGACCCGGCGGATTATGACTATGAGATCACTATTGATCAGGTACGGGCCGTGGACCCGCCGGTCCTGCTGGGGGAAACGGTGACCTCGTTATCAGAGATCAGCCAGGAGTTTCGGACGGCACTGGCGGAGCACCAGGCCCGGCAGGGGCAGGTGGTGCATGTCCGCGCGCGGCCGGGATAGGCGACGGAAAAGGTAGGGGCGAGGTGGTGCCTCGCCCCTATCTGATTATAACCGGCCGCTGGCCGCGGCCGCGATGATGGCTTCCAGTTCGGCGGCCAGGGCCGGGTCCAGCGGCGGCGGCTTGTGGCCGGCCAGCAGGCGGCGGGCGTATTCCCGGGCCTCGGCCACCGGCAATTGCCCCCTATCTTCCCCCTGGCCCTCTCTCTCCCCCCAATCTGGGGGGGTGGGGCCGCCACGCCTGTAGGCCCGTGGTTGCCAGACCGCCCGCATGTGGCGCAGGGTGTGCGCGTCTGTCAGATAATCGCCACCCAGTCCGACGCGGCGGATCGCCTCAACTGCCAGCGCGTCATCGTCTACGGACACGCCGCGACTCACGTGCGCCAGCAGGCGAAACGCCTCGGCATCCAGCACCATCTGGACCGGGTCAAAGACCTGGGCGGTACGAAGGCACCCGGCCCCGCTCATCATCTCGGCCCGGCCCAACACGCTGAACGCGGTGTTTAGTGCCCCCTCCAGCCCGGACCGCCAATCGTTGCTCACCGCACCGGGCGCAAAGACCCCCATGAGCACCGGAAAACCGCAGAAGTGGGCCAGATCGCAGGTGGCGGCAGCCAGCAGGGCGTCCTCCGGGCCACCGCCGGTCAGCGCGCCGGTGCGGGGGTCCATCATCGTGCCACAGGCGGCGTAGAAGGTGGGGGTGCCCGGATGGGCCAGTTGGATGAGGGCCAGGCCGCTCAAGACCTCGGCGTGAGCCTGGACCAGATGACCGGCCACGGTTATGGGGGCCGTGGCCCCGCTCAGGGGCATCGCCAGGTAGCCGGTGGGGAGGCCAGCCGCGGCGAAGACAAGAGCCGCCTCCAACGCGTCAGCGGCATGGACCAGGGGGCTGATGGCGCACTGGAAGGTGGAGAGGATGGGGCGTCGGCGCAGGGCCTGGGAACCGCCGGCCAGAACCTGGGCCAGGCGGACGGCCCCGCGTGCCTGGTGACCGGTCGCCACGGTCATGGCCTGCACGTGCCTGGTGGAACCGACCAGACACGTCTTCAATTCCCGCAGGGCGCGTTCGGCCGGGGGCACGTCGTTCGCGCTCACGGACTGCCAGAGGAAGGCGATGGCCGGCAGTTCGTCGGCCAGGGCCACGATCTGTTCCAGGTCCGCCAGGGTGGAGGGCCGGGGCCGGCGTGTCTCCAGGTCCACTATGGTGGCCGGAGCGCCGTCGGTGGAGAGGTAGCCGTGTGCGCCGTCTATGATGAGGTCCCGGCCCGGGTCGCGGGCGCAGAGGGTGTAGCGCGTGGTGGCCTGGGCCAGAGCATCTTCGACGAGCGCAGTCGGCAGGCGCACCCGTTGCCTGGCCTCGTCCACGTGCGCACCGGCGGCAGCGAAGATGGCCCGCGCCTGGGATAACGGCACGCCCACCCCCACAGTCGCCAGCACGTCCAGCGCAGCGGCGTGAACGCGCTCGAGGGCGGCGTCGTCCAGGACCCGCAGATGCGGAGTCTGGTCTGTGAAGGTGACGCACTCGAGAGAGGTGGACATAGCCCCTGTCACTCAGTCCGGCCCCCGATCCCAGGTCTTGGACGTGAGGCCAGGGGGCTGATAATTCAGGTCGGCGAACAAGGCCAGCGTATCCCGGGCGATGCCCGTCCAATCGAACCGGCGCGCCAGCGCGCGTGCTCCCGCCCCTAACCGGCGACGCCGGGCCTCGTCGGCAGCGAGGGCGGCGATGGCCTCGGCCAGGGCTGGCGGGCTGGCCGGGGACACCAGCCAGATGTTCTCACCATCTATCAGTTCCGGGATGGGGACCCGGGGCACGGTGGTAACGATGGGCAACCCATGGGTCAGCAGAGCCATAAAGCTCCCTCGCCGGAAACTGGCCCCGTCCCGGTACGGCAACACCCCGATGTCGGCCGCGAGCAGGTTGGCAGAGACCTCGGCCGGGGCGGTATAGCCGGTCCAGATGACCTTATCTGCCACGCCCAACCGGGCCATGAGCAGTTCCACCCGGTCCGCATAGGCCACGTTCGTCGGGTCACTGGAACCGACGCGCCCGCCCACCATGAGCAGGCGGACCGGTAACCCCCGTGTCTCCAGTTCCTTCAGCGCCCACACCAGGTCCTCGCCACCCTTGCTCTCGTTCAGGAAGCCGAAGTAGGCCAGCAGCGTTTCCGCCGGGGTCACGCCCAGCCGCGCCCGCCAGGCGGCCCGGTCGTAGCCGGCCGGGGGCTGGACCGCGATGTTCGAGCCGATGGGGATGCGCGCCAGCCGATAGTCACCGGGCAGCCGGTCCCGCAACCAGGTCTCGTCCTCGGCGTTGGTGGCGATGGCGGCATGGCTCCAGCGGGCAAGGTGCAGCGTCACCCATCCCCGGAGGCGGCCGGCCTTGGGGAACAGGTATGGCTCCCGCACGTCGTGATACGTCACCACCCAATGGGTTCCTGGCGCCCCCCGGCGCGCCCACCGGGGCAACAGGTTGATGGCCGGGCGCATCCCGTAGGCCGCCGTCTGGTACTGGACGTTCACCACGTCCGGGGTCAGGTCGCGCAACAGGTCTGGCACCTGGCGTAGCAGCCCCCAGCCCCAGCTTTTGATGACCCGCAACACGCGCCAATCCCCGGCGTCCGGGTCGTCGGCCGGCCTTTTCCCCGCCCCGGTCAGCACCGTCACGGCGGCCCCCTGCGCGCTCATGGCCCGGGCCAGCTCGCGGGTGAAATCGCCCACACCGCCTTGCAGGGGTGGGTATTCAGCGCTGAGCAGGCAGACTTTCATGATCGTCGCTCGTCAAGCGTCAAGCGAAGCGGGCGAACGTCAAACGTGCTGCGTATTTCGTAGCGCGTCATCCCGCTCCCCCGCGCCCTCACTCCGATTGCCCCCGCAGCCCGGAGCGGAGCACCTGGGCATAGGCCCGTACCCGGCTCGCCCGCAGCGGACGCTTGTGGCCCACCAGCCACTTTACCCCCTCCAGCCCCAGTTGGTAGACGAACGTCGCCAGGACGAACCAGCGTACCACCCCGGCCTGGAACGCGCCGTGGTATTGGCGAAAGTAGCGCACCCGGCTGGTGTGGAACCGGATGTCGCGTCCGGCCAGGTCCTGCGCGCTAGACTGGCCCTCGTGGTGGATGACCAGGGCCGTCGGCAGGTAGACCACGCGCCAGCCAGCGGCCCGGAACCGCCGACCCCAGTCCAACTCCTCAGAGTACATGAAATAGCCCGTGTCCAATGGCCCCACTTGCTCGACAGCCTTCCGCCGGGCGAACATGGCCGCCCCCACCACCCAGTCTACCTCTTGCACGGCGTTGTCCGGCGTGTCCAGCATCCGGTAGCGGCGGATGGGGCCGGCCGCCGGGAAATATCGTTCCAGGACGGTGCTCTCCACCAGGGCCGTCGCCAGGGTGGGGAATCGTCGCCGTGAGGATTGCAACCGGCCATCGGCGTAGCGCAACATCGGCCCCAGCAGACCCACCTCCGGGTGCTCATCCATATAGGCAGCCATGAGGGGCAGGGCATCGTTCATCACCTGGGCATCGGGGTTCAGCAGGAAGAGATACCGGCCCCGGGCCACGGCCAGGCCCTGGTTGTTGGCCCAGGCAAAACCGGGGTTGTGATCGTTGACGATGAGCCGGACCGCCGGGAACTCCCGGCGCACCATGTCCACGCTACCGTCTGTGGAGGCGTTGTCCACCACAATGGTCTCCACATCCAGCCCCCCCGTGCCGTCGCGCACCGAGGCCAGGCATTGGCGCAGCAGGTCGCGCACGTTCCAACTCACCACGATCACGGATACGTCCGTCACTCCAGCCTCCGTACCTGTATTATAGCCGTTCGCCGGTCGGCTGGCAAGCCCTTGACATCCGGGCGCAATTTAAACGCATGAGGACACTGATCCACTCCCCACTTCGTGTCCCTTCGGGGGAGGGAAAAGAATGCCTGGTAGGTGGTTTTTGCGGCGGCGAAGCCGCCGCAAAAACCCCAGAAAGGCTTTCTCTCCCCTTTCCCGCCCTAACAGGAGTTATGCACGGATGTAAGCCCACATTGACAGCTTATGGCTCACACAGTATAATCAGGGGCGAAACCCCGGGGGACCAGTACAACCGACCAGCAAAGGGGAGCAACGAACATGAGAGAGATCCGCATCCAGACCCGTTGGACCGACGACGGGATCGCCATCCTGGAGCTACACGGGCGGTTGGACATCCATGCCGCGCCGCGCGTCCAACAGGCCCTGTGCGAACTGGTGGAGAGTAACGGCGGGCACGTCCTGGTGAACATGGCCGGCGTGGACTTTATTGACAGCACCGGGCTGACCGCCCTGATGGCCGGCTTTCAACTCGCCGAAGCCCTGGGCAGAGCTGTGCGGCTCTGTTGTCTCCAGCCCGGTGTACACGTGGTGCTCCAATTGACCATGTTGGACAGGCTCCTGGCCGTCTACGACGATGAGGCCAGTGCCCTGGCCAGCTTTCCCCGGTCCCAGGACCTTCCCACCCCATGATCGCCCGGAGGATACCTATGCCCTCTGTTACCTTCGACCGCCACAGCTTCTTAATTGATGGCGAGCGCGTCCTGCTCCAGTGCGGGGCGTTCCACTATTTTCGCCTGCCAGCCCCGACGGCCTGGCCTGATGCCCTGCTGCGCCTGCGTCGGGCCGGCTATAACGCCGTGGACCTGTATTTCCCCTGGCACTACCACTCCCCGGCCCCCGGCGTCTATGACTTTACCGGCATCCGCGATGTGCCGCGCCTGCTTCGTCTGGTGGACCAGGTGGGTCTCTACCTGGTAGCCCGGCCCGGCCCCTATATCTGCGCTGAGGTGGACGCCGGGGGTCTGCCCGGCTGGCTCCTGGCCCAGCAGGGAGTGATCCCCCGTTGTCGCCACCAGATGCGCCACGCCGTTTCGCCAGCCTACCTGCGCTACGTCGAGGAATGGTATGAGCAGATCATCCCCCTCATCCTGCAATGCAACGGCCTGGTGATGTTCCAGATCGAAAACGAGTATTTCACCGAAGAGATGGGCGATGAGCCGGCCTATATGCAGTTCCTCTACGACCTGGCCCGGCGCCTGGGCGTGACCGTGCCCATCATGCACAACGATGCCTTGCTCCCGCTGTTGGGTGGCTGGCAAAACGTGGTGGACGTGACGACGGTGGACCTCTATCCGGTGAACTTTGCCAACATGGCCACCTGGCGCCAGGAGCCGGACCTGTTCTTTAACCTGGACAGCCTGGCAGAAAGTTGGGCCGCCGCCGGCCTGGATTGCCCCATCGGCCTGGGCGAGTTCCAGGGCGGCTGGTTTGACGGCTGGGGCGGCCCCGGCTACGAGGCCCTGCGCGCGGCTCTGGGCGAGGACTATCACCGCCTGCTGGTGGGTAGCGCGTTGGGGCAGGGTGCGACATTCTACAACCTGTATATGTTCCACGGCGGCACAACCTGGGGTTTCTGGGGCGAGCCTGGCGTCTATACCTCCTACGATTACGCCGCCCCAGTCGGCGAAGCCGGCACCCTCACCCGACGCTACTACCAGGCCCGACGCCTGGCCCTGACGGCCGCAGTCCTGGCCCCTGTCCTGACCAATGCCACCCCCACCACCGTGGCCCTCGCCGACCCGGAGTTACTCTACGCCGCCCGCACCGATGGCCGGTCCACCATCATCTTCTTGCGCAACCTGACGGCGACAGAGGCCCAGACCAGGTTAACCGGGCCTGGCGACGGGGTGCCCGTGACCATCCCGGCCTATGGCTTGCGCCTGGTGCCGCTAAACCTGCCCCTGGGGCCGACGACCCTGGCCTATTCCACCGCCGAGCCGGTCCTGCACCACGTGAGCGGCAATCACCGGCTCTTGATCTTGGCCCGCAACCCCGGTCAAGAGGACCACACCCTGGTTCTGCCCCCTGCGCCTGGTGAGACGGGCTCCGCGCCGGTCCCTTTGGAGGCCGGTGAAATAGACCTGCACTGGTCCGGTGACGCGCCGGCCGCCGCACACCTGTATCTGGACCGCGAGTTGCTCCATATTCTAGCCTTGCCGCCACACCTGGCGGAGCGGGTCTGGCCGACCGGCGACCTGGTATTCATCGGCGTGGATTATGTGGGCGCGGTGCGCGACCTGCCCGACGGCCTGGAGGCCGAGGTGGAGATGGCCGCCCCCGGCCAGGTACACATCTGGTCCCCGCGACCCGTGCAGGTCCAGGTGAATGGGCAGCCCCGGCATACGCGGTGGAGTCAGGCGCAGCACCTGAATACGTTGCCCCTCCCCGGCCCGGAAGCCGTCTCCTTCCCCCGCCGGGGCCGGGGTGGGAAAGGCGAGCATATCCCGGCTCTGGGCCCCTGGGAGGTCAGTCCGGGCAGCCCGGAACGGCTCCTGGATTTCGACGATGCTGACTGGCAACCCATACCACCGGGCGCCCCGCTCCACATGGACGCCCAGGGGCTACAGCGGGGGCTGGCCTGGTATCGCGGACACCTGGCCGGGCTAAGCCCCCAGACTCGCCTCACGCTCAGCGTGGAGGCCCGGCACTCCTGCGAGGTGTTCCTCAACGGCACACGCCTGGCCGTTGTGGATAACCTCAGCGACGGCCCGGCCATGGTCATCCCGCTGCCGCCGGAGCTGCTCCGGCCCGACAGCAATCTGCTGGCGGTGCTGGTAGAGAGCCTGGGGCACAACAAAGGGTTTGCCGGCGATGAGAACTACCCCTGTGGCCTGCTAACGTGCCGGCTGGAACCGGACCAGGAGATCACCTGGCGTGTGCGTGGCGGCCTGACGGGGGGGCACGCCGGCACGCCGGATTCGTTAACCTGGCGCAACGCGCCGCGCCAGGAGCGAGACCCGGCCGTGGTCTGGTATCGCACCTGGTTCACCTTGAACCTGCCGGCCGAACATCGCGTGCCGATGGGGTTGAGCATCCGGAATACGTCGGGCAAGGTCTTCATCTACCTCAACGGGTTGCTGGTGGGCCGTTACTGGGAAGTGGGGCCACAAACATTGTTCTACCTGCCCGATGGGGTGCTGCGCCTGCATGAGTGCAACGAGCTGGCCCTGGCCCATTGGCGGCGCGGTCCGCGCGTCCGCCTCGGCCCGGTCAGCCTGATGCCCTACCCGGCCTATCGCCGCCTTACCCTGCGGGTGCAATATCAGTAGAAAGAACCCTGCCGCAGGTTCGTTCCAACCTGGGGGAGGGCCGGCCGTCAGAGCAGTCGCAAATCGGCGGGGTTTTGGCGCAGAAAACGATTTTCGCCAGGCCTGGTCGCCAGGTGGGAATGCCAGCCCAACCGGGGCCGCCAGGCCCGTGACAAAATGGGGTTTTAGTGGTATAATAGGCCCGCACTTTAACAACCTGGCGCGCGGTTGCAGTCCCTTCGATCCGTGCGAGGATACTGAAAGATGAAATC
>Ga0209162_1001511_pt1 | contig 22624 bp, 18 predicted proteins | sample YNPNPMetaG_FD_187121 | JGI IMG/M metagenome (GOLD analysis project Ga0209162, IMG submission 187121) | Anoxygenic and chlorotrophic microbial mat microbial communities from Yellowstone National Park, USA - YNP NP MetaG (SPAdes) (version 2) ...
TCTGTTGTACAAAAATTTGCATTTTCAAAAAATAAAATTCAATATTTTCAATAACTTACAAAATTAAGTTGATAAACTCAGGAAAATTATGTTTTGGACTATTTTGTCATCGGAGTCATTCTGAGCTTCTTATTTTGTCATTCTGAGGGAGCGCAAGCGACCGAAGAATCTGCACGGGAGACCCTTCGGCTTCGCCTCAGGGTGACAAAGAATGGGGGTCATCCTGCTCCTCCTTTTTCTGTCATTCTGACCCTTCTTTTTTGTCATTCCTTCACTTCGCTCAGGACATCGTCTGACCCTCCTTTTTTTGTCATTCTGACCCTGAGCGAAGCGAAGGGGAAGAATCTCATCCTTTTCACCAAACAGGTTTTAATTAGAGAGTTCCTTCGCTGCCCCTTCGCATAAGCTCAGGGCTTCGGCTTAGGGCTTCGGCTCAGGACATCGCTTTGAGGCATTAAGCCCCTCGGAATGACGGGATAAGAGAAAAACATCCTTTTTCTAATGCCAATTTTAGGGAATAATCCAAAATCTTGATTTTAATGGCTAAATTGCTTTATTGTATTGAATAAATTCCTTTTAAGGAGGAGATTTTGGGACTTAATAGTTTAACGCTAATTAAATTAAGGCAGTTAATAGACAGGGGGGAGGTTAGACCTCATGAGATATTGATTGATGTATTTAAGAGGATTCAAGAAGTTGAAGAGAAAGTGAGAGCATATATCTCACTTGCCACTGATAAAGCCTATGAGATGGCAAAGGATTCTGAAGAATACATCTTTTCAGGCAAGAGATCTTTTGTAACAGGAATCCCCATTGCCATAAAGGATAATATATGCACAAAAAATATTTTCACAACCTGTGCATCAAAAATACTTTACAATTTCCGCCCTCCCTATGAAAGTACAGTTACTTCAAGACTTTTAAAAGACAGATACATTCTCGTGGGCAAGACGAATATGGATGAGTTCGCAATGGGTTCTTCTACTGAAAACTCAGGTTTTCACATAACAAAAAACCCCTGGAATTTAGAGTGTGTTCCTGGCGGTAGTTCTGGGGGAAGTGCGGCAGCTGTTGCTGCAGATGAATGTATTGCAGCACTTGGTTCTGATACAGGAGGTTCAATTCGTCAGCCTGCTTCATTTTGTGGTGTTGTTGGTTTAAAACCAACCTATGGAATGGTTTCTCGTTTTGGACTTGTTGCCTTTGCATCTTCTCTTGACCAGATAGGTCCTATAACCAAGTGCGTGGCTGATTCTGCAATTCTTATGAATGTTATAGCAGGACATGACCCTATGGACTCTACTTCTGTTCCACTGGATAAGATTGATTTTACAGAAAGTCTTGGTAGGGATGTAAAGGGTTTCAGGATTGGTATTCCCAAAGAGTATTTTATTGAGGGTATGGATAAAGATGTTGAAGAAAGAGTGAGAGAAGCCATTGTTCAGCTTGAATCATTAGGTTGCATTCCTGTGGAGATTTCCCTGCCTCATACAGAGTATGCTGTTGCAACATATTATATAGTTGCCACATCAGAGGCTTCATCAAATCTTGCAAGATATGACGGTGTAAAATATGGATTAAGAGTGGAAGGCAAAGACCTCCTTGACATGTATATGAAAACAAGAAGCAGAGGGTTTGGTGCAGAAGTTAAAAGAAGAATAATGCTTGGAACGTATTCCCTTTCAGCAGGTTATTATGATGCCTATTATAAGAAGGCTTTGCAGGTCAGAAATCTTATAAGAAAAGATTTTGAGTCAGCATTTAAAGAGGTTGATTTTATTGTCACGCCAACATCTCCTTCACCTGCTTTCAAGATTGGCGAGAAAGTTGAAGACCCTCTCCAGATGTATCTATCAGATATATTTACAATCTCAGTTAACCTTGCAGGATTGCCAGCTATTTCAATACCTTGTGGCTTCAGCCTAAAGGGATTACCGATTGGTTTTCAGATAATAGGTAAACCTTTTGATGAAAAAGGTATACTTCAGCTTGCTTATGCCTATGAGCAGTCAACTCCGTGGCATAAGATGAAACCTATGATATAAGGAGAAAAAATGGAATACGAAGCAGTAATAGGGCTTGAGGTTCATGCCCAACTTTTAACAGAAAGCAAAATATTCTGCGGATGCTCAACTCAGTTTGGAAACGAGCCTAACACACAGGTATGCCCTGTCTGTCTTGGTATGCCGGGTGTTTTGCCTGTTTTAAATCAAAAAGCAGTGGAATACACGATTAAAACAGGGCTTGCAATGAACTGCAGAATCGCACCTTACAGCAGATTTGCAAGAAAAAACTACTTCTATCCTGACCTTCCAAAAGGTTACCAGATAAGCCAGTATGAGCTTCCTCTTTGTGAAGATGGATATCTTGAGATTGTTATTGATGGAGAAAAAAGAAAGATTCGTATAAAAAGAATCCATCTTGAAGAAGATGCAGGCAAGAACATACATGACACTTCAGGTTATAGTTTTGTTGATTTTAACAGAACAGGCGTGCCTTTAATGGAAATAGTATCAGAACCTGATATAAAATCCCCAAAAGAGGCTGCTTTATACATGAAAAAGTTAAGAACTATATTAAGATATCTTGGAGTCTGCGATGGCAACATGGAGCAGGGTTCGCTTCGCTGTGATGCCAATGTCTCAGTAAAGCCTGTTGGTTCAGAGGAATTTGGCGTTAAGACAGAGATAAAGAACATCAACTCCTTCAGATTTGTTGAAAGAGCACTTGAATATGAAATAAAAAGGCAGATAAGAGTTTTATCCGAAGGAGGCAAAATCATTCAGGAAACAAGACTCTGGGACTCTCAGGCTGGTATAACTCAGTCAATGCGTTCAAAGGAGGAAGCCCATGATTACAGATATTTCCCTGAGCCAGACCTTGTGCCTGTTGTTGTGAGTGAAGAATGGATTAATGAGATAAAAAAGACTATGCCAGAACTTCCTGACCAGAAGATAGAGCGATTTATAAAAGATTATGCCCTTCCAGAATATGATGCAGATATTCTTACAGCAGAAAAGGAATTAGCAGAATGGTTTGAAGAGGCTGTAAAAGAAAGCAGAAAACCAAAAGAGGTTTCAAACTGGATTATGGTTGAACTTTTGAGGCTTCTCAATGAAGAAGGTAAAGAAATAAGAGATTGTAATGTTAAACCATCACAGCTTGCAGAACTTATTGAGCTTGTATCAAAGGGAACAATAAACAGAAATACAGCAAAAGATGTTTTTGAAGAGATGTATAAAACAGGTAAAAATGCTTCAGAAATTGTAAAAGAAAAAGGACTTGTGCAGATATCCGATGAAAATGTTATTATTGAAGCAATAAGAGAGGTTATTGCAAAAAATACAAAAGAGGTGGAGCGTTACAGGGCTGGCGAGGAGAAACTCATTGGATTTTTTGTTGGGCAGGTAATGAAACTTACAAAAGGAAAGGCTAATCCAAAAATAGTAAATGAACTGGTTGTAAAGCTTTTAAAGGAGGAATAGGATGAGGATTCTTGTAGTTGTTATTGTTGCCATATCTTTTTTATTAGCAAACTCTGTTTATGCATTAAAATGTGACAAATGCCACAGAGATGAGAAATCCCTTGATAAAATTTTTGAAGAAAGAAAAGTAAAGACTAAAGAAGACCTATTTGACAAACTGAGGAATGGAACAAAAGCAAAGTTACATCAGCATCTTACAGATGAAGAAATTAACAAAGCAGTTAAAAAAATGAATTTAGACTAATTTTTATACAAAGTCTAACCAGTGCAAATATTTTTTATTCTTGCCCTGAACTATATCAAAGAATAGTTTCTGGAGTTTCTGTGTAACAGGACCTCTTTTCCCATTTCCGATTGTTCTTTCGTCAACTTCTCTTACAGGTGTTATTTCTGCAGCAGTTCCTGTTAAAAATACCTCATCTGCTATATATAATTCATCTCTTGTAAATCTTTCCTCTTTTACCTCAATTCCTGAATCTATAGCAATTTTTATTACCGTATCTCTTGTTATGCCTTCAAGTATTGAAGTAAGAGGCGTTGTTTTCAAAACACCTTTTCTTACTATAAAGATATTCTCTCCGCTTCCTTCTGATACATATCCTTCAGTGTCAAGAAGTATGGCTTCATCACATCCGCAGGAGATTGCCTCCATTTTTGCAAGCTGGCTGTTGACATAATAACCGCATATCTTTCCTCTTGAAAGATTAGAGTTTACATGATTTCGGATAAAAGAGGAAATTTTAACCTTTATTCCATTTTTTAAGCCTTCTTCTCCGAGATAAGCTCCCCATTTCCATACAGCAATTGCAACCTGAACAGGATTGTTTTTGGGATAGACACCCATATTCCCATAACCTATGAAAACAATGGGTCTTATGTAGCATGAGTCAATTTTGTTAACTCTTATTGTTTCTTTTATTACTTCAAATATCTCTTCTTCCTTAAAGGGTATTTTTATGGTAAAGATATGGGCTGACTTAAAGAGTCTCTCCACATGGTCTTTGAGTCTGAAAACCGCTGGTCCTTTATTAGTTTTATAACATCTTATTCCCTCAAATACTCCCAATCCGTAATGAAGAGAATGCGTGAGAATATGAACTTTTGCGTCATCCCAGTTAACAAACTTTCCGTCCATCCATATCTTTTTTGTTTTTGGAACCATAGTCTATATTTAAAAATATTTATTCGCACGGTGTCAAGTTATGTTTCAAATTCCTGAAATTGCCGATAGAAAATTATGTTTTGGACTATTTTGTCATCCCTTCGCAGACCCTTCGCATAAGCTCAGGGCTTCGGCTTAGGGCTTCGGCTCAGGACATCGTCTGACCCTCCTTTTTCTGTCATTCTGAACGGAGCGTCAGCGGAGTGAAGAATCTCATTCTTTTCCGAGTAAGCAATAGCGAAGGGGAAGAATCTCCTCAGGAGACCCTTCGGCTTCGCCTCAGGGTGACAAAGTAAGGAGGTCATCCTGCTCCTCCTTTTTTTGTCATTCTGACCCTTCTTTTTTGTCATTCCTTCACTTCGGCTCAGGACATCGTCTGACCCTCTTTTTTTTGTCATTCTGAACGGAGCGTCAGCGGAGTGAAGAATCTCATCCTTTCCCGAGTAAGCAATAGCGAAGGGGAAGAATCCCCTCCTTTTTCACCAAACAGGTTTTTTAATTAGAGAGTTCCTTCGCTTCGCTCAGGACAGCGCTTCGGGGCATTAAGCCCCTCAGAATGACGGGATGAGCGAAAGACAGCCTTTTCTGCCCCGGCAAATTTAATGAGGTGAAGCTGAAAGAAGCAATTGCGATAGAAAATTTAATTCAAGTGAAATTTAATATTTTCATGCCCTTGCCAAGTTTCAATGCCTTTCTGAGCAATTCACTAACAAAATTTTTTGATGCTTTTAAGGCTTCATATGGTTTATATTCTTTGCATAGAAAGGAAAGGAAGGCTGAAGAAAAAGCACAGCCTGTGCCATGAAACTCACCAGAATATTTTTCTCCCTCAACAACAAAAAACTCTTTTCCATCAAAAAGTAAATCAGGCACTTTTTCATTGAAATGCCCGCCTTTTACAATGGCAAGTTTTGTTCCCATCCTGTAAAGTTTTTCTGTAGCCTCATACATGTCATCAATGTTTTTTATCCTAACTTCTGTAAGGATTTCTGCTTCGGGAATGTTTGCAGTTACTGCTCTTGAGAGAGGAATAAGTTCAGTTTTAAGAATTTGCTGGGCTTCATCAAGCAATAGTTTCTTTCCTGTTGTTGAGGTGATAACAGGGTCAATAACAAAATTTTTTATTTTGTATTTTTTAATATACTCTGCAACGCATTCAACAGCATACTTACTGTAAAGCATTCCTGTTTTTGCTCCGTGAGGTTTGATGTCTTTGAGGAGGGTTTCAAACTGGCTAACTATTATTTTTTCTGGTAAGGGATAAACAGATGTAAACTCAAAAGTGCTTTGAGAGGTAACAGAAGTTATAATGCTTGTTCCATAAACTCCAAGTGCATGGAAAACCTTTAAATCCATCTGAATTCCTGCTCCAGATGTAGGGTCAGAGCCACCTATTGTAAGAGCAACTTTCATTTTTTTTTGTCAAGATTATTAATTAATTCTGCACCATATAGAAATACTGCCCATGCATAAAAAAGCCACATAAGAAGTGCAAGAAATGTTGATACAGAGCCATAAAGAGTGCTTAATTTAATAATTTGAGATACATAGAAAGCAAAAATATATTTTGCAACTTCTATCAAAGCAGTTGTTATTAATGTTCCAACAAGAATGGAACTTGTTTTAATCTTTTTCTTCGGCAGAAACTTATACAGCGAGGCTATAATGATGAATAAAAGCAAGAAAGTAATAACATATCTCACAAAAAACTGTAAAAGTGTGCCAAGTTCAGATATTAGATGAGGTCTGAATATCCTTATCATATAAGTTAAAGCAAAGGATGCAGCAACTGATATGATTATGACAAAGATTATGAAAAATGACACAAAAAAGGATATAAAAAAGTGCCTTTTTTTAGACTCCTTGAAGATTTTATTCAAAGAAAACTCAATAGCTGTGAATAACTGCAATGAGAAAAAACCATAAAGAATGAGGGAGATTTCGCTTACACCTTTCAGCATAAGTAGATTCCTAATTTCTTTAACCATCTGAAGCTCTATCTGCGGGAAAAGAAAGACCAATTTGTTGTATACAAACCTGATTATAGTTTCTTCTTTAGTAAGTGTTATCAGGACATTGACAATAAACATACTTAAAGGTATTAATGAAAGAATTGAAAAGTAAGCAAGAGCAGCACTTAAAAAAATGCCTTCATCCCTGTAAAAATCTTTAAAACTTACAATAAGAGCCTTAGGGATTTTAAAAATCATCTTATGCCAAGCAGTTTTTCAGCATTTAGATAAAAGATTTTTTCTTTAAGCTCTTCTGGTAAACCAAGTTTTTTTATATTTTTTATTTCACTGCCATGGTCTGCCCATGGAGAGTCAGTTCCGAAAAGAATATAATCTGATGGATGTTTAAGAAGTAACTCTTTAATTTTTTCATCAGGCATCCAACCGAAGGAAAAAGATATTTCCATGAATATATTTTTACCAATCATCAATTTTTCAACATCATCCCACTGCTTCCATGCTCCAAGATGGGTGCTTATGAATTTAAGTTCGGGAAATTTGTTAATAACATTAATTATTCTCCGAGGAGAGGCAATATCCCAATCGGGAAAACTTATATCATAACCACAATGCATTACAATTAAAAGGTCATTTTCAATCAGAGATTCATATATAGGCATAGCCTTTTCATCATCAATTGAAAAATTCTGATAAAAAGGATGCATCTTTATGCCTGGGAATCCTTCTTCTTTGACAATTTTTAAATTTTTTTTAAGCTCTTTATCCTCAGGATGAACTGAAGGAAGAGGGATTATTCTTTCAGAGCGAATTTTTTTGCTCCATTTAAGAATTGAATTAAACTGCTCGGGTCTTGTTGCAATATTGCATAAGACTGATTTTGCAATTCCATTTTTATCCATAGATTTAAGAAGGTCATTAAGTGTGCCGTTAAGACATGCTTTCACTATACATTCTTCCTGAAGCTTTTGCATTGCTTTTTCAGCAATTTCATCAGGAAAGGCATGGGTATGAAAGTCAATAATTTGCATGGATAATATTTTATCTTTAAAGCTATGAATTTATCAAATTTGGTTCTTTCGGCTTCGCCTCAGGAAATTGCTTACCTAAAATTGCCGGTAGAAAAATATGTTTTGGAATATTTTGTCATCCCTTCGCAGACCCTTCGCATAAGCTCAGGGCTTCGGCTTAGGACATCGTCTGCCCATCTTATTTTGTCATTCTGAACGAAGCGCAAGCGGAGTGAAGAATCCCCAGAGGAGACCCTTCGGCTTCGCCTCAGGGTGACAAAGAAAGGGGGTCATTTCTTCGCAGACCCTTCGCATAAGCTCAGGGCTTCGGCTTAGGACATCGTCTGCCCATCTTATTTTGTCATTCTGAACGAAGCGCAAGCGGAGTGAAGAATCTCCAGAGGAGACCCTTCGGCTTCGCCTCAGGGTGACAAAGAAAGGGGGTCATCCTGCTCCTCTTTTTTTGTCATTCCTTCGCTTCGGCTCAGGACAGCGTCTCGGGGGATTTACTCTCCCTGAATGACAGGATGAGCGAAAAACCCCCTTTTTCTATCGGCAATTTCAAGTGCTTTGAATTTTGTTTTACATGAGGTATTTTTTTTGTTATTATTAATTATGCCATTTGCCATAAATTAAAATCAGGAGGCTTTTAATGGATATCTCTTCTTTAATTCAAAAGAACAGCACAAAAATAGTATTTGTAATTCTGGATGGAATCGGAGGACTTCCTATAAATGGTAAAACAGAGCTTGAGACAGCAAATAAACCTAATCTTGATGCTCTTGCAAGAATTTCTGCCTGTGGCTTGCATATTCCTGTTAGTTACGGAATAACTCCTGGTAGTGGACCGGGTCATTTCGGAGTTTTTGGTTATGACCCTTTAAAATATGAAATTGGCAGGGGTGTTCTTGAGGCATTGGGACTGGGGATAGAACTTCAAAAAACAGATGTTGCTCTCAGATGTAACTATGCAACCATAAAGAACGGAGTAATTACTGACAGAAGAGCAGGAAGAATACCCACAGAGAAAAATATAGAGCTTACAGCAAGACTCTCAGATGAGATAAAAGAGATTGATGGTGTTAAAATTGTTCTAAAACCGGGCAAAGAACACAGATTTTGTCTTGTTATGCGATTTCCCGAAAATATTACAGAAAAACAGGCAATGGTTAAAGACACAGACCCTCAAAAAGAGGGCAAAGCCCCGAATGAGCCAGTTCCTTTAACAGAGGAAGCTAAAAAAGTTGCAGACATAGCTAAAATTTTTATTGAAAAAGCTCAGGAAATTCTTAAAGACGAAGAAAAAGCCAATTATACCCTTTTAAGAGGATTTTCAGCACTACCTGATATACCTTCTTTTGAAGAAAAGTATGGACTTAAATCAGCTTCAATTGCAGTATATCCTATGTACAGGGGAATTGCAAAACTTCTTGGCATGGAAACAATTCCTGTTGAAGGTGATATTAAGGAAGAGGTTGAGCTTTTGAAAAAGGTTTATAAAGATTACGATTATATCTTTTTGCATGTGAAAAAAACTGATTCTTTTGGTGAAGACGGAAACTTTGAGGGAAAAGCGAAAAAGATTGAGGAGTTTGATACTTACCTGCCTGCAATTCTTTCTTTAAATCCTGATGTTCTTGTAATTACAGGAGACCATAGCACTCCGAGTCTTCTTAAAGCTCACAGCTGGCATCCTGTCCCTCTTCTTATTAAATCACAGTATGTATGGGGTGGAACATCAAAGGCTTTTACTGAAAGGGAGTGTCTGAAAGGCGAAATTGGAATAATTCCTGCCATAGCAATTATGCCTCTTGTTTTGGCAAATTCATTAAGATTAAGGAAGTTCGGAGCATGATAGATAGTCACTGTCACCTTGAAATGTTTGAAGAAGAATTACCTATGGTAATTCAGCGTGCCTACGATGCAGGTGTAAGTATTATTATTACAATTGCTTCTGATGTAGAAAGTCTTGAAAAGGTAGTAGATATAGCTGATAACTATCCAATGGTATATGCTTCAGTTGGCATTCATCCCCATGATGCAAAAGATTTGAATGACAGAGTATTAAAGAAAATTTTTGAACTAAGCAGGCATCCTAAGGTTGTGGCTATCGGAGAGATAGGACTTGACTACCATTATAAACATTCACCGATAGAAATACAGCGTAAAGCCTTTGCAAAACAGCTTGAACTTGCTAAAGAAACTGGTCTTCCCGTTATTATTCATTCAAGAGAAGCCTTTGAGGATACTATAAAGATTTTGAAGGAATCAGGTGTTCGTAAAGCAGTTTTGCATTGTTTCAGTGGAAATCTTTCTCAGGCGAAAAAGGTTATTGAACTTGGGTTTTTTATATCAATTTCAGGAGTTGTTACATTTAAAAATGCTAAAAATATCAGAGAAGTTGCTCAATTTGTTCCGGATGAGTATTTAATGATTGAAACAGATGCTCCCTATCTTACACCTGAGCCTTTTCGTGGCAAAAAAAATGAGCCATCTTTTCTGCTTTACACTGCTCGTGCTCTGGCAGAAACAAGAGGAGTAACTGTTGAAGATATAGACAGGATAACATCAGTAAATGTAAAAAGACTTTTTAAGATTGGTGAACTACCAAAAGGTGAAATCACATATAAAATAAGAGATACCCTTTATCTGAATATCACAAATAGATGCACAAATGTCTGCAGATTTTGTGTAAGGTTTCACACAGACTATGTTAAAGGTCACAACTTAAGACTTGAAAAGGAACCTTCGGTTAAAGAGCTTATTTCAGCTATAGGCGACCCAAAACAATATAAAGAAGTTGTTTTTTGCGGATATGGAGAGCCTTTTTTGCGTCTTGATGTAATAAAGGAAGTTGGTAAATGGATAAAAGCACATGGAGGAAAAGTCAGAATAAACACAAATGGACATGGCAATCTTATACATGGAAGAAGGATTTTGGAAGAACTGAAAGAATTGATTGATTCAATATCCATAAGCCTTAATGCTCAGGATAAGGAAACTTATAATAAAATATGTAACCCTCAAATTGCGAAGCAATTTCCTGAGGCAAAGCCGAAAGAAGCAATTGCGAAGCAATTTCCTGAGGCGGAGCCGAAAGAGCTAAATCCCGATGTCTATGATTCGGTTATAGAATTTATAAAGGATGCAAAAAAGTATATCCCCTACGTTCAGGTTACAGTTGTTGATGTTCCAGGTGTTGATATTAAAAAGTGTGAAGAGATTGCTAATTCCTTAGGTGTTAAGCTTAAGGTAAGGCATCTTGATCAGGTGGGTTAAAATGATTGAAACAATTAAAAAAGATTTTTTACAGGGGCTTAAAACTTTTAAATTCTGGGCTTCTTTATTATCTGAAAGGCTCAAGGTTGAACTAAATGTTTTAAAACTGATAGGAGAGATTAACAGGCTTGTTGGTAAAAGGGATGAACTTCTTAAAATGGTGGGTAAAGAAGTATATAATTCATGGGGCAGTTTGGTAGAAATTAAAGAGAATGAAAAAATTGCAAACTCAATAAGGCAGATAAGGGAATTAGACACTGAAATAGAAGATAAAAGAAAAAAACTTGTTGAGCTTGAGGATATGAGCAAGTGGAAATTTTAGTATTTCTCATTTTTGGACTTGTTGTGGGTTCTTTTCTTAATGTATGCATTTACAGAATACCGAGAAAAATATCAATAGTAAAGCCTTTCTCATTCTGTCCTTCCTGTAAAAAGGCAATTAAACCATGGCATAATATTCCTGTCTTAAGCTTTATATTGCTTAAGGGAGAATGTGCTTATTGCGAAGCTAAAATTTCAGTGAGATATCCTGTTGTAGAACTTTTAAACGGCATTCTTTATGTAACTGCTTATTTAAGTTTTGGATTAACATACGCTTTGCCTTTTATATTGATTTTCATATCATCCTTAATAGTAATTTCATTTATTGACCTTGATTTTCAGATTATTCCCGATATTATTTCAATACCTTTAATTTTTTCTGGTCTTGTTCTATCCTTATTGCCCCATGATTCAGCAGGATTGGTATCAAACATTAAAGAATCACTGATTGGAGCTGTAGTTGGAGGAGGCAGTCTTTTAATTGTTTCAATAGTAAGCAAGGGAGGCATGGGTGGCGGAGATATAAAGCTGAATGCAGGAATTGGAGCATTTTTAGGCTGGAAATCAGCTTTACTTACAATATTTGCAGGAAGTTTAATTGGTTCAGTTATTGGAATCATTATTCTTAAAAAAACAGGCAACAGAAAAATTCCTTTTGGTCCTTTTCTTTCTATTGGCGCATTAATCAGTTTATTTTTTGGAGAAAGAATTTTAAGCTGGTATTTCAGCGGATTTTAGGGATATTTTCAGCCTATTACAGTTTTGTTCCTCCAAATATTCTTTTTGAGAAGGTCTATTGCCCCTTCCCTTTTGTCATTTTGACCCTCCTTTTTCTGTCATTCCGAACGGAGCGTCAGCGGAGTGAAGAATCCCCTCAGGAGACCCTTCGGCTTCGCCTCAGGGTGACAAGTAAAAAAGGGAAACAAGTAAAAAAAAGGAACAAGTGAGAGATTTGGTATACACTTAGAAGAAATTTTATGCTATGCTAATATTACAAATGCCTATGAAACCTTTTACAGAAAAAATGCCTCTTGGTGCTTTTCTATTAAAAAAAGGTAAGATTTCCGAAAAACAACTTATTGATGCTCAGGCACTTCAGAAAATTGAAGGAATTAAAATTGGAGCTGCTCTGGTAAAACTTGGTTATATAACAGAAGACGAACTTGTTCAAGCAATGAGCGAACTTTATGGTTATCCAGTATTTAAAATGGGGACTAACAAAATTGATCCTTCGGTAGTTAAGCTTCTTCCAGCAGATGTAATAAAAAAATATAAAACATTGCCATTTTATCGTGAGGGAAATATAGTCAGGGTACTTACAACTGATCCTGCCAATGAAATAGCTCTGGAACAGCTAAAATTTTTTCTGAGTGGTTTTAAAATAATTTTTTACATAGGAAAAGATTCAGATTTCAAAAATCTGATAAATCAATTTTTTGGAGAAGAAGAAACAGAATTTTCTACTGAGACTGTTCATGAACTTGTTGAAAGTGTTTCACAGGAAAGTTTTTTAACAGAGCCTCAAGAGGAGGTTATTACCGAAGTAAATGCTCCTATAGTAAGACTTGTGAATCAGATAATTTTGAATGCAATTTTTAAAAGAGCAAGTGATATTCATATAGAGCCTTTTGAAGATAGCGTATACATAAGATACAGAATAGATGGTGTTCTTCATGATATATTAACTTTGCCGGCGAAGTTAAAAGGAGCTTTAATTACAAGAATCAAAATTATGTCAAATCTGGATATATCAGAAAAAAGACTTCCTCAGGATGGAAGAATCAAAATGAAGGTAGGCAAAAGAGAAGTTGATTTCAGAGTTTCAACTCTTCCATCAATATTTGGCGAAAAAGCTGTTTTGAGAATTCTTGAAAAAGGCTCGCTTCAGCTTGACCTTACTCGTTTAGGTTTTGAAGAAGAATCTTTGAAGTTTTTCATTGAAGCTTTAAACAAACCTTATGGAATGATACTTGTTACAGGACCAACTGGTTCTGGAAAAACCACAACATTGTATTCAGCTTTGATGAAACTTAACAGACCAGAAGTAAACATCATGACTGTTGAAGATCCTGTTGAATATACACTTCCAAGAATCACGCAGGTTTTAGTGCAAGAAGAAATAGGAAGAACTTTTGCTCAGGTGTTAAGGTCGTTCTTAAGACAGGACCCTGATATAATAATGGTTGGTGAGATAAGAGATTTTGAAACAGCAGAGATTGCTGTAAAAGCAGCGCTGACAGGGCATCTTGTTTTAAGCACTCTTCATACAAATGACGCACCAAGCACTATAACAAGGCTTGTAAATATGGGGATAGAGCCTTTTTTTAATATCCTCTTCCGTGATTTTAATTGATTTTAATTGTAGCTCAAAGGCTTGTAAGAAAATTATGTGAAAATTGCAAAAAAGAGCAGAAAATATCAAAAGATGCTTTATTGAAACTTGGATTTCCTAAGGAAAGCCTTGATGGATTAAAAATTTATGAACCAAAAGGATGCAGTGAGTGCAATCAAACAGGTTATCGGGGAAGAATTGCTCTTTATGAAGTTATGCCTATAAAGGATGAATTAAAAGACCTTATTCTTACAGGAGCTCCGGTTAATGACATTAAAAAAGAGGCTATAAAGCTCGGGATGCTTACACTTAGACAGTCTGGAATAAGAAAAATCATTGCGGGAATAACAAGTATTGAAGAAGTTTTAAGAGTTACTGTGGAGGATTGATGGACAAGCCTGAAATTTTGTTAAAAGCTTTTCCAAAAATAACAAGAGAAAAAAAGCTTCCTAATCTTATTGAAATTCTTTCTAATCTTGCTAAAGATATAATAGAAGTTGACCGTTGTAGTCTTTTTTTTAATAGATGAACAGAAAAAGGAGCTTTATACAATACTTTCCAATGGCATACAGGGGAAAAGAAGTCCCAAAACATCTGGTATAGCAGGACATGTTTTAAGAACAGGTAAAACCTATGTTACAGAAGATGCTTACAAAAGCAAATTTTTTAATCCAGAGATTGACAAACTCTCAGGATACAAAACAAAAAATATTCTTGCAGTTCCAGTTTTTAGCTCTAAAGGAGAAGTAATTGGAGTATATCAAGTAATGAATAAATCAAGCAAATTTAACAATGCAGACATCAGATTAATGAAACTTATTTCAGAATTAGCTGGAGCAGCAATTGAAGCAACAATGCTATATGAAAAAATAAAAGAAGTGCAAAAAAAAGTTCTTATTAAACTTTCAAAAGTAGCAGAATACAAAAACCCTGAAAGCCTTAATCATTTTTTAAGGGTAGGACTTATTTCAAGTTTAATTGCAGAAAAACTCGGGATAGATGAAGAAAAATGTGAACTGCTCATGTTAGCCTCAACAATGCATGATATTGGTAAAATTGGAATTCCAGACAGAATTCTTCAAAAATCTGGCAGACTTGAACCTGATGAATGGGAAATAATGAAAAAACATCCTATAATTGGATACGAGCTTCTTTATGATGAAGAAAGTGAACTTCTTCAAATGGCAGCTATCATAGCTCTTGAACATCATGAAAGATGGGATGGAAGAGGATATCCTTTTGGTAAAAAAGAAAAGGAAATATCTTTATGGGCAAGAATTGTAAGTGTAGCTGATAACTTTGACACCCTTACAACAGACAAATGTGACAGAGCCTCATGGAGCATTGATGAGGCAGTCAATTATATGGAAGTTATGAAAGAGAAAGCCTTTGACCCCCAAGTTGTTAATATTTTTCTTGAAAATATTGAAAAAATAATTGAAATAAAAGAAAAATACAAAGATTAATCAAAAATAGTGGGGATATTTTCAAGGGATATTCAAATACAAACAAATTAAACACAGCTTTAAAGTAAAATTTCAAAAGGGATTTTAGGGATATCTAAGTTTTTTAAGCCATTCAATCAAAATAGTATATAAGTCCTAAGCCAGTTTTCCATTCATTATATCCACCAGATATGTTCCCAACTCCGTATCCGTAAATCGTGAGGTTTTTATTTATAGAGTGCTTTATTTTTCCTTCTAAGGTCCCACCAAATTTTGACTTTTTCTCGCCAGAATAAAAGGCTTTTATGTCATTCTGTGCTGAGGCATTAAATAAATCTATACTGTCTTTAAACTTAGGATAATGGGGGGAGTTGTCTGTTCTATAGTGTATGTAACCGAAAGATAATTTCAAATCAATAAAGTTTTCGCAACATTCTTTTATCTGGTATCTGAATGTTGGACCAATCATCTGAAAAAGCTGGGGACTAAAGTAACCACCATGTCCAAAGGTGAAAAAGTTGCTGTTTCTTCTAAAATGCTGTATTACATAAAATAATCCTGCATCAAATTGAGAGCTTTCATTTAAAATAAAAGCTTTGCCAAAGCTGATATTTCCTGTTAAAGAATAGTTTTCCCATACATTTTTGCCCCATAAATAGTTAAAATCAGTAGATAGTGCTGTCCAGTAAGAATTGGAAAAACTAAAATTCAAGCCTGTGCTCATTCCTGTTTTTAATACTCTTCCCCATTTTTCATTTGTATAGGGGTCTTTTTGCCCCTGAATTGAAAGAATAGATTCTTCAACAGGAAGTTGATAAATATTAAACCATAATTTTTTGTAATCTGAATTTATAGAAAAAATAGGCATAGGAGAAACGACTCCATTCAAAGGAGTGCTTCCAACTGAGATTTTTATATGAGGATATCCTTCAACTTCATAGGAAATATCAGGTTGAATAAGCCATTTTGATGTTACAGGAGAGTTTTTTTGCAGAGTTCCATTTAAAAAGTAATAGTAATTCCCCAAATAGGGATTTGTCTCTGTTTTCCCGGAATTTACATATTTTGGAATTAGTGTAAAAGTTAATTTTTGCCCTGATTCTATTGGATAATGGAAAGAAAGTGGTAAAGAAAATTCTTTTAATTTTGAGCTTCCTTCATCCCCTGATTTCTGTCTGTAAAAGGATTCAATCTCAATGTGGGGAAATTTTTCTTTATAATAACAGGCATCCTTTGATAAGTCAGTATAGGAAGCTAAAATGGGAAATCCCTGCCTACAATACCATTGACCAGCTTTTTGTCTTAAGATTTCCTTTTTTTGTTTTGAAAGTTTATTTATTATTTGAAAAGCCTTTTTATAATCCCTTTCTGAAAAGGCGCTGTCTGCTTTTCTTATATAGGAATTAGAAATAATTTCATCAAACTTTTTTGATTGTAAATTCACTTTTTCAGCAAATTCAATTAATTCATCGTCTTTATTTAATGAGAAATAACAGTAGGAAATACCGAGTATGTAGTCTTCTTCATCGGGATATTGTTTGTATAAATCAATAAAAATATTCAGGGCTTTTTCGTATTCTTTTTTGTTAAAGTAATACCAAGCAAGAGATGTTTTCGCTGATTTGTCTTCAGGTTGAAATTTTAAAATTTTATTTGCTATTTCCTCTACCTCAGGAGAGTTCAAGTCTAACGAGGCGAGTTTTTGCCTGTATAGATTAATTTCAATTGACTTAATTTTATCAAGATAGCCTTTATCATTAATGGAAGAACTTTCTTTTTTTAAAATTTCTAAGGCTTCATTAACTGGAACAATAGAAGTAAGGTCATAGATTATTCCTAATCGGAACTGCAAATCTTCACTTGCACAGGATAAGAGTTTTTGTAAGATATCTTCTGCTTCTTTATTTTGCTTTAACAGCGCAAGTTTTTTACTTAGTTCAAAAAATACTGAAGTTCCTATGCATTCTTTGAGGCTTCCTTCTGTTTCATTTTTGAAATTTAAATAAGCAGAGCTTTCTTCTGATAAAGAAAGGCTTTTAAATTTTTTCTGTAAATAGGCTTCCTTGATTTTTTTTGTTACAGGTTTTCTATCGGATTCTTTTAAGTAATTTGCGTACATTTCAGCTTTCTCAAAATCTTCTTTTTGAATATAAAGGTCAATTATGTTAATAAGAATTTCATCTCTTCTGTAATTTTCCTGCCACAGCTTTTCAAAATTTTGTAATGCTTCTTTATTTTTATTGAGATTTTTGAGACTATAGGCAAAGCCAAGTCTTGCAGAATTTGATATATCTTTTTCAGTTGACTTAAGAAGATTTTTAAATTTTATTGAAGCATCTTCATATTTACCTTCCTCATAAAGTTTCCATGCTTCCTTTAATTTATCCCTTTCAATTAATTTTAACTCAAGATTTTTAGATTCATAAATGTTTTTTTGTATTTTTTGCCCTTCAGTGATTTTTTCTGATTTTTTATCTAAAGGAGTTAAAGTCTCATGCTTAAGAGGAGTTTGAATTATAGTGGTTTTTTCTTTTTGCTTTTCAATGCTTATAATGTTTTCCTGCTTTCCTTCCTGTGCAAAAATATCAAAAGGAAAAATTAAGATTAAAAGAATACAAATAATATACCTCATTTTACTTTACTCCCATAGCAATTAATGATAAAGTATAGGAATAATAATTTTGTTTTTCCTCTTCTAATTTTTTATGTCCTCTTTCCTTTAACTTTTCTGCCAGTTCCTTTTTACCGAGCTTATCTGCTAAAAGTGAAGCAATGAAATATTGAAAGGCAAACCCTTCTTCTGGTGATGTTTCATTTGTTTTTAAATTAATTTTCATTGGAACATAGTCTATTTTTTCTATAACTTTGAGGTATTCGGAAAATTTATTCAGAATAGCCTTATCATTTATTATTGCTGAATATAGAATTATTCTGATTGCTTCAATACCGAAGAATTCATCCTTTTCAGAAAAAATAGAGCTTTTTCCATCTTTTAAAATAACCCAATCAGCAGGAAGCTTAAAATCACCAAAATTTAGACTAATGAGAAAATCAAGGCTTTCTTCATAAAATTTATTCCAGAACTCTTTATCTTCACAGTCTGAAAAGGTTATAAAGGCTGGAAGAACATAATAAGAAGGATTCAGGATAAGAAAATCCTCTTTGTAAAAGCCAAAGTATCCTGGTAAAAGATAGAATTTACCGTTGTTTTTTATTATAAGTAGTTCTTTTATGTCTTTTATAATTTTTTTAGCTTCATCTAAATATTCAGATTTCCCCCATTTTTTGTAAGCAAGACAGAGACTATAGGCAACAAAAATATCTCCATCAGTTGCATTGTTATAGTCAAGAATTATCCACTTCCCTGAAATATGTTTCCCCCACTTCCATGCTAAAAGGTTATCTGTTTTTCTTACCTTGAGATTATTTTTTGTCCATTCCCATATTTTTTGAAAGGTTTCCATATCATTGGAAATCAAACTTAAAAGCATAACATAGCCTTGTCCTTCGGAATGGCTAATGGATTTATTTTGAAAATCAATAACCCTTCCATCATGGGAAATAAAATTTTTTTTGTAAAGCTCCCAGTTTTCATTAAAACTCAAGGCTTCTGCATTGCTCATAGGCAAAGTAAAAAAAATTATTAAAAGGCTAATTATTTTTTTCACCCATTCTAATCCTTCTGAATTTTTTAATAAAGCTAAAAATGAAGAATGCCATAATAGCTATAATCAGTATTATAAACAGAGTAAACAAAAATGGATGAGCATATATCCAGGAAGTTACTGAGGTGAATAATCCTAAATTACCCAAATAGTAAACATCCTCTCCTTTATAGGCATAAAGAGTCTCTTCAGGATTGGAGGGTTCAAAGATAACAAGAGAACCCGATGTTTTTGCACTAACAGAGGGTTCCCATAGGGCAGAAATACCACTATAAAGTTCCTTTTCATCTTTGGAAGAAATAATTATGGCAGTATTTCGGCTTTTATAAGGAGAGGCAAATTCAGAAATTATTAAGAAATTGCCCTCAAGTTTTGAAGAGAGATTTATCATGCTTTTACTGTAGTCATAATCAGATTTTGTTTTAGTAAGAGGGAATATTTTTTCAATAATTGAACGAATTTTACTGTTTAAACTTGATTCACTTTTTTCAAAATTTTTTGATAAATAATATACAAAACTGCCATTAGGTTCGGTTTTTATATTACCTGCCTTTAAAATTTTTTCTGGAATTTTTGTTATAGTTCCTACAATCAGTAGATTTTTATCCTTTAACTTGGCAATATCAAAGGATGCTTTTATATTAACGGGAATATATCCTGCCTTTTGAGATGCCATTGCTATTAAATTAATCGCAGATGAAAGGGATTCATTATTTTTTTCTGTGAGATAAACTCCTGAATTACTGAAGTCATAGGGTCTTGAAAAAGGAAAGGCATCAATAAAAAATAAATTTATATTAGGCATTTCTGCCCAGTAGGAAGCCTTCGGAAATAGTATTTTTGAGTCTTCAAATATTGTTAATTGTAAATTTTCTGTCTGAACAAATTCGCAGTATCCTGTTATAAGCGGAGATAAAACTGCTGTGAATGTTATCTGGTTATATCCCGGTTTGAAAAGACTTAAGGGTATATCAATCAGATAATTTCTTATCATACCGCCTCTTACATTATCAAGATGGATTGAAGCAACATATTTTCCATTTATCTGAATATTAAGAGTGCTGTCCTTTCTCATACCACTGCCATAGCTAAAGTTAAGCTTAAGGGTAACAAAAGAGTTCGGTTTTAAAAATGTATCTGATGGAATTTTAAAATCCATTGATATAGATTTTGCACCAACTCCTTGAAAATTTGTGGTAAAAAATCCCAAATCCTTCAAGGAATACTCATATCCCGGCAATAATGTTGCTTTGCCTATTTTTGGTGGTTTAGGTGTGGTTTTTATATCTTCAACTTTCATTAAGGAGCTTTTTGGAAAAGGAAAGTTTACTGTAGCAAAAGCTAATGCTGATTTTTTTATTTCTTCTACACTGTCTCCTTTTAAAATTATAAGGGCATGATAGGGATCACCCGATAAGGTTTTGAGTTTAATGTAAGCCTCATTTGCAGGAAATAAATCTCCTGTTAATTCCTTGATGAATCTACTGTCACCTATTACAATGTTATCAACGCCGTTTTTTATATTCTGGGAAACAGTAAAGTTGACAGGTCTGTATTCAAATTTCAAAGCAATACCAGAGGCAGCTATTAAGGCGGCCTCTATGAATTCTTTTTTCGGTTCTGAAATAACCAGATTTATTTCCTGCTTTATAAAACTCTTTGAATCAAAAAGAAAATTAGATATTGCAGTTAATTCTTCCGGTACTTTTTTTAAGGCTATTTCAAAATCAAAGGAAGCTTTATCAAATTCTATTGTAGTCCATAGTTCCGGAGATGAAGGGTCTTCGCATTCTAATGTATGGTGTTGGGCGACTGTAAATTTAAGTTCATTATAGCCTGTTTTTATTAGATTAACCGGTAAATTTACAGAAACCTTGCCTTCTGGTAACTGAGGAGCAAGAGTTATCTGTGCGACTGGATGTTCATTTAACCATACAACAAGCCTTGACCTGCTTTGTAAAAGAGCTGTTGAATTTATGTAGGAAAAATTAAGTATTGCCTTTTTAATCTGCCATCTATCAGAGGCAGGCATTTTGACTTTTATAAAGTTAGAAGCTCCGTAAAGAGTGGTAGTTCTTATAGGAGCTATTTTTGAAAAGGGAACATTGAACTTTAATATTTCCTCTGAAAAACAGAAGCAGGGATTTAAAAAAAGTATCGTAAATATAAAAAATAAAACAAAAAATCTGCTTTTTAAATTTTGCTTCGGAAAAATTTTACATTGTATCGTCTCCATAGACCCTCCATAAAATTAAAATTTTTTAAATTTGCCAAGATAAATTTAAATACTCCTAAAATATTTCTTCCCATAGAAACCAAACCAATCCTTAGTAGATAAATAAATCCTGCGAGAATTCCTATCTGTCTTTCTCTTTTTCCCCAGAATCTTTCCCATCTTCTGGAGTCTCCGTAGACAAATTTTACTATGTAATTAAAATCGGTTGTATTATCAAAGGTACATCCAATTGTAATTGCCTTTTCTGTCTGTACTCTTTTTACAATTGTTTTGAATCTATATTGCTTTCCATAGCTATCCCATGTAACTACTTCTATACTGCTTCCCAAAAATGGAATAAAAGTTTGTTCTTTCAATTGTATTGCCATGCCTCCTAATGATATATCTTTTATGGATGCCTTGAAACTTTTTAGAGTATTCGGAATTATTATTAAAGCTTCCTCATCAGTTTCAATTCTGTGGAATCTTCTTATTTGTCTTAATTCATAGAGCGCTCCAATACAGGCTATTATCATTGCTATATTAAATAGATTCCATGAAATACATACTGCAACAGCTCCTCTTTCAAGGGGAGAATGAATCCATTTATCTATTCCTGCGAAAATACCACCAATACATAGAAATAATAAAATATAAAAGATTAAAACTCTTGTGTTGACAACGCTTTGTTTTAAAGAAGTTCCTTTCGGAGTTACCTTAAAAGTAGGTTTTTGTGGATTTAATAGAGCTCCAATTGTCGGGAAAAGAAGGAAAAAACTTTGTGCTGACTCAAAAACTTCAGAGAAGAAAGGATACCTCACTTTTCCATAAAGATAATTAGATAGGCTAAGTGAATAAAGAAGATGGGGAATAGCATAGGATAAGATCTGCTCAATTGATACATTGTAAACCCTTAAACTGAATAGCAAATACAAAAGAGGAGCAAATATGAATATTACTCTTGCCAAACCAAAAAACCAGAAAATACAGTTATTGGTATAACATATTTTCTGATACCATTTTAATCCCTTTTGTTTAAAAGGATTTTTTAAAAGCAGTATTTGAATCATTCCCTGTGTCCATCTGCTTCTTTGGGTTATAAAATCATCAAAGGTTTCAGGAGAAAGTCCACATATCATTGGTTTTCTTAAGTAGACACTGTTATAACCTTTACTGTGCAGAGTTAAAGATGTTTCTGCATCTTCAGTAATTGTTTTACCTGAAAATCCCTGAGCTTCTTCCAGATATTTTCTCCTGAGGACAGCACCTGAACCACAGAAAAAGGAAGAATTCCAGAAATCCAGCCCTTTATGGATTTCTCCATAAAACATTTCGTTTTCTCCGGGAGCTTCAAAATAGGTTCCTAAATTTTTTTCAATTGGAGTAGGATTTATAAAGAAATGGGGTGTTTGAACTAAAAAAAGTTTTTCATCTTTAAGGAAGAATCCAACTGTATTTTCCAGAAAATCAACTGTAGGAACATGGTCACAATCTAAAACAACAATAAGGTCACCGCCCCTCTTTGGTAGCTCTCCGAAACAAAACCATTCAGACTTTCCAGTTTCCGTTTTATATCCCTCTGAAGTAAGCCATAAAGCATTATTTAAATTTCCCGTGGTTCATTTCTTTTTTGGTAGGTTGCTCCATCATCAAGGATGTATATGTTCAGTTTATCCTGAGGATATCTAAGCTGTTTACAGGCAATAGCTGTTATTCTAATAATTTCTTCAGGTTCATTGT
>Ga0209162_1001516_pt1 | contig 22545 bp, 16 predicted proteins | sample YNPNPMetaG_FD_187121 | JGI IMG/M metagenome (GOLD analysis project Ga0209162, IMG submission 187121) | Anoxygenic and chlorotrophic microbial mat microbial communities from Yellowstone National Park, USA - YNP NP MetaG (SPAdes) (version 2) ...
CCCTGTAGACGAGCGTCTGCCGGAGAACCCCCGAGTGATCAAGGGGCTCACCCCGGAGCAGGGCGTCTATGGCGGGGAGTTGCGCGTCGGCTTCGTCGGCGCCAGCCCGGAGTGGGGTGGTTTGCTCGGTGTGGCCGCCTGGGAGCATCTCGTCCAGTGGAAGCCCGACTTCAGCGGTTACGAGCCCAACCTGGCCGAGAGCATGGAGGTCAGCGACGACGTGACGGAGTACACCTTCCACCTGCGTAAGGGCATCAAGTGGTCGGATGGCGAACCGTTCACCGCCGACGACATCATGTTCTACATCGAGGACGTGATGTTCGACCCTGACCTCAGTCCGGGCGGACCCATGGCCGACTGGCTGCCCACCGATATGGCTGCCGACTTCCGTGCCGAGAAGATTGACGATTACACCGTCAAGTTCATCTTCCCCAAGCCCTATGGCATCTTCCCGTACATGCTGGCTGCCTGGCATGGCCGGTATTTCGCCTTCTACCCCAAGCATTACCTGCAACAGTTCCACAAGAAGTACAACCCCAAGGTTGACGATCTCGTCGCGGCGGAGGGGGACGTCACGAACTGGATGGGCCTCTTCTTCAAGAAGGGCCCCGACAACTGGGCCAACCCCGGCCGCTTCTACCAGTATCCGGAAATACCCTCCCTGTACCCCTGGATCACCACCCAGCCGCTCGGCACCGGCACGCAGGTTCGCCTGGAGCGCAACCCCTACTACTGGAAGGTGGACGAGCAGGGCAACCAACTGCCCTACATTGACAAGATCCTGGGCATCTCCTACCAGGACGCCGAGAGCCGCACCTTCGCGATGATGAACGGCGACCTGGACTTTGTCAAGGATCCGGGCGGCGAGAACCGCATCCTCTATCACGAGGCGATGGACCAGGGCAAGCCGATCCAGATCAAGTACCCGCTCTCGGACAGCGGCAACACCAACACCATCCACTTCAACCAGACCATCGCCGACCCCGTGAAGGCCGAAGTCTTTGCCAACAAAGACTTTCGCATCGGCATGTCCTACGCCATCAACCGCCAGGAGATCATCGAGATCGTCCATAACGGCCAAGGCGAGCCCTCGCAGCATGCACCGCTGAGGGATTCGCCGCTCTACATCGAGGGCATGGACACCCAGTACGTCGAGTACGACGTGGCCAAGGCCAACGAGTATCTCGACAAGGTGCTGCCGGACAAGGATGCCGAAGGTTTCCGCCTGGACAAGAACGGCAAACGTTTCCAGGCCATCTTCACCGTGCGGAACGATCTCTCCTACGGCACGACCTATGTCCAGGTTGCCGAGTTGCTGATCGGCTACTGGAAGGCCGTGGGGATCGACATGTTGTTGAACTCGGTACCCGGTCCACAGCACGACGAGCTCAAGAAGAAGAACCAGATCGAGACCATAATCTTTACCGGCGAGGGCGGCGCAGGGGTCACAGGGCTTATTGATCCGCGCTACTACGTCCCGATGGAATACTTCGGCTACTTCGGCCTCGGCTGGTACGGCTGGCGCGTTCCCGACCCGACCGGCGAAACGGTCGCCGTCGAGCCACCGCAGTGGGCCAAGGACGCCCGCGCCAAGTACGAGGAGGCTGCGGCGCAACCGACCTACGAGTTGCAGATTGCCAAGATGCGCGAGGTGATCCAGGAGGCCAAGGAGCGCTTCTACGTCCTCGGCATTTCCCGGCCCGCCCCGATGTACTATCCGTTCCATGCTCGCCTGGGTGGCATCCCCGACACCTGGTACGACGGCTGGAACGAGGGCACGCAAAAGATCCTCTACCCTGAGCAGTGGTTCATCAGGGAATAACCCCGTTTCCTTCAGGCATGCTCCGGCGCCCGGCGCCGGAGCATGCCTCTTGTGTTTCCGCAGGATTGTGAGGGCAGACGCATGTGGAGATACCTGTTACGGCGTTTTCTGTACATGTTATTCACCGTCTGGGTGATCACGATCATCTCTTTTGTCGTCATTCAACTGCCGCCGGGCGACTTTGTCACGAATCTGGTCCAGCAGATGATCTCCGCCGGCGGTCAGGCATTGACGCCGGAGTACGAGGCTCAGTTGCGCGAACAGTACGGCTTCAACCAGCCGGTGTACGTTCAGTACTACAAGTGGCTGCGTAACATCATCACCCGGGGCAATTTTGGCTGGTCCTTCACCTACAGGCGGGATGCGAAAGAGTTGATCGTTGAGCGTCTGCCCATGACGTTTGCGCTCTCGTTCGGCAGCTTCATCCTCGTCTGGGTCATCGCTCTGCCTATCGGCATCTATTCGGCCGTGCGCCAGTACTCTATCGGAGATTACATCTTCACCTTCCTGGGGTTCATTGGCCTGGCCGTGCCCAGTTTCCTGCTCGCACTCATCTGTTTGTTCGTCAGTCAGAAGTACTTCGGCCAGGCCATGATCGGCCTCTTTTCTCAAGAGTACGCCGACGCGCCATGGTCTTGGGCGAAACTGCTGGACATGCTCAAGCATTTGTGGATACCGGTCATCCTGATCGGCCTGGGCGGCACCGCGGGCCTGATCCGCACGATGCGGGCCAACCTGCTCGATGAGTTGAACAAGCCCTACGTCGAGACCGCGCGCTCCAAGGGGTTGCCCGAACTGAAACTCCTGCTGAAATATCCGGTCCGCCACGCTCTGAACCCGTTCGTCAGCACCATCGGTTGGACGCTGCCGAGCCTGGTGGCCGGCGAAGTCATCGTCGCGATCGTGCTGAACCTGCCCACCTCCGGCCCGGTTTACTATACGGCCCTCCAGAGGCAGGATTTGTATGTAGCCGCCGGCTTTATGCTGTTGTTGAGTGTCCTGACTGTGATCGGTACATTCATCTCCGATGTCCTGCTTGCCTTGCTGGACCCGCGCATTCGTCTACAGTAAGGGGTGACTATGGCCAGGTCTGTTGCTGCCTCTTTTGCCGACTCGGCCCTTGTGTCCGAGCATGAGGATGCAGAGCACATCAAAGTCGAAGTTGCCTCCCAATGGCAATTGATGTGGTGGAAGTTCAAGCGCCACAGAATGGCTGTCATCGGTGGGATCGTGGTGTTGATTTATTACATGATGGCGTTATTCGCCGAGTTTGTCGCTCCGGTCCATTTCACGACCTACAGGGCCGATTATGTCTACGCTCCTCCCCAGCAACTTCATCTCTTCCACGATGGTAAGCTCGCCCCCTATGTCTACGGTTATCGCTTCGAGCGCGACCCGGCATCGTTCAAGAAAACCTGGTTTATTGACGAATCGGTGATCATTCCGGTAGGGTTCTTTGTGCGCGGGGAGCACTATAAACTCTTTGGATTGATTCCCAGCGATCGGCATCTGATTGGTCCCAAGAACCCCGCAGACCCATTCTACCTGATGGGGTCGGACAAAAGTGGCCGCGACGTTTTCAGCCGTATCGTCTACAGCAGCCGCATCTCGCTGACCGTCGGTCTCGTCGGGGTGGCGATCAGCCTGATCCTGGGCATCCTCATCGGCGGGATCGCCGGCCTGGTTGGCGGCGCGTTGGATAACGCCATCCAGCGGCTGATTGAAATCCTTATCTCCGTGCCCACGCTGCCCCTCTGGCTGGCCCTGGCCGCTGCGGTGCCGCTGGATTGGACCCCGCTGCGGGTCTATTTCATGATCACCGTGATCCTCTCTCTGATCGGCTGGACCGGCCTGGGGCGCGTGGTGCGCAGTAAGTTCCTGGCGCTGCGTGAGGAAGACTTTATCCTGGCGGCCATACTGGACGGCGTGCCGCGCGGCCGCCTGATCTTCAGGCACATGATCCCGTCCTTCCTGAGCCACATCATCGCCTCTGTCACGCTGGCCATTCCTGGTATGATCCTGGGCGAGACTGCGCTGAGTTACCTGGGCCTGGGCCTGCGTGAGCCGGTGGTCAGTTGGGGGGTTATGCTCCGTGAGACGCAGAAGGTTGCCGTGATTGCCATCTATCCCTGGCTGTTGTTCCCCGCAGCGGCCGTCATCATTGTCGTCCTTGCGCTGAACTTTTTGGGCGATGGCCTGCGGGATGCGGCCGATCCATATCAGGCGAAGTGAGCTATGGCCGATATACTCGTCGAAGTCAAGAACCTGAAAATCCATTTCTTCACCGATGAAGGGGTGGTGCGTGCCGTTGACGGCGTGGACCTGACCGTCGAACGCGGCAAGACCTTGGCACTGGTCGGTGAGAGCGGCTGCGGCAAGAGCGTGGCCTGCCGTTCGCTTTTGCACATCGTCCATCCTCCGGGCCGCATCGTCTCCGGCGAGATTATCTATAGCCAGAGCATGGGCGACGGCCTTTACGAGAAGGTGGACATTGCCAGCTTGCATCCCAGGGGGCGGCGCATCCGTGAAATCCGTGGCAAGGAAATCGCCATGATCTTTCAGGAGCCCATGACCTCGCTCAGCCCGATGTATACCGTCGGCAATCAGATCATGGAGAACATTCTGTTGCATACTACGATGACCAAACGAGAGGCACGGGCGCTGACCATCGAGTTGTTGAGCAAGGTCGGCATCCCCAAACCTGACCGTCTGGTGGATGAGTATCCCTTCCGCCTGTCGGGCGGCATGCGCCAGCGCGCCATGATCGCCATGGCGCTCTCGTGTAACCCGAAGGTGCTGATCGCGGATGAGCCGACGACGGCGCTGGACGTGACGACTCAGGCGAATATCCTGGACCTGATGCTGGACCTCCAGAAGCAATACGAGATGGCGCTGTTGTTCATCACCCACGACCTGGGCGTGGTCGCCGAGATCGCCGATGACGTCGCCGTGATGTACCTGGGGCGGATCGTCGAAAGGAGCGACGTGGACACGATCTTTAACGCCCCACGCCATCCCTACACCCAGGCGTTGTTGCGCTCTATCCCCAAGATCGCGATGAAACGCGGAACGTTGGATCCGATCAAAGGCATGGTGCCGAATCCCTACCGCCGTCCGGGTGGCTGTCCTTTCCACCCACGCTGTCCTCAGGCCCTCCCTGAATGCAGGGTGCTGGTCCCTGTGACCACACGGCTGAGCGAAAACCATACGGTGGAGTGCCTGCTTTACGAAGACCTGGCCGCCAGAAAGGCAGCGGGGCAGCCGAGATGAGCGATCAACTCCAATCCCCGCAGATCAAAGACGACAACGTCTTGTTGGAAGTAAACAATCTGAAGAAGTACTTCCCCATCACGCGCGGCATCTTCGCCCGGGTCAAGGGCTATACCAGGGCCGTGGACGACGTGAGTTTCTTCATCCGCAAGGGCGAGACGCTGGGGTTGGTAGGGGAAAGCGGCTGCGGCAAGACGACCGTGGGCCGCTGTATCGTGCGGGCATACCCGCCTACGGGTGGCGAGATCCTCTACCGCCACGATGATGGCGCAGTGGTGGACCTGGCAAAACTTCAGGGTGAAGAGCTGCGGACCTATCGCAAAGACATCCGCATGATTTTCCAGGACCCGTACTCCTCGCTCAACCCGCGCCTGACCGTCTTTGACCTCGTCAGCGAGGTGCTCAAGGTCAACAAACTGGCGACGCCTGCCGAGATGCGGGATCGCGTAGAGTACCTGCTCAAACGGGTGGGCCTGCGCCCGGAGTATATGCAGCGCTACCCGCACGCCTTCTCCGGGGGCGAACGCCAGCGCATCTGCATCGCCCGCGCCCTGATCACCAACCCGCGCCTGGTGGTGTGCGACGAGCCCGTCTCAGGGCTGGACGTCTCCATCCGGGCGCAGATTCTCAACCTGCTGGAGGAACTCCAGGACGATTTCGCGCTCACCTATCTGTTTATCTCCCACGACCTGAGCGTTGTCCGCCACATCTGCGACCGCGTTGTGGTGATGTACGTGGGCCGGGTGGTCGAGGTCGCCGACAGCATCGGGCTATACGTCAGTCCCCGGCACCCTTATACCGAGGCGCTGATGTCGGCAGTCCCGGTCACGAACCCCCGTGCGCGCAGGTCCGGCGTGCGCATCCGCCTGCCGGGAGAGATTGCCGATCCCTCAAACCCCCCTTCTGGTTGCTACTTCCATCCCCGTTGCCAGTACGCCAGGAGTATCTGCGCAGAGGAGGAGCCAGCGCTTCGCAGGCTGGACGGCGAGCGGTACGTCGCCTGCCACTTTGCCGGGGAACTCGAACTGCGCGGGGCCACAATGGAGGATTGAGTGCATTGGCGGCTCAACGCCCTCGAGTACTTTGAGGCGCCGGGACTCTCCGCTCTGATATTCCACAATGCCTACCCTGAGGGTAAGCAGGGCGGCATCGAGATCATCCAGCACGGAGAACGCGTAGCCACCAATGGGGATTTGCGGCTGGAGCCCACTCCCGGACAGTGGGCGCCCCTGCCTGTGGCCGGCAGGCGTCAGGTAGACGCCACACGCGGCGAGGTGAGCGTGCCGCTCCACTACCCGGACGCAAAGCTGGACGGCCTGATCCGCGTGCAGGCCGATGGCGCCGCACTGCGGATCGCGGTTGATCTGGCAGAGCCATTGCCGGCGGCGTGGGCGGGCAGGCTCAGCCTCAACCTGGAACTGTTCCCCGCCATCTACTTTGGCAAGACCTTTCACCTGGGCGAGACGTTCGGCGTCTTTCCTCGCCAGGCCAACGGCCCGCTGGCGGTCGGGGAGGACGAAGGTCTGCAACCGCTCCCCCTTGCCAGCGGCCCCCGGCTGGTCGTTGCCCCCGAAGACCCGTTGCATCGGCTGGTGATCGAGCGAGAGGGCGGCGAACTCGCCCTGTTCGACGGGCGCGACACGGCCCAAAACGGTTGGTTCGTTGTCCGCTCCCTCGTGCCCGCCGGCGCCACGAGGGACGCCGTCGTTTGGCGCGTCACGCCAAACAGCGTCCCCGGCTGGCGTCGCCCCCCGGTGATCTGCATCTCCCAGGTCGGCTACCATCCCGACCAGGAAAAGCGCGCGATCATCGAACTGGACCCCCGGACCGGGCGGCTGGGCCAGGCGGTCTTGCAGCGCATCGAACCCACAGGAGAGTTGCGCGATGTACTGGCCGCGCAGCCGGAGAGATGGGGACATTTTCTGCGCTACACCTACGCCATCTTTGACTTTACCGCCGTCCGCGAACCGGGGATGTACGTCGTACGCTACGGGAAACAATCCACGCCGCCCTTCAAGATCGGCCGGGATGTCTATCGGCGCGACGTGTGGCAGCCAACGCTGGAAACCTTCCTGCCGGTGCAGATGTGCCACGTCGAGGTGCGCGACCGGTATCGCGTCTGGCACGGCGCCTGCCACCTGGACGACGCGCTGCAGGCGCCGCCCTCGCACGTCCATTTCGACGGCTACAGGCAGGGCCCGGAGACCGAGACCCCCTACGCCCCGTATGAGCACATTCCCGGCCTGAATCGCGGCGGCTGGCACGACGCCGGGGACTATGACCTGGCCGCCGGCTCCCAGGCGATGACCACATTTGTGCTGGCGCTGATCCGCGAGACGTTCGGCGTGGATACAGATCAGACCACCGTGCGCCCGGACGAGCGGCTCGTCTTGCTGCACACCCCCGACGGCGTCCCCGACATCATCCAGCAAGTCGCGCACGGCGTCGAGGCGCTGCTCCCGGGCTACCGTGTGGCCGGGCACAGTTTCGCGGGCATCATCGAGGGCTCGCTCAGGCAGTACGTGCACCTGGGTGATGCCTCTACGATGACCGATAACCGCATCTATGATCCCACGCTCAGGCCCGGCCAGGTGGTCGGCGAACGATCCGGCACGATGGACGACCGCTGGGTCTTTACCAGCCGCGATACCGGCCTGGAGTATCAGGTGGCAACGGCGCTGGCCGCGGCCAGCCGGGTGCTGCGGGGTTACCAGGATGCGCTGGCGGAAGAATGTCTCCGGACCGCCGTCGGCGTCTGGGAGTATGAGCAGGCACGCGAGCCGGTCGAGCAGCGCAGCGCCTACGTGCCGGGGTCTCCTGACGTTCAGGAGGTGATGGCTGCCGTCGAACTCCTCCTCACGACCGGCGAGGTGCGCTACCGTCGGCGGCTTTTGGAATTGTGGCCCGTGATTCAGAAGAACATCGCCCGGGTCGGGTGGAGCGTGACCCGGGCGCTGCCTCTGATCGAAGATGTCGCCTTTGCCCATAATCTGCGTGCGGCGCTGCAGGAGTTCAAGGCCGCGCTCGACGCCGATCTGTCCACCAATCCCTTCGGCGTCCCCTTTCACCCCCACATCTGGGGGGCGGCCTGGAACATCCAGTGGCACGCCCTGGCGCAGTACTATCTAAACCGGGCCTTTCCTGACCTGTTCGGGCGCGAAAACGTGTTACGGGCGCTGAACTATGTGCTCGGCTGCCATCCGGCGTCCGACGTTTCGCTGGTCTCGGGCGTGGGCGCGCGCTCGGTGACCTGCGCCTACGGCGCCAACCGGGCGGACTGGAGTTACATCCCCGGCGGCGGTGTCTCCGGCCCCAACCTCATCCGCCCGGATTTCCCCGAACTCAAGCAGCCCTTCCCTTTCCTCTGGCAGCAGGTCGAGTACGTCATCAGCGGCGCGGCCACGTACATCTTTTGCGTGCTCGCCGCCGACCGTCTGCTGAACGGTTGATCGCCATCAGTTCAACCGCCCCGGTTTTTCCTTCTTCTGGCCCATAACCCGACGGCCACGCCGGCAGCCGCGACGATCCCCCCGATCACCACAATCCATATCCAGCCGGTCGGTCGCGCGCCGGCTGCCGGCGCTGCCTCCGGGACAGGTGTTGCCTCCGGGACAGGCGTTGCCTCCGGAGTTGGGGTGGGGCGGGGTGGGGGCGTTGGCCATTCGCTATGCTCGTCCAGAAAGGCGGCTACCCAGGCCAGCGGCGCGTTCCAGTTGATGGCGACTTCATTGGTCGAGTACGAGTCAATGTGGTCCACGTAGCATTTCTGCGGCGCGCAGCCGGCCAGGTGAGACTCTGCATAGGGGTCCTGCAGGTAAGAGTTGGGCCCGCCGGCGAGGACTCCGGGCGGGGGCGGCGGGTAGCGCGGGTCCTTCTGATGCGCCCAGAAGCGGTGGTGCGGATTCTGCACCGGCTGCTCGCCATAGCCGGTGACGTAGGACTGTGCCAGCGGGTTGCGGCCCAGGATGTAGTCCATCCCCTCGCTCACACCGTTCAGGTAGGTCACGTCGCCGCTGAAGTCGTAGGCCAGGGCCATAAAGATCATGCTGTTGAGGATGGACGAGTTCGAGCCCCACCAGTAGCCCTTACCTGCGTCGAACGGGACCAGATACCCCTCGCGGTTGAGTGTGGTCACGTAAAGTTTGGCGGCGGAAATGATGTTGGCTCGTGCCTCTTCGATGGCCTCGCTCTCCAGATCGTTCGGGACGACGGCAAGCGAGATGGTGCCGAGCGCTGCGGTGTCCGGCCAGCCCATCGCCGGCGCTTTCTTGAAATGCCTCGATCCGACCATATAGTCCCTGTACTCCGCCTTGCCGGTGGTGATGTACAGTTCAGCCGCTGCCCAGTAGAACTCGTCGCTCACATCTCTGTCGCCGTAGGAGCCGCCGCCGTTAAAGTCGCGGGCGTACTCGTTGGGATGCGCCTGGGCTGCCTGCCAGGCGGTTTCGGCGGCGCTCAGGCAGCGGGCGGAGAAGGCGGGATCGAGGTCTTTCCAGATGCGGGCGCACTGTGCCGCCGTCGCTGCCAGGTTCAACGTCGCCGCGGTGGTCGGCGGGTAGAGGTAGCGTGGCCTGGCGTCCTCATGCGGCGCAGTGGGGATGCCGGTCCAGGAATCGTCGTGTACCTTGTGATGAGCCATACCGGCCATCGGGTCCCCTGTCTCCGCCGGTATCTGCATCTTGAGCAGGAACTCCATCTCCCAGCGAGCCTCGTCGAGGAGGTCGGGGACGCCGTTGTGGTTTTCGGGGATGTTCATCGTGCCGTCGGCAAAGTCTGCAACGGAGGTCCCCAGGTATAGAGCGCGTTCATACTGGCTCATCAGTGTCCAGACCGAGATGCCGCCGTTCACCACGTATTTGCCGTGGTCGCCCGCGTCGTACCAGCCGCCGCTCACGTCGAGGGAATAGTCGCAACCCGGCCATTCCCGGCCGCCGTTGTCTTTGCCGGCAAAGCAGGTGACATCGGTATCGCCCCGGTTGGGGCTGACGCCCACGTGTCCGGCCGGGCGCGTCCATTGTGGATCGCCTGCATAAGGCATGGTGATCTCGATGCCGCTCCGGGAATGGTAAAAGTAGGCCAGGGCGTCGTATTTGAGTTGAGTGTATACATCGGGACCGATGTCGAAGGGGTAACTGACCTGGCTGCCGACCCTCAGGGTGTAGCCCCTGCCCGGCGTGGTATAAGCGGAAAAGTCGGCGATATGGACGTGGTCGCCGGATGCCCGGTCGTTGCCGTACACGATGGTAGAGCCGGAAAGCACGACATTGCCGTTGCTGTCCAGCAGTTCCCACGTGAGCGGTGATTTCGAGGGATTCGCAACCGTTGCGCGCTTGGGCGCGTTGGGCAGGTAGCCAAGCTGGTTGACGAACACGGTGGGTACGGGCAGGGACGCAGGTGTGGGTGTGGGCGCAGGTGTGGGCGACACGATCACCCCTTCCAGCACGACGTTGTCCACGCAGATCGTCGGTGTCCCCTGGCCTCCGATCTGGAATTGGAACGAGGCTGCAGGATCCGTGTGGGAGGAAACAAAGGCGTATTGAAACGATTGCATCTCGGTGGTCAGGTTGACATCCTTGGAGAAGTAGGCGGTGTAGGGGGATGCTTCTTGCTGCACCCTCACGTTCACTTTGACGTTCGTGGAAGCGCGGGCATCGAAGGTGATGGTGTAGGTCTGGCCGGCTGTGATGGGGGCTCCGTTCTGCCCCACGATGACGTCCCACTGGTTTGTCCCTCCGTTAGTGATGGCAGCGCACAGTTCGCCGCCGCTCAAGTCAACTTTCATCGCTCCTGTAGTCCACCATCCGCTCCGGCCCTTGCTGAAATCGCCGTTGGTCAACAGGTTCTCGGTGGGCAACGCACCCTCCGGTGCTCCGGCAGCCGGCCTGCTCTCCGGTCGGGGGATCTCGGTCTGCCCGACCTCGAAAAAGATCGCCCGGCCGAAGACACTGGGGTTCGTCCAGGAAGAATCGCTCGTGTCGGCGTTCGACCAGATGAGTTTCACGTCGCGGTCGAGTTTGCTGGCGCCGTTGGCGTGTGCCTGGAAGCCGATCTCCAGGCCGTGCTGCGGCTGCAGCAGGCCGTCCAGTGAGAGCGCGACCTCTATGCCCCAGCCGTCCTCTGTCTTGAAGACAAAGCCACGCACCCGTTGGCCGGCGCTGTTTACGCCGGTGATCGTCAGCGCATCGGGGTCAGTATTGCCGATGTCGGCGGCGTTAATGTTGATCTGGAAGATTTTGTCTCCATAGGCGGTCGCGCCGGGGTCGCCGGAGGCGTTGACGTAGAACTCGAACGAGTCCTCGTTCCAATAGTCTGTGCCGTGCTGGCCGGCGATGATATGCCGGTCGGGTGTGTGCATGGTGATGTACAGGTTCTCCATGTCGGCGGCGACAGCGAAGGTAAAGGAGCCGTTGTCGGCGGGGTCCGGCGAGATCATCGTGCCTTTGGTCACCGTGACCGTCGGGACGCCTTTCCAATCGGAGAGGTCGCCGTCCAGGGTGATGGCGACCGGAAACGGGACATAGATGACTTCGCCGGGTATCTCTGGCGGGGCCAGCGGCCCATTGCCCTGGGCGTATACTGGGAGGCTGACCAGCAGGATCATCATCAATGTGGTCAAACCGCTATTGAGAGTTCTGGCGTGCATGTTCACCTCCTGGAATTAACATATCGCGCGTCTCCCGGTAGCAACCGAAAAATATGGTAACTGTGGTGAAAATGCCATCCGTTACGCAGGTCTTTATAATTATACTCCCGACGGGCGTTGGTGGGTAGTTGCCTTCAGTGCTCTGTATTCTATCCATAGGGCAGATTTGTGGTATTCCCAAATTGCGGTAGAATGCGTAGCACGCGTTCATAAGGGGAGAAGCGGTTGGGACAAACGACATGGTGCTACACTCGGACTGAAGTTGCACAGGCAGCCGGCATCATTGCGCCGGTGAACGTCGTCAGCCGCGTGTCGGGGCCGGTCTGCCGTGTGGTCAGGTGGGATGTCTGGCTGAAGTTTCTGCTCCGGTGTCTGGAAGGCGATCTCGATCGGCCTGAACAGCTACAATCTTCACACTGCAGATGAAGCATACCGGGAGGTGACTATGAGGATCGTTGATCTGCGCAGTGATACGGTAACCCGCCCTACTCCGGCCATGCGAGAAGCGATGTATCGGGCAGAAGTGGGCGATGATGTGTTTGGAGAGGATCCAACCGTGAATCGGCTGGAAGAGCTGGCGGCATCCCGGTTGGGTAAAGAAGCAGCCCTGTTTGTGGCCAGTGGTACTATGGGCAACCTGGTTGCTCTGCTAACTCACTGTGGACGGGGTGATGAGGCTATCGTCGGAGACCGCAGCCACACTTATCTTTTTGAGCAGGGCGGTATGGCTGCTTTGGGTGGCATTGTTCCACACCCTATCCCCAACCAGCCTGATGGCACATTGCGGCTGGAGGATATTGAGCAGGCAATCCGGGAGGATAATGTGCACTTTCCCCGTACCCGGTTGCTCTGCCTGGAAAATACACACAATATGTGTAACGGCATGCCGCTCTCGGCGGAGTACACGGCGCAGGTGGTGCGCCTGGCACACTCACGTGGCCTGAAGGTGCACCTGGACGGGGCACGTATTTTCAATGCGGCCACCGCTCTCGGGGTTGAGGTACAGGAGCTGACGAGAGAGGTGGATTCAGTAATGTTTTGCCTGTCAAAAGGGCTGTGTGCTCCGGTCGGTTCACTCTTGTGTGGCGACCGCTCTTTTATCGCCGAGGCGAGGAGGGCGCGCAAGGTAGTGGGTGGCGGTATGCGCCAGGCCGGTGTGCTGGCAGCGGCGGGCATTGTGGCGCTGGAGCAGATGACCGGGCGTCTGGGGGAGGATCACGCCCGGGCGCGGCGGTTGGCTGAAGGACTGGCAGAACTCCCCGGCGTTATGGTTGCCCCGGTGGCCACGAATATCGTTTACTTCTGGCTGGAGGGAGAACAGGCTACCAGGACGCCCGAGGCAGTGGTGCACGCGCTGGCGGAACGTGGCGTGCTGGTCTTGGGGCGGGAGCTGGGTCGCTTCCGGGCGGTGACCCATTACTGGATCGGTGACGAGGACATTGAGTACGCACTGGCAGTGGTGCGAGAGGTGATTCTATCGTAAACAGGGCGTAACTTTCAGCGCTGACTAGAGTCAACCTTCCTGGGCCGCAGGCCGGCGCGCGATGCAAAGCGCCCAAAGAGGCCGATTTCGTAGGGGGCGGCCCTGTTTCCTCTCTGAATAGCGGTGCTGTTTCAGCACGTTTGACACCTGGCAACCGGTTAATATAATCTATTCGGGACGGTAACTGCTCAGCCTGCTCGTGCGAAGCGGATTACAATCCGCGCCAGAGTTTCGGATGAGCAGGTCACCGGCCAGGCAGCGAGGCCAACAAGCCGTCCTGTGTCCGCCGGATTATGATCCGGCGGACACAGGTGAGTAGTTACTCGGGACGAGTGAAATCGTCTCCAATACATCTTGTCGCGACGCAGGTGTAAACGATCTGGAGCATGACACCTGATTTGTGCGTGCGTCTTGTGGGTTGTCGGAGGGCGGGGGGAGGCTTGAGCGGTGGATGAGAGTAAATCGGATGGCAATGTGGCCCTGGCCGCGCTCCTGAGTGACATGCAGGCGGTGGAGAGAAGTCTGGAACAGTCCTCTGTGCCGGCCGGGCAACTCCGTGCTCACATTCAGAAGTGGCAAAGGCTGGTGTCGGCACTGGGCAGGCAGTCAACGCAAGTAACCGATTTGGAACTGCTTTTCGACAGCATCGGACTTCTCAATTCATCGCTCGACCTGAAGGAGACGCTGCAGGCGGCAATGAGTTCGCTTTTCAAGATTATCGGGGCTGAGCGCTGCTGTCTGATGTTGTTCGACGAGGAGGGACATCCAGAGGTCGAAATAGCCTGCTCGCGTGACAAAGGGAATATAGCGGCCTCAGAGTTGGAGTTCAGTCATACGGTGGTTAATGATGTTTTAAAGAGTGGGGAAGTGGTTCTGACCAGCAATGCCCAGCTCGATCCGCGTTTCGCCAGTCACGATAGCGTAGTCGGCTATCAGCTTCGCTCCATCCTCTGTGTGCCTCTGCGTGCCAGGGAGAGAGTTATAGGGGCACTGTACCTGGACAACCGGATGCGCAATGGGGCTTTTTCATCCTCGGATGTGCCTCTTGTGGTCGCTTTTGCCAGCCAGGCTGCCATTGCCATAGAGAACGCCAGGCTTTTTGAGGCTGAGCGCAAACAACGGGAGCTGGCCGAAGCGCTGGGCAAAGCTGCAGCAATCATTAACAGCACGCTGGAGCTTGAGCAGGTACTTGATAACATCCTGGAACAGGTCGAAAGGGTTGTGCCAGGGGACAACTTTAACATCATGCTGCTGGACAATGACGTGGCTCGCACGGTGCGCTGGAGAGGGTATAGAGCACAGCCGGAGCGGGCATATATTGCCGACCTGCGCATGCCGGTTGCCGGGTTCCCGTATCTGCGGGAAATGATGCGGACCAGGAAGCCCGTCGTTGTGCCGCATACCCTGGCCGATCCTCTGTGGGTACCGGCGGAAGGGTCAGAGTGGCGCCTTTCGTACGTGGGAGCCCCGCTTCGCGTCGCCGATCAGGTGATGGGTTTTTTGAACGTTACCGGCTCCCGGCCGGGGCAGTTTAACGCTACGGACGCCGCGCGGCTGGAGATATTTGCTCACTATGCCGCCACCGCGATCGTGAACGCCCGTCTCTATCAGGAACTGTACCGTCGCGCTGACGAGTTAAAATCCACCGTGAGCAGACTGAAGGAGCTGGATCGCCTCAAAAACGAGTTCCTGCAAAACGTCTCCCATGAGTTGCGTACGCCGGTAGCCGTGATTCAGGGCTATCTCAGTCTGCTTGAATCCGGCGAGCTGGGGGATTTGCGGCCCGAGCAGCGGGAAGCGGTGAGTATTATCAACAGGCGTGTGCAGGCACTCAGCAACATGGTGCGGGATATCACGCTTATCCTGGAGATTCAAAGCCGTCCCCTCCAGGTGGAGCCACTTCCCCTGGAGGAGCTGGTGCGGGCGGTCGTGCATGAGTACACACCTGTGGCCGAGCGCGCCGGCCTGAAGCTGAGTCTGGAGATGCCGCCATCACTGGCACCGGTAGCGGGCTCCCCTTACTACCTGTATAGAGCGCTGGGCCATCTGCTGGAGAACGCCGTGAAGTTCACGCCGGCCGGCGGGTTGGTAAAAGTGCGCCTTTTGCAGGGGGGCGATCAAGTGCAGATACAGGTGAGCGATACCGGCATAGGCATTGCACTTGAGGAGCACGGACGCATTTTTGAACGTTTTTATCAGGTGGACGGCTCCGCCACCCGGCGGTACAGCGGTCTGGGGCTGGGGCTGGCGGTGGTCAAAGAGGTAGTAGAGGCTCACGGGGGCAGAGTCAATGTCGAGAGCGAGGTGGGTAAGGGAAGCGTTTTTACGATAAGCCTGCCTGTGGTGAGGAATGAGCAACCTGCGGGCGCCGGGGCTTACGCCCCAACACCGGCGGAAATCGTGTGAGCGCCCGGAGGGTTCCGACTTGTGTACCGTTGATCGAGCATATCGCACTTGAGGGGGGTTACATTGGGCAAAAAGATTAAGCGCAGAGTCAGCCCGCCGGCCCCTAAGATGGGGCGGGGTGGAATGATCCAACAGTTGCAAAGCCTCCAGGAAGACATGCTGAAGGCCCAGGAAGAAATCGCGGCTATGGTGGTGACCACAACAGCCGGCGGGGGGGCTGTGACAGCCACGGTGACCGGTGAACGGCGTGTGCAGTCGCTCTCCATCAAACCTGAGGTGGTGGACCCTGATGACATTGAGATGTTGCAGGACTTGGTCGTCGCCGCCATTAACGAGGGGCTGGAGCAGATAGACCGCGTCACCGCGGAACGCATGTCGGCTTTTACAGGTGGTCTGAACATCTCGGACCTGTTGTAGCAAGGACACATTCAGTGATGAGCACGGCGCCGGTTGCGGTTACACGTCTGATTGAAGCATTTGCGCAATTGCCGGGAATCGGCCATAAGACGGCTGCCCGTCTCACCTTTTTTCTGTTACGTGACCGATTGGATCTGGCCGGCCGCCTGGCCGAGGCGCTGCGCGAGCTGAAGGAGCGCACCCGCTTCTGCTCGATCTGCTACAATATTACCGAAGACGATCCGTGTCCCGTGTGCTCCGATGCCGGACGCGATCATGGGGTCATCTGCGTGGTCGAGGAACCACTCGATGTGCTGGCGATCGAGCAGGTTGGAATATACAAAGGGGTGTACCACGTGCTCCATGGAGTGCTGGCCCCATCGGAGGGGATATTTGTCGAGAACCTGCGTATAGGTGAGCTGCTGACGCGGGTGCGTGGTGGAGGCATAAGAGAGGTTATTCTGGCGACCAATCCGACGAGTGAGGGGGATTGGACCGCTTCATACCTGGTACATCAGCTGCGCCCGCTGGGGGTGCGTGTCACCCGGCTTGGACGTGGGTTGCCGGTGGGGGGCGATCTGGAGTACGCCGACGTGGTGACGCTGACGCGGGCACTTGAGGGACGCGAGGAGATGTGAGGCCGGAATTCCGGGCAGGAATGCCGTCCTCAGGGTGACTGCCCGCCTTGTATTGTAACTGCTCACCCTGCGCCTGCCCATAATCCGGCAGGCCGAAGGCCATCTAAGCCATTTGCGGGTGTCTCAGTGTGGCCAGCGTTTGCAGTATCTGCCTCGTGCGGACTGTGGTCCGCACGGCACTGCATGGGCAGGCTGAGTAGTTACCTTGTATTAAGGTATCGGGTGTAGCTCTTCTATCACCAATTCCGGGTCTTTGCGCTTCTCAGAAACTCGTTGATGTCCGCTGCGGCCTGTTTGCCGGCCCCCATGGCGCTTACGACCGTTGCTGCGCCGGTGACCACGTCCCCTCCTGCCCAGACTCTGGGTACTGTGGTGCGGCCCGTTTTCTCATCGGCGACTACGGTACCCCATCTGGTGCGCTCCAGGCCATCGGCGCCTGTAAATACCAGCGGGTTGGGGCTTGTTCCCAGCGCGAAGATCACCGTGTCCACTGCCATCTCGAATTCCGACCCCTCTATGGGTATCGGCCGCCGCCGTCCCGAAGTGTCCGGCTCCCCTAAACCCATACGAATACACCGCATGCCCACGACCTGGCCCTGTGCATTCCCCAGGATTTCGACCGGATTGGTCAGGAAGTCGAAAATGACGCCCTCTTCCTCTGCATGGTGCACTTCTTCAGCTCGTGCCGGCACCTCATCGCGGGAGCGGCGGTAAACGATGTGGACCTCCCCCGGGGCGCTACCGTCTTTTTGAGCGCGCAGTGTCTGCAGGCGCAGACTGCATCTTGCCGCGTCCATCGCCACGTTACCTGCGCCGATCACTGCCACACGCTTCCCTACTTTGACAGGGGTATCGTACTCGGGGAAAAGATAGCCCTTCATCAGGTTTACCCGGGTGAGGAACTCGTTTGCCGACATTACGCCGTTGTAGTTAATGCCGGGGATGTTCATAAACGAGGGTAGCCCGGCTCCGGTGCCCAAGAAGATGGCATCGTAATCTGCGAGCAGCTCGTGCAGTGTATAGATGCGGCCTATGACGTGGTCGGTCAGGATTTTGATGTCCAGGCACCCGGCTGCGTACTCAATTTCGGCGTGGACGACGCTCTTGGGGAGACGGAACTCCGGTATACCGTAGGTAAGAACACCACCCGGGCTGTGGAGCGACTCGAAGATCGTTACCTCGTGACCCTCTCTGGCAACGTCGACTGCGCAGGTCAGGCCGGCGGGTCCGGAACCGACGATCGCGACACGTCGGCCGGTTGGTGCTGCCCGTTCCAGCGGACAGGTGCGTCGGGCAAGCTCATAGTCGCCTATGAACCGTTCCAGGCGTCCGATAGCAACCGGCTGTCCCTTTCTGGCCATAACACAGGCGATTTCGCATTGAACCTCCTGAGGACAAACACGGCCGCAAATGGCCGGCAGGCTGTTCTTCGTCTTCATCACCCGTACTGCCTCGTTCAGGTCCCCCTCCCTGAGAGCACGGATGAACTGAGGAATCGGCACTTTGACCGGGCAGCCCTCAATGCAATGCGGCCTGCTGCATTGGAGGCATCGCTCTGCTTCCTGATGGGCCAGCTCGGGAGTAAATCCTATAGCAACTTCGTTGAAATTTCCCCTCCGTGACACCGGGTCCTGGGTGGGCATCTCTTGACGGGGGATCTTGAGTCGCTCTCTTTGTTTCACCTCAATGTCTCCTCGGGCAGTAGTTTCTGCAGGGCGATAAAAAGGTGACAGTCACCTAGTCATGCCTTCTGGGCCGCTCGCCCAGGATCACCTCGATATGCCGCTCCTGTCCGTCGCGCAGTATGGTGAGAGTTACCTTTTGACCGGGGCGGGTCTTCTTCACCAGGTATACGATCAAATCGTCCATCGAGCGTATCTGCTGATCATCAATCGCCACGATGACATCGCCCCCGATTTTCACGTCGGCTCCATCCATTTTGATCGTCTTGCTGGAACCGCGCAGGCCGGCTTTGGCAGCCGGGCTGTTCTGGGTAACTTCGATGACCAGCGCCCCACGCTGCCCGGGTGGCAGGCCCATCGCCTCGGCTGTCTCACGGTCCAGATCGCGGCCGCTGATGCCCAGCCAGGCATAAGCATAATGCCCTTTCTCGATGAGCACAGGCACCACCTGCCTGACAATGTTCACCGGGATGGCAAACCCTACTCCGGAGGAGACCTGGGCATTGGAAATGATCATCGTGTTGACGCCGATGACCCGCCCCGCGCTGTCGAGCAGTGGACCGCCTGAGTTGCCAGGGTTGATGGCGGCATCGGTCTGGATCATCTCCGGGATACTGAACTGGCTGGTGCCTGATGGGAGCGTGCGCCCCAGCGCACTGATCACGCCTGCGGTTAGGGTCCATTCCTGGCCGAACGGGTTGCCGATTGCAATGGCCCGCTGACCAATGAAGACCGTGTCCGAATCACCCAGTTCCACCGGCCGCAGGCTCTCGGCGGGACGGTCAACCTGCAGCACAGCCAGGTCTGAATCGGGATCACTCCCGACTATCGTGGCCGGCACAGTGACTCTGTCAAAGAAGATCACCTCGACTTTTTCCGCGTTCTCGATGACATGATAATTGGTTACGATATGTCCTCTGGTGTCCCACACAAAGCCCGATCCCTCTCCTCGCCTGTAAAATTCGTCTGGAGGGAGCTGGAGATCAGGCCAGCCGGGGATCTGGATTTCCGGCGGCACCAGGCCGGAGACGTGCTGCACAACCCGGATGTGGACTACGGAGGGAGCTACCCGCTCGTAGACGGCAGCGATCAGTTTCTCCTCGGCGTCGGCGTTTTCCAGGATAGCCTGTGGGATGGGCGTGGGTGTGGGCAGCAGCACCCCAGGAGCCTGACCTGTCGGCAGGACCGGAGGGCGGTTCTCCATCGCCTTTGGAGCCAGACCTGCCAGACGTGGCGCGACAAAGGCGCCGACTATGCAGCTTGCCAGCATCAACACCATTATGATCAACCCCATGACTATCACCAGCACCAGTTTGTCAATAGAGGATCGCACTTCCATACCTCACCTCCTGTCGGTTTCCTTGAAGGATACTATATCGGCGAACCGTCCGCTCCCAGTTCAAAAAGCAGCGGGGAGAGCACGGGTTCATGTCCGGCACGGTGGCCGCCGAAGAGAGTGGCCACTTCTCGTACCAGCCGCCTGTTAAGCAGGGTGAGCGGCAGTCCCATTGGGCAGACTCGCTCGCATTCGCCACATTCCACACATCTGCCTGCCAGGTGCAGTGCGCGCCCCAGATGGAAGACATATTTTTCGAGCCTCTCTATACCCGGGCTTACCCATAACCCGTCATCTCGCTCGAACATGCATGTGGTGCAGTAGCACCCCGGACAGACCTGACGACATGCGTAGCAGCGGATGCAGCGATCGAATTCGCGCAGCCAGAAATTCAACCGCTCAGATGGCGACAGGCTTTCCAGCTCGTTCAGGTCGGCAAAGTCATCGCTGACCGTGGCGGGTGACGTTGCCTCGCCAAGGAGGAGATCGTAGAGTACGGGGACACGCACGGCGCAGCGTGTGCAGCGTGCCGCAGGCTGGCCCGTCTCATCTACCATACCCTCGCAGGCGATACCAATGATATACAGGCGCTCTCTATCAATCTGTTGCTCGGCCAACAGCAGATTGATAGTGCGGCTGTCGCATGGTTTGACAACTATACCGACGCGGGGAGGAGACTCTCCTCTGCGGAGTGGCTTCTTTTTGTCGTGCAGATAGGTGGTCAGGTTGTGAATGCAGCGGTTGTTCCAGACCAGCCTCTGAGCCTCTGCCGGTTCGTACAGAAACGCCGGACGGACATCGCCGCGCGTGCCGGCTTCATAGCCGATAAGGCAATCAACCCGCCGGCTTTCCAGGAGCAGGCGGGCATGTTCCCGCAGTTGTGCTGTCACCGTCTCATTCATCTGACTCCCCGGTGCGAGTTGTGCTTACTTTCCGTGGTTGCCTGTTCAGGGTGGTGATCTCTGGTCACCATCTCACAAGCACTATCCCTGTACCCATACGTTCCAGCGCCTCTTCCGCGTAATAGGAGACGAAAGCGCTCTTATCGTTGAGAGCTGTACACAGCACAGGGATTGCCTGGTGTGGCTGGATGATGCTTAAAGCGCGTGCTGCCCCGATCCGTATCAGTGTCTCGCTGCTCTCCAGCGCGGCAATGAGAGCCGGCACGGCAGGCAGCCCGATATGGGCCAGGCTATCCGCTGCAATGCGTGATACAAAAGCACTTGGGTCAGCCAGGCGTTCCACCAATTGGGGGATGGCTTCCACAGCCTTCGTTTCTCCCAATCCATATGCTGCGCAGGCGCGCACGTCGGGCTCTCTGTCGGTCAGAGCGGTGATGAGACCCGCCCGTGCATCCGGTGTGGTTACAGCAGCCAGGGCACGACTTGCCCACCACCTCCGATCGGGGTCGGGATCGCGCAGCAGCGCGCATAATGGCCCGGTGGCCTCGTCTCCCCGCTCTGCCAGTGCCAGCGCTGCTTCTTCTGCCCGTGCATCGTCATTATCGGCGATGCTCGCCAGCAGTTTCTCGATCAATGGTTTAAGCGCTTCATTCATAGTAGTCCGGAGTCCGCAGTCCAGAGTCTATGGGCCCGGCAATGGCAGTCCGAAGCACCGAAGCCAGGCACAGGGACAGAAACGTCCGGCAGCACCATCATTGCCTCTGCCCAGGTGCACTCGTTCTGCCTGTTGCCTCCTGGCCTGTACCACACCTCGACAGGACATGCTCTGTTACGCAGGTAGTCAAGATGCCAGTGGTAGCGCACTGGTGGGTGCAGATGGTGTATGATACGTGCCTGGAGCCCGCCTGTACCATGGGCGCTTCCCACATATGCATACCAGCCAGCCGGAAACTCGCGGTTTCCCAACCGCCTCACGCCGACGGATGCCGGCCGGCAGAGTCTCAGATGAGCACACAGGTGCCATCTTCTCGCTCAGCGACCGTACATACGACGTTGCCAGATGAGGCCGGCATCCCATGAGAGAAGCGAACCGACGACCAGCAGGAACAGGCCTGCAGCGTCAAGGAAGCGGATGGTATGTAACTCATCTAAACGATAGAGCTCCGGCCCCTCGTAGCGGTCAGGGAGTATAAGAGCGACCAGTCCCCCGACGATGATCAGTACGGCCAGAGCTGCCAGTATGATTACCCGCCATTGAAGCATATCCATTCTTCCTGCTGATGAGGAAGCCGTGGCTCAGTCTGCTGGCGGCGGGACCGGCAGTTGCTCCACCGGTGTGTTGATCCATTTATCCCCTTCGTCAATGAGCATTACCGGGATGTCATCGCGGATGGGATACTTGCGACCGCAGTCCGGTTCCTGACACACAAGCCAGCATCCGTGGACCAGCTCCAACCGGCCGGGGTCATCGCCCGGTTTGCGCGTCTCGCCGCTGACGCAATAGGGACAGCGCAGAATTTCTAAGAGGTCTGGGCTGACCATTGATAGCTCCTCCTGGCTGAGTTGACTCTAAGTATAACATGAATTCGGCTGATTGGGCAAGCTCCGCAGGACGGTTGTAGGACAACTGCGCGCAGTTGTCCTACAAAGCGGCCAGGTCCGACAAAATTGGGACACCCGTGCAATGCGCCTGATTGACAGGGTAGGGATATTCGTATATAATATCACCTGGACCGGTGGAACAGGTTAAGGGAAGATTCCTCAGAGTGGAGCCTCAATCCACAACTGAACCACACGTCAGTCCGCCCCTTGAATGCTGGCGAAGATGATCGAAGCACACCAACTTATTCCCTACAGGGTTTCCAGCGATGACTATATTCTCACTGAGCAGCTCAAGACTCATTTTGCTCAGATGAAACAGGAACGTTGCCCAATGTATTTGACGCTGGATGAGTTTGATAGGGTCA
>Ga0209162_1001520_pt1 | contig 22491 bp, 19 predicted proteins | sample YNPNPMetaG_FD_187121 | JGI IMG/M metagenome (GOLD analysis project Ga0209162, IMG submission 187121) | Anoxygenic and chlorotrophic microbial mat microbial communities from Yellowstone National Park, USA - YNP NP MetaG (SPAdes) (version 2) ...
GTGGGCGTGTTGGTCGGTGTAGGCGTGGGCGTGTTGGTCGGTGTAGGCGTGGGCGATGCACCGCCGGGGACGGTAATCCGGTCAAAGTCCGGCGCCCACGCCGATGGGTTAGAGAACCTGATCGTATTGTTGCCCGCGTTCAGGTTCACCGTCACGTTGACGCTGCCCACGTTCGGGTTAGGCCAGGAACCTGTGGATGGGAAGGAGACGTTAGTTGCCGCTCCACCGTTGACGCTCATCTGGGCAGTACGGTTGCCACTGTCGCCGTTCAGGTAGTAGATGGTGATCTGATAACTACCACTGCTGGCCACATTGATACCGTTGAACTGCAACGTCCCTTCACCCTGACCATCACCATTGCCAACATAGCCGACCTTTTGCCCGCCGGAGCAGTTCGAGCACGAGGCCACCGCCGCCCGACCTGTCAGTGTGTTGGACGAGGATTCCGCCTCGTAAGGGGTTGGAGTCGGCGTGGGCGTGTTGGTCGGTGTCGCAGTTGGGCTCCCATCACAGAACGGCGGAGCCAGGGGCTGGCGCGGCGTGCCTCCGCCGCCGATGCTGCTTGAACTGTTATTGTTCACCACGTACAGGTTGGTGAGAATATCGGCCCAATCCTTTGCCCATTTGCACTCGTTGCTCGTATCGGTACAGGTGGATAATTTGCTCGTCTCAAACGGCCACCCCCACACGGACTGGAACTCGCTGATAACCCGCCCATCGGGGCCCCATTCGGTAGTGATCCCGAACACGTCCCAGCAGGTATCGTCCACCACGTATGCGCCATAGTCCTTAAATGCTTGCGCCAGGATCCTGGCCGGCTCGGTGCGGAGGTTATTGATGTTAAAGTCCGGCTTCAGAGCTAACAGCGCCCCCATTTCCAACGCCGAAACTGTACCCCCGTAGCTGCACGGGCTGCCGGGATCGCCGGCGTAACCATCCGCGCGCGGCGCCGGCCAGCGGTAACCACGTGTCCCATCGTTGTTGTAGGCCAGGTATTTGTGGGCGTAAAGGTTGATCTTGAGCGCATGATGGATCACGCCGCCCGGCACCAGTTCTCCCACGCGGAGGGTGCCACCCATACTCGACATACCACTTCCACCGTGCGCACCTTGAATCCCATCTCCGGTCTTGATGTTATCGTCGGGAAACTCGTACTGGCTGGTCACCGTGCCGCCCGCCCCACAGACGTGCAACGGCTGGGTCTGCTTGAGCGTCTCGCCGTCTGGCATAAGAATTGCGCCGCTCATGTTGGGCGTCTGGCCCAGATACCCCGGGTCGGTTGAGAAATCATTTGGAACAGGGACCTGCAGCCCACCCCACAGATACTGCCCGGAGACGATGGAGCCACAGCGCGTTTTGCTGGGATCCCATCCGGCATTGTTATAGGCCACCTTTTTCAGTGGGGCGCCCGGCTCGAGAATGAGGATGTCCTCATCTACGGTCACTCCCATCGCCTGAGGGGCACCGATCCCGGCATAAACGTACTGGGCATTGCTCCCGATCGGCATGTTCCAGATGCTATTCTGAGCGAAGGGCCACTGGATCGCATTGCGGCAGGTCTGGGCCTGGGCCATGGGTTGCTGCTTCAGCGGCAGCGCCGCGCCTGCCGCCAGCATGCTCACCAATAACACTCCCACCACCAGGGAAAATTGCAACATCACTTTTGTTCTCATTTCACTTGCCTCCTCGTCAAACTCTACCTGGCGGCCGATAAGGGCGGCCAACCCCTTCCAGCCTGTAACAATCTGATCAATCACCTGGCCTGCCACCTCCTATCATCCGGGATCTGAATTTGCCTGCAAGAAACACTGGAGCGGAACCGATGAGTCTACCATATCCCTGACCTGTGCGCTGTACCAGGTCATCAACAACTGCGCAACCCAGCTACAGAGGTGGGGCTTCCTACCCAGCCAGGCTGTGACCTCCTCACGCGTGGGCAATCGCCCATCTTCTGCCTGCCCGTCAGCGTAATGGGCCACCAGCGCCAGAAAGCGGCTGCGCCATGGCTCTTCCTGGCAGAACAGGGCGTCGGTGAGATGCTCAGCAGGTTGCTGTAACGTCATCCGTATCACCATTTCGGAGCAGGGCGGTCAGTCAGTTACGAGTGACTTTCGGGTCAGGCATAGATTCGGCGATTTTGCTTAAATTATAAGCCACAGGCACGCCAAAATCGTGACCATTTTGTAGCAATTTCTTAGCAATTTCCCGCAGCGTCCTCATGGATCGAAGCGGTATCCTCTTCCCCAGACGGTGAAGATATACCGCGGCTGGCGGGCATCGTCACCCAGCTTGCGGCGCAGCCGGCCGATCACAGTGCGCACTGCTGCATCGCCAAGGATGGCATCGCTACCCCATACATTGTCAAGTAATTCATTGTCGCTGATCAGGCGTCCGGCATGGCGCATAAAATAAACCAACACAGCATACTCCCGCGGAGTAAGTCTAATCTCCTTGTCTCCCCGCCGCACTATTTGGGCCTCCAGGTCAATCTCCAGGGCGCAATCCACTGACGCCTCCCAGTTTTTTCCAGGAGCAGATGGGGGTCACTTTACACCGGTGGTGACAATTCCTTCCACAATCTGCCGCTGGCCCAGGAAGTAGACGATGATCATCGGCAGGACATAGATGACAATGGCCGCGATCGTGATCGTGACCAGAGGATTTCCGCGTGGGTCCACGAATGCATTGGCCAGCTTCATGGCCAGTGTGGCTTTGCGCTCCGTCAGGAGCAGCGCCTGGTCAAAATAATCGCCCCATACCCATTGGAAGGCGAACAGGCCGGTCACGGTCAATACGGGTTTGGCGTTGGGGAGGAAGATCTGCCAGTAGGTGCGGAATGGGGAACACCCGTCCACAGCCGCTGCGTCCTCAAGCTCAACGGGAAAACTGGCGAAGAACTGCCGAAACAGGAAAATCTGGTAGCCGTTGCCGGCCAGTCCCCACAAGAACCAGGGCCAGTACGTGTTGATGATTTTCATACGGGTATAGAGCACAAACTGGGGGATCAGCGTCACAATGCCCGGCACCATAATCGAGGCCAGCATCAGGATGAACAGGTATGCCCGGCCCGGCGCCTGGATACGGGCGAAGGCATATCCGGCCAGTGAACACGAGGCCACGTTGGTCACCATGAACATTGTCGCCAGGTAGACCGTACGGCCAGCATACGTGAGGAATTTATACCTGGCGATCACATCCACATAATTGCTGAAACGCCACACCTTGGGTAAAAAGCGTGGAGGATATGAAATAAGCTCTGCGTCTGTCTTGAATGAGCTTAGCAATAACCAGACCACGGGCACCATCAGCAGAGTGACCCAAAAGACCAATGTCCCATAGAGCAGGAACCGGGTCAGCCTTTTTTGTACACGATAGAATCTCTCAGACCGCAGGCGGATCGCGGGACGTATGTCAGAAGAAGTAATTCCTTGCAAAGTGGTGATCATTCGCATCCCATCCTGATTAGCTGTTGCACAGTACGACTCTCGCCGTCGCAGAATCTCATCAAAACCAACTCTCCATTCGTGTTTACGTCCTGACAGTCTTCATGTCTCTGCGCTTCAATCCTGCGCCACCTCATAGTAGACCCAGTACTTCGAGCTGCCGAAAACGACCAAGGTGACGACAAGCGAGAAAGCAAAGAGCAGCCAGAGGAGCGCGAAGCCGTAACCGAACAGCCGATAGTCAAAAACCTTCTTGAACACGTGCACCATGAAGACATAGTTATCGCGGGGGGGCATGGCGCCCAGGCCGGAGCCGGAGCCGCCGATCCCACCAGCCAACAGGAGCGGCTGGACAAGGATTTGTCCCAGCCCCATCGCCGTGGTGACCAACTGGTAGAAGATGACCGGCGTAACCAGAGGGAGAGTAACATAACGGAAACGTGCCCAGGCGTTGGCGCCGTCAATCAGCGCCGCCTCCTCCAGCTCGCGGGGGACGTTCTGGAAGCCCGCCATATAATAGACGGTACCCTGCCCTGTGGCGCCCCAGATCCCCATCAAGACAAGCACCAGACTCGGATATTCGGTCATCCACCTGACATAAGTGCCCGGTTTGATCGCGTCCAGCAGCGCGTTCACCAGCCCATAGTTGTTGTCCATCATCATCTTCCATACCCACACCGTGCCCACGACCGGCAGTAACGAGGGGATGTAAAAAAGGGTACGGAAAAGCCCCCGCGCGCGGATGTTGCGGGTGAGCAGGAGAGCTGCCAAAAATGACAGGATCATGCCGGGAGGTATCCCCACCAGGGCTAGGTACATCACACGCTTGAACCCCCACCAGGCATCCTTGTCCTGAAAAGCCATCACATAATTATGCAGGCCGACGAACCTGGCGCGGTCCAGGTAAACACCATCGAAATTGGTGAATGACATCACAATACCCGAAAGCACCGGCCCCAGCGTAAAGACCAAAAAGCCGATGATCCACGGGAGGATGAAGAGATAGAACCAGATCGCTTTGCGCCAGGGGATGCGCTCGCGCACACCGCGCCTGCGCCAGGTGGATCGGATTTCCTGGATGAACGACATGGCACCTCCGGGGTTACTCAGGGGGGTATAGGGCCACTGCCCGAATTGTTTAGGGGACGGGCACTCAGGCCCGTCCCCACTACCAGCTTCACTGCTTTATCCCAGGGCACTGATGCGCTCTCTCAATGCGGTGTTGACTTCTTTATCCGTGTTGTCAATCGCCTCATCGAGCGTGATCTCACCCTTAAGATAGAGCTCAAAATTCGTTTGCCACGCGGAGTTGATATTGCCGGTCGAGATGAACGGATTAAGCTGCCGTGGTTTCTGTACGGTGTTTTCCAGCTCCCAAACCACAGCCTCGTACCACTGCTTATCGAACTCCGTTTCCTGAGGAACGAGCGGCATCAACGACTTCAGCGCCGGCAATCCCCAACCACTGCGGGCGCGTTCCTCGGCAGGTGGCCCACCCATGTAGTACTCGAACAACTCCCATGCTGCAAGCGGAGCCTGGGTTGCCCGGGCGATGAACCAGCCGGCGCCGCCCATCGGTGGATCCACGATCTTCTTGCCACCCCAGGAAAGGCCTGGGAGCATTATGAATTTCTCTATGGGGGCAGCCAGGTCCTCCGGCGCCGTGCCGACAACGATGCCATGCATCCAATAGCCGTAGCGGATCATCGCGGCGCGGCCGGCCACATAGTCGTCACCAGGCCAGCTTGGGCTGGGATTGAGCGGATTCCAGATCACACCCTCCTTAGCCAACTGAGCATAGAAGGTGAGTACATCCCGCACAGTCTGATTGTCTTTAATGTTCGCCCTGCTAAAGTCATCAACGAAAAGCTCCTCCTCATTCTCCGCCAGCACGTTCTGCAGGATGCCGTCCCACCACTCATTATCGGCCCAGCCGATCCGAAGTGTGCGCTCTCCTTCCTTCTTGGTGAGCGCCCTGGCCCATTCCGCCACGTCCTGATAGGTATGCAACTTCTTGGGCTCCGGCACCGGGAGGCCAGCCTCCTCGAAGGCTGCAGCGTTGATCTGAAGCTGCATATCACAGGAGAAGTCCTTGTGCATCCCATACCAGCCGCCTCTGTATTGGAAGTAACCCACGGCAGGCTGCATGTCGTCGGGCTTGAGCACCTGGCTGGTCTGGAATAACTCTGTCAGGTCCAATGGCCAGCCGAGCCGCACAACTTCGGGGACGTCCGCGCCACTGCCGCGCCAGATGTCCGGCGGCGTGGCGGCGGCAAACATTGCCCGCAGACGTGTCGCATCTGGCTCTACGCGCTCCACACCTGCCACCAGTTTGGCCTGCCCGAGGAACGTTTCAAGAGCTTCATCGCTAAACTCTCCCGTCCCCACAGCGATTACCAGATTTGCCGGTTCAGGTGCAGGCGGCACGGTCGCAGGGGGTTCCGTCGGCTGCACGACAACAGTCTCCTTGACGGGCACTTCCACGGTCTGCGGCACTTCGACTGTTTCCTTCACCACCTGAGGGGTGGGGGTGGCGCACCCGGCCAGGGCCGCTCCGGCAGCCGTCAGAGCGCCCAGGCGCAAGAAATCACGCCGAGTCAATTTACCAGACATTTTTCTACCTCCTCAATCTCCAATTTGACTTTGTGTGACAGTCTGGGTACACTTATACCCTGCCGCTAAGCATAGCAGAAAATGGACGGTCTGTCACAAGATTTCGGCATGGAAGGGGACAAAAAGGGGACATGCTGACCCGCGAGGAATTCATCACTTACCTGCGCCAGGCGTTGAACCATCTCTACGAACCCGACCGCCTGCGCCAGAATCCATTGGCCGTCCTCTTCGGCGTCGCCAATCGCCCCGATGCGTTCTCGGCCATGCAGGACATCCTCATCGAGGCCATCGAATCGCTTGCGCCACGCAGCGACGAGCCGCGCCAGGCGCAGGCCTGGGAGCTCCACGAGCTGCTTTCCTGCCGCTTCCTCCAACAAATGACCCAACAGCAGGTCGCCAGGCAGGCGGGGATGTCGGTGCGCCACCTGCGGCGCAAGGAGCACGCGGCAATCGAGGCGCTGGCCGGCCGGCTCTGGCGGCAGTTCGATCTAGATAGCCGACTGCGTGACCAGGCAGACAATACTCCCGGTATGACCGATGAACTGGCCTGGCTGAAGGAGACCCCGCCGGCCGGCGCGGTGGATCTGCCACAGACGTTGTCTGAAGTCATACAACTGAGTGAGCCGCTAGCCGCCCGATACGGGGTACGCCTGGAGGCCACGGTCGGCGACGACCTGCCCGGCCTGGCCGTGCATCCGGTCGCTCTGAGCCAGACTTTGCTGAACCTGCTGAGTGTCGCCATTCGCCAGGCAACAGGGGGCTGCGTCTCTCTCCTGGCACGCGCACACCCTGCGGAGGTCGAACTCCAGGTACAGACACAATCACCGACCGGCAGCCCTCCGCTCTCCGGCGACGATGCGGCCAGCCTCGAGCAGGCGCAGTACCTGGCCGATCTGAGCGGAGGCCGGCTGATCCTGCCGAAGGAAAGGGTGGAAAACTTCAGCGCCACGTTGACCCTGCCGGCTGCCCAACAGTTGCCGGTGCTGGTCATTGACGACAATGCCGATACCCTCCAGCTCTTGCAACGCTACACGGCGGGCACCCGTTACCGCCTGATCACCACGCGCGATCCCGATCGCGCCTTGAGCCTGGCCGAAGAGTTCTCCCCCCGCATCATCGTGTTAGATGTGATGATGCCCCGTGTGGATGGCTGGAAGGTGCTCTCCCAATTGCGCCAACACCCGCGCACCGGCCATATTCCTGTGATCATCTGCACGATCCTGGCGCAGGAAGAAATGGCCTTTTCCCTCGGCGCCAGCGGCTTTGTGCGCAAGCCGGTCACACGGCAGGCGTTTCTGGCGGCGCTGGACGAGCAGGCGGCGCGGACAAGAGAATCTCGCTGATCGCCTGAGCGCAGGCCAGCAGGTCGCGCCCTGAAATCCCCCCGCCGCGCACGACGGTCAGCGTATCGCTCACGATCGGCTCGCCGGAAGGATCCCGGGACGAGATCACCACCACGGGTACCTCTCGCACGGCAGGGTCCTTCCTCATCTCCTGCAGAAATTGAAACCCATCCATTTCCGGCATCACCAGATCGAGCAACACCACATCGGGATGGCGCTCACGCAGCAGATCGAGAGCGCGCGGCACATTCCTGGCCTGCAAGACCTCGTATCCGCGCCCGGCAGAGAAGAGCATCCTGGTGAAAAGCTGCAATATCTCCGGCTCATCATCCACCAGCAACACCCGGCGTATTCCCACACCAAGCTCATCCAGGACCGAAAGAAGCGCCTCGCGGGAGACGGGTTTAACCAGATAACGCGCCACTCCCAGTTGTCTGGCTGCTTCACCCTGGCCGGGTATCCAGCACACCACCGCGGGTATGTGGTGAGGCAGGCCGGCCAATTGCGACATCAGAGCCGGCGACCTCTCTGATGGAGGAATGTTGGCGATCAACGCGCGGGCCGGTGAACGGTTCAACTCGCTGACGGCGGTGTTCAGGTCAGGTACAGGGACCCACTCGACGTCCTCCCCGTAGCGTGCGAAAAACCGGCGCAGTGCCTCGTCCACTCCGAGGAGTACAAAGCGTGGCGTGACCGTCGGCGCGGGGGCCCGCGAACGCCTGGTACGCAGCCGATAGTCAATGGTCATATATGGGCTGAACCACCGCTTCGCGCTCCCGCCCTCGGCGGAGATCGCCGGTGGGGGAACTTTCAACGGCAGGGTGAAGGTGATCGTTGTGCCGACGCCCACCTGGCTCTCCAGCTTCATGTCGCCTCCGTGCATCTCGACAAACCTTTTGCTGATGCTCAGGCCCAGGCCGCTCCCGCCGTAGAGGCGACGGATGGAACTATCCACCTGCTGGAATGGCTCGAAGAGCCGTTGCTGCGCCTCTGGGGGGATACCCGGGCCGGTATCGGTCACGCTGAACAGGAGAGCCTCACCCTCCTGCCACACCCTGACGCGCACCCCGCCATGTTCGGTGAAGCGGCCCGCGTTGCTCAGCAGGTTGATCACTACCTGCCGGATGCGTGTGACATCACAGAATATGCCGGGCAGGTGCGGCGACACGTCCGTTTCCAGGGAGAGTCCTTTGGATTCGAACAGCGGGCGTACCACCTGCACGGCCTCTTCCACGATGGCCGCCGGTGAAGCCCATTCCTTGCTGAGCGCCATGCGCCCGGCCTCGATCTGGCTGAGATCGAGCACGTCATCAACCAGTCTGGCCAGGTGCTGGCTGTTGCGTTGGATGGCGGTGATGTCGGCCAGGAGCGCCGGGGGCAATCGGGCGCCATAGATTTGGGGCGACTGGGTGATCACTTCGCTGAAGCCGATGATCATGTTCAACGGCGTACGCAGCTCGTGGCTCACGTTGGCCACAAACTCCTCCTTAGCCCGCCGGGCCTCTTCCGCCACCCGGTGCATCACCTCCAGCCGCTCGGAGAGCCGGGCCAGCTCCTGGTTGGCATGCAGCAAATCCTCCTGAGTCTGTTTGAGTTCCACCCGCTGCTGGTAGGCCTCCTGCACCTTTTGCTGGGCGCGTTCCGCATAGAAGAGCGACCAGTGGGTCGCCGTGAGCAGTGTGTGGATCACGGTCCAGCCCAGCAGCACACCATAGGCGCCACCGACAACCGTGGCCAGCACGTAGCCAGCCGGCACGTGCGACATCCATGGGCTGTACGCGATCCCCAGCACCAGCGCGATGACAACTGCTTCGGCCAGGATGCCGGCCTGCCAGCCCACGGCGATCGCCGCCAGGAGCGGCAATAGCGTGTACAGTAACATGACCTCTGGCTGCCGCGAGATATACAGGATCAGCGTGATAGAGAGCGCCAGCCCCCCCTGCCATACCGCCTGGGCAGCCAGCGGGCGCCGTGGTATCAGCCAGAGAGCAAAGCCTGCGCTCAGGAGGACAAACACGGTGACGGCCGAGTAACCCGAGTCAAGCTGCACGACCTCGGATGCGAAAGCCACATAGTAGCAGAGCAAATAGACGCCGCAGGTCGCCAGGATCAGGTTCCGTAACGTGGCCTGCACCAGGTCTTTCGTGGCGGCTGCCAGGTCACTCCGGACATCTTCCGCCCCAATGGGTTGTGCGTGCTCCATCATAGACCCCCTGTTCATCCAGCCTGGAACTTACGGACAGGCTGAAAGCCTGCCTCACAGGGGAAAATCCTACCACAATCCGACAAAGGCGCAAAACAGCGGGCAGGCCGGGAGTACTGCCCCGGCCTGCCCGGTGCTCACTCGATGGAGCCCTTAATCAGCGCAGCCTGATGATTATCTGATGCGGCCCCGGCAGGGAGACGACGAAAGCCACATAGCGCGACCCTTCCACCCGACTCAACGTCCAATCCACCGGCGTGCCGTCCACACCGACCGCCACTACATCCCCGGCCTCCTCAGGCAACAGCACGTGGCAGGCACACGAGTCGCCGGAGCCGGTCAGGTCCAACACAAGCGCGTCGTTCTGCACATCGCGCCGGTAATTATAGGCCACGTAGCCACCCGATTCCGGGTAATGCACGGTCACGCTGACCTGCTCCACTCCCGCTGCCGTCCAGCGCGGGGATAAATCCACCCGGTCGCAGGCGACTCCCGCATCCACCACCCCTGCCAGCCCCTCGATCAGCGCATAGACCACTGCCGCCGCACCCCATCCGTTCGGGATGCCGAACGAGACAGGGTCGGGCGTAAAATAGACCTCTGTATCGCTAATCGTCACCCCCAGCACAAACCACATCCCGCCGTTCGCGGCTGCTTCGAGGGTGATGTGCGAGATCACTCTCTCCGGGTGGGGATTATCCAGCCCATAAACCACCACCTGTTGGTTGAGATGCCCGGGGTGCACCCCTCGCCAGGCGACCTCGGCGCGGCGCTTATCGTGCACGTCATAGTGCAGCTCGGGATAAATCCAGTGACTGATCGGCAACGCATGCCGGCCCTCCAACACATATTGGGTGTGGGAAGTGCCGTCCGCATAGTGCAGCGTGATGACGCCGCCGACCCCGTCCACAGTGCGCGCCAGCGTGTGCAAGAAATAGATCGCGGCAGCCCGCGTGTGCACCGGAAGTTCGACCTGCGGGGCGTAACCGGCGCGCCGGCTCAGGCCGATGGCTCCGCGCGGCCCTTCCGGCACGCGGAAAGGGACGCCGGCGAACACCTGTTCCCCTTTGGGCAGATCGCACAGGTCAGGATGCTCACCGCGCCGCCAGTCGGGCGCTTCGGATGAATCCAGCAGGGCGGCATCCATATTGGCCAGGGGCGTCAGATCGAGCGGAATGAAGGTACGCGGCGGAGGAGGCGGGAATGCACCGGTGTAACTGCAATGGAGCGTCCCCCCGGACCGTTTCCCCAGCTCCGCCACCCGGCGCAGGATATCCACACCGTAGGACTCGAAGCCGTGTTGAAACGCGCCGTGCGCCAGCTCACCGGCGACGATCGGCGTCACGCTGGCGTTCATATACTGCCAGAGCGCGTTGTGGCCGGCGTAGCCCTTCGGGTACGGCGGGTAGATGGTGTACCACTCGCCAGGGGAACCAGGCGGGAGATGTGCCTTCAGTTCAAGATAAGTCCGGGGCTCATATCGGTTTTAAGGTGATGAGGTACCATCACAGCTCTCAGGAAATCAGCGGTCACTCACTTCAAGTTGTGAGCCCAGGCAAACATCGCCACATACCCGGCGAGCAACTTTTTGTGGACGCCGCGAAACAGACGGAGAAAGTTCCGCAGGCCGGTCCAAAAGCCTTCCATTGTGTTGCAATGCACTTCCCGCACGCCATCGCCGTCGTCATCGCAAGCCCACTCCTTCCGAGAATGACACACCGTCGCATGCCCCCGGCCGCTCTCGGCAATCCGCGCATAGGCAGGGGATTCGCCGGTGTACACCGTGGCATCGGGTCGTGTCTTGGTCTCCACCTGAGACTGGATGGTCGCTTGTTGGGTATTATTGCAGACGGTGAGGCAAACACGGCCGGATTCCCGCCCCACAATGCCCAGAACCGGTGGGCGGTCGTTCTCCATTGTGCCAATGCCCCGCCGTTTGTTGGCCCGACGACGAGGAGGATCGGAAGGGGCCCGATGAGGCGTCCCCTTCTCTCCGGCATTCTGGAACATCTCGTCGCTCTCCACTCTCCCATCGGGCAAAGGGTCGGCGGGGAGCTTTTCCAGCCCCATCTGCTGGATGCAGTGACGCCGCCGCAGCAACGTCTCGTACCCCACTTCCAGCTCGTCTGCCAACTGGAGGGTGGGGACACCCTGGATGACGCCCCGCAGGAAGAACACGATCGTTGTGCACGAGAGACGGGTACCCTTCCAGATTGTGTCGGTGAAGATGTTAAACCGTGCCACAGAGGCGACAGCGATAATCCACGATAGGGGCTCGATGTCGGTCGTGGGGTGCCTGGTCGGGGGGCAGCGGGTATCCATTGGGGCACTTCAGACCCTCTGGGTGCAGCACCCGCATCAAAAAGTCGTAGCATTCCTGCTCGTCCAAAATATCACCGATAGGAAAGCGCATCATGGTATTCCTCAGTCCCATCGGATGTAGCAAGAGAAAAGCATACCACGATGCTCTCAATTTTGCCACTTCACCTCAAAGCCGATATGAGCCATCATCCCCCGCTAACTCGCGCTATATGCAGGGAAATATCTGTATGGGATTACCATATCTGGCGGTTATGGGTGGCTTAGTTCTGCTTCGAACACCCCTATAACAGGGCTTTGCGACTGGGGCGACGTGGTGTATAATCTCCTGTAATCACGCGAAGCTCAACACCAACACGGAGGTACATCAATTATGCGTAAGGCGGTATTTTTCTTGCTCGGTATGCTTTCAGGGGCCGTTGTTGGGGCCGTAGCGGTCATCCTGCTGACCCCCTACTCAGGCGCCGAGTTGAAGGAACGGCTGCGTAACCTTACCGGAGAGTTAATCGAAGAGGGTAAACGGGCTGCTGCCGCCCGCCGGGCTGAGCTGGAAGCTCAGCTTGAAGCATTCAAACGAGGCACTCCTGTAGTGATCGAGAGGAGGAATATATAGGCTACTCAGAAGACACGATGCTCTGCCAGGCCTGCAGCGCCTGCTCAGCGCTGGCTGGTGGAATGGGCGTAGCGCTGTACCGTGCTTCCAGGTAGGCCGTAGTGAGAAGCGATAGCGATTCCTGTTGACCCGGCAGGGTATCGCTCAACACTGATAGATACTCAACCGGCGTCTGCCCGGGCGCACGCGGTACCCCCCGCGAGGCCGCCCAGGCCAGCAGTGCCTGGTATGCCCGGCGCACCTGGGCACGCGGGTCATCGCCGCGAATGGAGACGAAAAGCGGCGGTGGCTCGCTCTCCGCTTTGCTCCTGCGCCGGAAAAATTGTGCCAGTTGCTCCTTAAGCAGGTCCATTGAGATAATGAACTCGCGGGTCTCTTCAACATCCTCCTCCAACAGTGTCTTGAAGCGTCGGAAGGTGAGCGCAAAAATCAGGATAACCGCTCCCACTACCACGATGCCGGCCAGAATGTGCAGGCCCACGTAGACTTGTGGGGGAACGTTCAATTCTCCCGGCTGCACCTTCTTGAGCTGCTCCGCAAAATCACCAGGCGGGTTACCTGACCCCCATTCCTCATGCCCGCTCATCGGGCGAAATAAACGTGCCAGCCATCCCAATAACGCAAACACCGGATATGCTACCAGCGTGAATGCCAGTGCCAGTACCCAGGCCAGCCACCCCAATACCCTGGCTATTGTCGCCATCATCCAGCTCAGAGCCTCAGGTGTGAATGCCTGAGCAAGCAGCAACCCGACGGCCAACACGACGCCGATCACCACAGCGACCGTGCCCAGCCAGTACCGGTTCACGGCCAGAGAATGGCCGGTGCGATCACCCTCAAAACGGCGGGCACTCTGGAGGTTGGCGATAGCCATTGCTGCCAGGCCTGAAGCGAAGTACGACAGGGTCACCAAAAGCACCTGCCACAACGGCATCAGGCCAGTAGCCCAGGCTACCGCCACGCCTGTGGCCAGCATCGCCGTACCTATGGTAAAATCGGCTGCCAGATGGTCATAGTATACGCGCCCGCGACCGGTGTGGATGCCCCACCACCACAGCCAGACGGCTATCAAGAGCGTCAAAATGGTCTCGGCCGGCTCCCGTGTCAGTAACATGAACCAGCGCAGCTCCCACAAGCCCGGACGGTCGCCTGCCAGACCCAGGTACAGCGTGAGCACAACAGCAATCAAGCCACCGATCACAACAAACATGGTGGCGCCAGGAGTGGATTTGATCACGTATACACCGCAGTGTGTACAGGCGATACTGGCAGCCAGCAGGCCGAAGATCACAGATGGCGCAATCAGATCGGGACGGTAAGGCATCATGGCACGTGACAGCAAGTGCACCAACAGACTCACCCATAATGTGCGCATGGTGGCCAGGGCATATGGCAGCAGGCCTTCGTCAATCCAGTTCCACTTGTAATCAGTCAGTGTGAACATATGCATTTCTATCGCCGGCCTCTTCGAGTGCGGGTAGAGCAACAAGCGGAAGGTCAGACTCTACAAGACGCCGATATGTGGTATGATCTCCGATCCAGTAAGTTTCTATCTCATCCGGCATATGCTCCGGCGCGTTCTCACCGATAAAGAGCAGTGTGACCGGGTGGCCTCTGCGCCTGAGGTCGAGCAAAGCTGCCTTTGTCTCATCGGTAACCATTGCCGAGATGGCAATGATGGCTGCTCCGAACGGCAATCTTGTTGCCTCGACCTGTAACATGCGTTCAAACGAAGCGGTTGCCAGGCAGTTGATCCAGGCGAGCGTGTCCAAAATCTCAGACCAGCGATCCGGCCTCCGCGAGGGTGGCAGACGCACCAGGCCGCCCGACTTCATACGGTGAGTATTGGCGTATAATCCCACAGCCTCGCGCGCGTCCAGAAGATGACGCGCGAGCGAGGCTGCCGCGACAGCCGCCAGCTCAAAATATTCTGGGACGTAACCGGCTCTGTCAGTGGTGCGGGCATTCAGGAAGATGGCCGCTGCATGAGCCGCGCCTGGTTCAAATACCCTGGTCTGCAACTCGTTGCGACGTGCTGTAGCCTTCCAGTGAACAAAACGCGGACTATCGCCTGGCGCATAATCGCGCACTCCCATAATGCGCAGTGGGTCTGGGCTGACACGAGACCTGGTCTTCGCGTCGCCAAAAGGATACGCAGCGGGCAACCCCAACGCCGTCACCGGCACTACCTTGGGATAGACAATCAGCCAGTCAACATCTGACACCACCTTCTCCTGGTACCTGAACCCGAATATATCCCCGGAACGCAGCCCGGCCGGCCCGAACTCGAACGCACCGCGCTGCATGGCGCGCAATCTATAGTGCCTGCGCACACGTTCGTAGAACCGCAAAGAGGTCAGGGTTGCCAGAATGCAGCGTGCAGGTTTGTGCGAATGATAAACCTTGCCCCTGAGAATCCTGACACCATTGGGGATTTCGTCTTCTACTCTGAGCCAGGCAAGGGGGAGCAGCTTGGCATTGACGATCTCAATCCACAGGTCGGTCTCCTCGCCGACAAACATCCGTGGCGCCCCAATTCGGCGGGTGTACGTGACGTTGAAAAGCGCGTAACGGTCCCACAGCGCGGTCACGCCCGCAACAAGTGCCAGCAATACGCCAAGGAGGAATAACAAGGGGTTTTTGAATACCAGGCTTGCCACAAGCAGTGCGAACGTCAGCGCGTTAAGCGCCCTGGTCATAAGCGGCTCCCACAGACCAGAATTCCTCAACCGGGACAGGCACCTCTGCGGCAATCTCGTTCAGTATCTCGTGCACAGCGCGTCCGCGCACGCGTGCCTCGCTGGTAGTGATGATGCGGTGACCCAGGATTGGGTGCAACAAATATTTGACGTCATCTGGCAATACGAATGCCCGCCCCTGGATCGCTGCCCGGGCCTGCGCGGCGCGATATAAGGCAAGCGATCCACGCGGACTGGCGCCCAGTTGCACCGCGCGGTGTTGACGCGTGGCACGCGTCAGGCGTACCACATATTCCTCAACGGTCGGGTGGACAAACACTTTGCGGACGGCGCGTTGTATCTCCAGCACCTGGGTGGCACTCACTACCGGAGCAAGCGTATCCAGAGGATTGTCTTCCCGGAAGCGCTGCAGAACCGCACGCTCCTCCGATTCCTCAGGATATCCGAGAGCCAGCCGCATAAAAAAGCGATCCACCTGTGCCTCGGGCAAGGGAAACGTTCCTTCAAGCTCAATGGGGTTCTGTGTGGCCAACACGAGGAAAGGGCGGGGCAACGGACGGGTGACACCGTCTACCGTGACCTGGCGTTCCTCCATCGCCTCCAGCAGTGCTGATTGAGTGCGCGGACCGGCGCGGTTAATCTCGTCGGCAAGCACCACCTGAGCCAGAATAGGGCCGGGCCGGTACTCAAACTCGCCGGTCTTCTGGTTATATACATTTACCCCCGTAACATCGGAGGGCAGCAGGTCGGGCGTGAACTGAATGCGTTGGAAACTGCAACTCAGAGACCGCGCCAACGCCTTGGCGAGCGTAGTTTTGCCGATGCCGGGCACATCTTCGAGCAGCACATGCCCCTCACAAAAGAGTGCGACCAACAGCAACTCGACAACCTCATCCTTGCCAATGATCACACGCGCAATGTTCTCTTTAACTTTTTTAGCAACCTCTTGTACATCCTGGGTCAACGACAACATCTTAACCTCTTGCACCGTGCTATTCATCTTGCGCCGCGTTCCCCCGACACGATGCCCAGTGCTCGCAACCAGCTATCGCCCTCCTCGCCCAACCCCTCACTAACGAAACGGTAATCGTGCTTCCGGATCAATTCCGAAAGTTCGTCGCGCAGTCTGACCAATGCCCGGCGCTGGAAATTTAACAGCCGCTGCAACTGACCGGCATCCTCGACCAGTTCCAACGCTCGTGAGAAGTGTGGCAGGCACAGGCCATCGGTACGATCAAGGGCCTCACTTAACGCCGTGTCGTCCAGATACTTGAGCAACGTCTTGAGAGCTATATCCTCCATCACCTGACGGTTGGCACAGGCCGGGCATTCGGCAGTGGGACGCAGCCGCCGCAGAACATCCTGGGCATATTGGCGTGCCCCTCGCCCAACCACCGGGGCAGCTTCCATAGCCTCGAGCACTGCATTGAGCACATCGCGTTGGAGGATAGCCGTCCCCAGCACGACCCCATGCCCCTCGCTCAGCATCCAGGCATGTGTGTTGCAGTAGCCGCGTGCCTCGCGCAGGGTTGTCCGCACACCAGGATCGTTTACGCGCTCATACATCGTGTTGTCCAGATAGCTGCGCACGAATGCCAGCGACACCCGGCACAGTGGACAACCGGGTTCCCTGCATGCCTCAAGTAAGTCAGAGTAAAGCCGATCTCTTCTGGTTGTCTCCATTTTCCACAGCGGGTCAAACGGTATGGGATCTCGAAATTGGGCTATGCCGAAAAGAATTCCTCCAACAGCGCCAGGGTCTCTTGAGCCTCTTCTTCCTCGAGTCGGCTGATGGCGAATCCGGCATGTACAATCACGTAATCCCCTATCTTAGCCTCAGGTGTGTAGGTCAGGCAGACTTCCCTTATCACACCCCCGAAGTCCACCTTGCCCATACGTGCCAGCCCATTTTCATCCGAAATCTCAATGACCCGCCCCGGCACGCCCAGGCACATATCTCCGCACCTCATTTCTCAGCCACTCGAACCAGGCTTCCAGGCCTTCCCCCGTCTTGCAGGAGAGAGGAAAGAAAGCCAGGCCGGGATTCAGCATTTCCACTCCCCGACGGAAGTAATCCACATCGAAATCAAATGCCGGCAGCACGTCTACTTTGTTCAGCACCAGGGCATCTACACCACGGTACATTAACGGATACTTATACGGCTTATCGTCCCCCTCAGGGACACTGGCTATAAGCACATCACGGTGTACCCCCAGCCTGAAACTGGCAGGGCAGACCAGATTGCCGACATTTTCGACGATGAGCAAGTCCAATTCCTTCAGGGACAAACGGGACAATGCGCTCTGGAGCATTGGTGCATCCAGATGACAGGCCCCGCCGGTATTGACCTGGATGACCTGGATGCCTGATTCGGCAATACGCTCAGCATCTATAGCGGTAGCCAGGTCTCCGTTAACCGCGCCGATACGGAACTCTTCCTTTAACGCTTCGACCGTCCGAACGATCAGGCTGGTCTTACCGGCGCCGGGAGAGGCCATGAAGTTTACGGCGAAAACACCGCTGCGGTCCAGTATGGCGCGGTTGACCTCAGCTAACCGATCGTTGGCGCTCATAATCTCTTCCACAACCGGGACAATTCTGTTCATTGAGTTCACCCTATTTGCTGGATGGTGCCAGTGTATACATAAAGGACCTGCCCAGAGAGCGACCGGACCGCTCCGTAGCCTTCAAACTATTGGTTTGTCAAGTCTGTTTTTGTGAGTTCAGGCTCCGGCACCCATAGCTACGATACCGCCATATATGAGCATCCCTGCCTTGCAAGTAACCAGATATGGTGGATTGACTGCCTAAATCCTGCTCATGGATGCTGGAGGGCAAAACAAAATTACAGCTGACAAACCACTATACTACCAGAGCAGTAAAATGTCAATTTGTCTGTGACAGGTGGGTATCCGTCACTCAAGCACCGAGGATGGAGTGAGAACAGGCTGTAGCCGCTCGTGGCGGCGTCGGACGCGGTCTGGAGGGGAGACAAAGATTGCAGGACAACTGCTGGCAGTTGTCCTGCAATCATCAGGCTGTGACCGGGCCGGGTCAGGGGGAGTTTCTTGCCGCGTAACTATTCAGCCGATTGAAATCGCCCTCTTCAGGCGCTTCGCGCCAGGTGTCGGCCTGCGCCGACATGGCCTGTGGTGGTGCGGCAAGGAGGTTGTAGGGCAACTGCTCGCAGTTGTCCTACAACTGGTGTAAGGGCGAGGCGCGCCTCGCCCCCTACAGTCACCGCCTGAATAGTTGAGCGGAGAAAATGGCTATGCGTGGCCGGAAGGCTCTTACCACCATGAGAGGAAGAAAGTTTGTGTCCTGCCTGTCAGGCTCCCGTAAGTGACGATCACATCAATTACAACCTTCTGGCCCGGAGTGGTTGGCGTAATGTCAAAGTAATATCTTGCGAAACCACTATCGTTAGTCGGATCTTCAAAGTCGAAGTTCTGATCGCCCGCCTGGTACTTGACGGTCATTCTGACATTGGCGCCCTTTACCGGCTGGTTCCGCTGATCCGTTACATAGACGAAGACGGTCTGACCACCCTCGCGTCCTGTAATGATGTAACGCACTGTGGCACTGACATTCAGCCTGGTAATAGTTGACTCAGGAGCAGGTGAGGTTGTTCCAGGCAGGGGAGTCAGTGAAAACCCGGCAGGAGGAGGTTGAGGCTGTTCATACTCGCGCGGAACGCCGAAACGCTCCACGTAAATTTGACCAAGTGGGGTAAGGCGCATCCTTGGAGGGGAATACTCCGGATGCCACTCCATACGGGCCCGCTGGAAGTACTGCACGATAAGGCCATCCTCGTACATAAATTCGGAGCGGGGGTAGCCGAAGATATCTATCCCTCCCTTAGCACGGAAGTAATCCAGGAAAGAGTATGAGACCACGTGACCGGTTTCGGGGAAATAGTGGTGCAGGTGGCTGTTGTGACGGGGGATCTGTTCCGGGCGAGCACGAGGGAACGTGCGCCCCAGCTCATCTACAAGCAGCCCAAGCTGCACTTTATAGGGGTCCTTGTTGTAGGGATGCCACTCCATGCGGAAATTCTGGAAGTATTGCACCCTCAGGCCCAAAACGGGGTCATCGAAAGCCTCCGTAATCGGGTAGCCAAAAAGCTCAGCACCACCACGAGCCCTGTAGAAATCAAGAAAAGCGTCACATACGTAGTGTCTTGTTTCAACAAAATACTCACATCTACCACCCTGCAGAGCCTGCCAGGGGTACGTAGCAGCCGTGCTGCCCCAAAGCACAGCGAAAACAAGTGTCAGTACTAAAAAGCGCCGATTTTTCATCAGTCAAAATCTGAGCGGGTCACCCCGCAAAGACAACCCAGGCCATACTTGCGGTAACCAGTCCTCTGGTGCTGAGCTGTGGACTTGCAGCGGATATCTCCTGCGTACAAGTGCGGCTGTATCTGCGTCTGGGGATAACCATGCCTATTATACAAGATATTGATGAGCCAGTCAATAAGACCGCAGTGCTATTTTCAAAGGACACCCGCCAGCAGGGAACCACACAATTATGACCTGCCTCTCGATGCAGCCAGATCAGGCTTCAGCCGGTCGGACGGTGATAATAGCCAGGTTGATATTTATCGGAATTATGTTATCATTCCTGGCTACCCGACAGTTTGGAATCAGGACACGGATACACACGGGTTTCACGGATCAGCACGGATGAAATCTGTACCATCCGTGCCCATCCGTGTCCCATTGAACGGGAAACAAAGGTAAAACGCAATTACCTACGTGCCGACTAAAGTCGCCCGCCATAGGCCTTTGGCCTGCGGTCGGCCTTCGCCGACCAGGGGCGTCGGCGCAGGCCGACGCCCGGCACAGCGTGCCCAGGAAGGCTGATTTCCAATCAGCGCATAGCGGCAGGCCAATCGGGTAGGTAGTTACGGTAAAACGGGCATTCACGGGTTAGCGACCCGTGTCTACCCGTAGCATCCGTGTGAATCCGTGTACTGCCCGATCAAAAGTGTCAGGTGACCAGTTATCATTCCAGTGACATCAGCACAGGAGCACAACATGCCTAAGGAGCCAAAATTCGTCATACTCATCGGCCCTCCTGCCTCCGGTAAGGGTACTCAGGCGACAAGACTATGCCATTTGTTGAATGTGCCGCACATTGCCAGCGGCGATCTGTTTCGTGAACACCTCAAGAACAAGACCGAACTGGGACTCAAGGCCGGTGTCTATATGGAACGCGGCGAGCTGGTGCCGGACGAGATCACTATCGGCATGGTTATGGAACGCTTAAGCCGGCCAGACTGTGCCACAGGTGCGCTGCTTGATGGCTTCCCCAGGACCTTAGCCCAGGCTGAAGCTCTCGATCGGACCCTGGCTGCCCAGGGGCACAGTATTGCTCTCGTGCTGTACATCACAGCACCGGACCAGGTACTGATCGAAAGGGTGAGCGGGCGTCGCATATGTCGCACCTGTGGGGAATCCTACCACATCAAGTTTCACCCACCTCAAAAGCCAGGAGTGTGCGATAAGGACGGTGGTGAACTCTATCAGAGGGATGATGATAAAGAGGAGACAGTGCGTAAACGCCTCCAGGTCTACCGGCAGCAGACCGATCCGCTCGTTGAGTACTACCGCCGCAAAGAGATATTGGTCGAAATTAACGGCGATCAGCCCATAGAGGCAGTTACAGCCGAACTGTCTGCTGCGCTGGCGGACAGGGCAATCATCTGAACAATGCCCGACCGTAGCTGGTGCGATATGACGTCAGCCAGAACCGTTGAGGAGGGATTCGCGCTATTTCTGGAGGAGTTGGCTCCTGCCACGGAAGAATACCGCATACCTTGGGAGGAAGTAAGGGGGAGCCTTGCTCGACGGTTTAAAGTGTATGCTTCCTTCATTGCCGGTTCATATCTGAGCGATACGTACGTGCATGGTTTCAGTATTCCCGATTACCTGGTAAGTGTGGAGCTTGAGCAGGGAGAGACGTCAAGCGATTCGCGCTCGTTGTTGGTGGAGGTAGCGGATGCTCTCGCTGCCCGATTTCCAGATGTGAGCGCGAGTGGAACTTCCGTGACTGTACTCCCCGGCGAAAATGCCAGCTTTAAACTGATCCCGGCCAGGCTGGCCGGTCAAACTCCGGCCGGCCACCTGGTCTACGAAATACCCGACGGCAACGGAGGATGGATGAAAGCGTGCCCGGATGGTCACCAGGCACGCATCGAGGCAATGGACAGGCGTCTCGCGGGTAGATTCAGGCCTCTGGTGCGTCTTGTGAAGGCGTGGAAATATTTCCGCGCGGTTCCCGTATCCACTTTTTATCTTGAGTTGCGCTGCATTCTGTATGCTGCCGGAGAGAAGAAGATCGCATATCCTTTAGACCTGCAGCATATGTTTGGCCTTCTTTGGGAGGACCAACTTGCAGATGTCCCTTACGTGGATGATGAATGTGGACCCGTTTCGGCACGCCTGGCCCGGACTGACAGGAAAGCGGTCTTTTCAAATGTGAGAACCGCGCTCTATTATGCGACATGCGCTGTTGAGCAGATGGAACAGGGGTGTTTGAGCGAGGCGTTTCGCTACTGGGGGCGCATATTTAGCGGTCACTTTCCGGCATACGCGTAACCCACTCACGCCATCAGTCGGGGCGGGCGGATTTGAACCGCCGACCTCACGGACCCGAACCGTGCGCGCTAACCAAACTGCGCTACGCCCCGATCCAACCCGTATGTACATTATACTCCTTTTGAGCCTTTTGGCAAGGCACTACTGCCTGCTAATCCTCCAACCATCCCCGCTGAACCCGGCTGCCCGGCAGGTACAGTCCCAAGATCAATAATGAGCGGAGGGCGCCTTCCAGGCTATGGCCAGCATACTCCGACGCCGCCGGGACCTGGAGTGAATTCTTTCGTTTTGCCCTGATTTAACCCAACGTTAACATTCCATTCTTCCACAGTTAACTTTAAGCATTTAAAATGACCACCGAAATCCCCAAAATACACTTTAAGGAGGAAAATAATGCTGCGTACCATTCGTCTTTCGATGCTGTTCACAGTTGTGGTTATATTGGTCCTGACGGCATCCTGCCAGTCGGCCACTCCCGCTGCTCCTACGCCGGAACAACGGGTCTCCACGCCGACGCCACAGGGCCCCACGCCGACGCCCCAGGTCGCCGTGACCGTCGTCCGGGAGGTGGTGGAAGTCACCCCGACGCCGGGGCCGGTGGAGGGGACCATCCTGGTGGACGGCTCCAGCACCGTCGCCCCCATCACGATGGCCG
>Ga0209162_1001522_pt1 | contig 22453 bp, 19 predicted proteins | sample YNPNPMetaG_FD_187121 | JGI IMG/M metagenome (GOLD analysis project Ga0209162, IMG submission 187121) | Anoxygenic and chlorotrophic microbial mat microbial communities from Yellowstone National Park, USA - YNP NP MetaG (SPAdes) (version 2) ...
ATAAAGGATCCGTGGGACGGGCCTTGCTTGGTACGATCAAGATCCTCGACGATGACGAAAACGAACTGCCTCCGGGCCAAGTAGGGACGATCTACTTCGCCGACGGGCAGAACTTCGAATATCACAATGACCCGGAAAAGACCGCGAGCGTCCGTACGGCCAAGGGCTGGACGACCCTGAACGACGTGGGGTACGTGGATGAGGAAGGATACCTCTACCTTACGGACCGCAAGACGAACATGATCATCTCCGGGGGAGTGAACATTTACCCTCAGGAAGCGGAAAACGTGCTGGTCATGCATCCCAAGGTTCTGGACGTGGCTGTGATCGGCGTCCCCCACGAGGAGTTCGGAGAGCAGGTCAAGGGCGTGGTCCAGCTCCGGAACCCCGCAGACGCAAGCCCTGAATTGGAACAGGAACTCATCGCCTTCTGCCGAAGCCGGCTGGCCAAGATCAAGTGTCCGACGTCCATCGATTTCGTGGACGAGCTACCCCGAACTCCATCGGGCAAGCTCCTCAAGCGCCTGCTCAAAGAGAAATACTGGGCGACATCCGGGAGAGGCATCGGCGCCCAGACGCCCGCCTCATCGTGAGACCCATGGGGGCCTTCCACTTCGGAAGCGCCTTCCGACTTCCCTAGAAGATCTGCCCGGAGCAGATCGTCGGCCCAGCCTGCGGCCGCCGGCCTTTCAATTCCAGCGGACTCCCTTTCCCTCGAGGTACTCTGCCAGAATGGATTCGATGAAGTCTGAAAATTCTTTCTTGGATTCCGCGGCCAGACGGCCCAAGGCTTCGAGCATCTTGCCTGGAACTTCCACGGGAACCGTCCGGTAGTTCAAAGCGAGCTTCTTTTCGTACCAGGCTTCGATCTCGGCCGCCTGTTTTCGACGTTCCTGCTCGTCTGCCTCCTCTTTTCCGTACCAGCCCGAGATGTCCCTTCCTTTCCGCTTCTCTTTCATCTCCCATCCCTCCCGTGAGACCCAGAGCAAAGCCAGCGGGTCATCTGCCGCCGGTCGTCGATTTGGCCCTGCCGAGCCTGCCATAGTAGAAATTGCAGGGGGGATATCCCTGATACAAGGCCACGGCCGGGTTGTGGCCGGTCCTGCGGTCCTTGACGATCAAGGTCGTGACAGGGGCTTCGGAGAGCTTCGTAAACGAGATGTCGTGTCCGAGGCACAGTCCGAGGATCACGTTGAGATCTGTCTTTTCCTCGTTGAGAATCAGGGCTTGGCTGATGTTGTTGCATAGGGTCTCGAACGTGTTCATCCGCACCTTGTCCTCCTCCGGGATGCCGATCTCCCCCTTCTCAATAGCCCCGACCTTGCAATTCACCTGAGCGACCTCGAACCCCCTGGCTTCGAGCATCTCGGCCAGAATCTTGGCCTCGCCGATACATCCGATGCAGTGGGCAATTCCGATTTTCCGGTACCCCATCATCTTGCAGAACATGAAAAGTTCCTCCACCCGCGTAAGCTTCATGTTGATCTCGGTGCCTCCGGGCGGAGTCTGAGACGACATCCCCTCCAACCGAGCGCCCATCATCTGCATCCGTCGGTGGAAGGGATCGTTCATGTAAATCTCCTTGGCCTTGGCCACGATGTCCGGGTAGTTCTTTGTCGGGCAGTTGGCAGGTCCCTTCAGGATGTCGCCCGGCTCCCTGGGCCAGCAGGCCATCACCTCACATTCCCCGCATCGGGGGGTTCTGCGTTTCTCGGGCACGGTGAGAGCCGGGATGTGTTTCGAGTATTTCACCTTTTTCCTCGCCATGGTCACCTCCTCAGAAGCGGGTTGCGGCCGCGATTCTATCAGAACCTTTCCTCCAGGGCCAAAAGAATTCGCGGGCCCGGGCAGCCGAAGCGGCTCGGAACCGCCGTTTGGAGCGGCTGGAGCTGGCCTTGTTGACAGACAAGCGCCGCACCCCCTAGACTTGGGCCGCTTGTTCGGATCGGCCGGCCCCGTTCGAGACGTTCATGCTTTCCGGAACCGGACGTCTTCTTTTCGACAGAGTTCCCGCCTTCGCGGATCGAACCGCTGTGGTCGACCTCGAAGGAAGCCACACCTATCGCTCTCTTCTCGTTGCGGCAGAACGCGTGGCCTCGGGCCTCCTCGCCGGGCAGGCCGACCTTGAAGAAGAGCGGATCGCCTTCTGCGCTCCTCCCGGCTTTTCCTATGTGGCCGCCCAATGGGGGATCTGGCTGGCCGGCGGCACGGCTCTGCCGCTCTTTCCCGGCCATCCCCTTCCCGAAATCGAGTACCAGCTCGAAGATGCACAGGTCCGATCCGTCCTCTGCCATCCGGATTTTGAAGCCAAGCTCCGACCGGCTGCGGAAAGACTCGGCATTCCCCTTGTCTCCACAACAGAGGCTTTCGGTGCGCCACCCAGGCGCGCTCTGCCCGCTCTGGAGCCCCAGCGCCGCGCCATGATCCTTTACACAAGCGGCACCACGAGCAAGCCCAAAGGTGTGGTGCTCACCCACGCGAATCTTTCGGCTCAAATCGCGTCGCTCGTGCAAGCCTGGGAGTGGAGGCCGGAAGACCATATCCTTCACGTCCTGCCGCTCCATCATACACACGGAATCGTCAATGCCCTCTGCTGCGCCCTGTGGAGCGGAGCGACCTGCGAAATGCTTGCCCGGTTCGATCCGGACGAAGTCTGGGACCGCTTCGCCCGGGGAGGCGTGACCTTGTTCATGGCCGTCCCGACCATCTACGTCAGACTCATTTCCGCGTGGGAGAAAGCTCCCCCGGAACGACGGAAGATCCTCTCTCAGGCAGCAGCTCGGCTGCGGCTCATGGTCTCGGGCTCGGCGGCCCTTCCACTGGAAGTTTTCGAAAAGTGGCGGGAAATAACCGGGCAGAGCCTCCTGGAACGGTACGGGATGACCGAAATCGGCATGGCCTTGTCCAACCCCCTTCACGGCGAGCGGAGACCCGGGTGCGTGGGCAGGCCGCTGCCAGGCGTCGAAGTCAGGCTCACGGATGAAGAAGGCCGTACCGTCGAGGAAGAGGGCAGGCCTGGAGAGATCGAAGTCAGGGGGCCCACGGTCTTTCTGGAGTACTGGCGCAGGCCCGAGGCCACAAAGGCCGCCTTCCGAGAAGGCTGGTTCCGAACCGGGGACATCGCGGTTCTGGATCGCGGTTCCTACCGCATTCTAGGCCGTTCTTCGGTGGACATCATCAAGACCGGCGGGTACAAGGTCTCGGCTCTCGAGATCGAGTCGGTCCTTTCCACGCATCCCGCGATCCGGGAGTGCGCAGTCGTCGGCATCGAGGACGCCGAGTGGGGGGAACGTGTGGCCGCCGCAGTGGTCCTCAAGCCCGGCTGTTCCCTCACGCTGCCGGAATTGCGGAGCTGGGCCAAAGAAAGATTGGCTCCCTACAAGGTACCGACTCTGCTCCATTGTTTCGACGTCCTTCCCCGGAACGTGCTTGGAAAGGTCACGAAGCCAGAGCTCAAGAAGGCCCTGGGAGGCGGGAAGGTCCCTGGGGAAAACGACTCCTGACTTCTCAAAACGCCCCAGCCAGGGCAGTCCGGGATTCCGGGCAACCCCCTGGAATCGTCCTGTCCGAAGTGATAGGATCGCGCTGGCCTGGACACCCCTCGATCCGGCCTGAAGCCTCGCGCACCAGCCTTCTCAGGCTCGGGCGCCTGTCCTGGAATCCGCTGCGCGCAGGAGGGAGAAATGCCGTTGCAAAAAATCCCCTGGCTCCCTATCACGGTCATCGGTTTGGTCTTTCTTTTCGGGTCCCCCTTGGAGTCAGCCGCTGCCAAGGACGGCTTTCCTGTCCATGACGATTTGTTTTCGATCTCTTTCCCGACCGAGCGGGATGGTTGGGCGTGCGGCCGATTCGGCACGATCCTGCGCACCTCGGATGGCGGTGCCACATGGACGCGCCAGACAAGCGGGACGACCTTCACCCTTTCCTCCATCTACTTCACGGACACGCAAAACGGCTGGGCCGTGGGCAACGGAGGTACGATCCTGCACACCCGGGACGGCGGCCTCAAATGGGAACCCCAGCAGAGTCCGGTCGAACAGTTTCACATGGGCGTGTTGTTCCTGACCCCTGAAAAAGGGTTCATCGTGTCCGAGCGGACCCACATCTTGGGCACCCTGGACGGCGGCTCTACCTGGTCCGTGGTTTTCCAAGACGAGGATTACATCCTGAAGGGGCTCTCCTTTTGCGACGCCCAGAACGGCTGGGCTGTCGGCGAGTTCGGCTATATCTACCACACGGGCGACGGGGGAGAGCACTGGGAGAAGCAGGCAGGCTTTTTCGAATTGGACCCGGAGACCGGGGACATCCGAGGGGAGGAATTCCTGTTCGATGTGGCAGCGATCGATCCGCTGACCGTTTTGGCGGTTGGAATCCAGGGGATCGTCAAGATGAGCCAAGATGGCGGGAAGACCTGGCAGGGGGTGGAGATCGGGTCGCCCACGGTCCCCCTGTACCGGATCCGGGCCGCACCGGACGGCTCGATCCTGATCGGTGGAAAGGGCGTGTCCTTCCTTTCCAGGGACAGGGGGAGAACTTGGCAGGCCGCCCGGTTCGAACCCCCTATCGTTTACAACTGGATTTACGGCATCTCGCCGCTGGGAGCCCATGGGTTTGCCGCTTGCGGAGACGAGGGCGCAATCTATCTGAATCCCGGCGAGGAAAACCTCTGGAAACGGATCCGCTACTAGACAGATCGGGGAGTTCGCCATGACCAGCCACTCGCATTCTTGGATGGCCCGGTTCAACCGGTTCTGCACCTCCCACCGGGTGCTGGTTCTGCTCGTTACGCTCCTGGTGGCGGTGGCTTTCGGCTCCGGGATCCCGAGGATCAAGGGCGAGGTTCTCATCGAGGAGCTTTTGCCGTACGCCCATCCGTACCTCAAGATCATGATCGACTTCTCGGAAACCTTTGGCAGCGGCGGCTCCTTTGTCGCCATAGCGCTGAAGGCCAAGAACGGTGACATCTTCAAGAAAAGCATCTTGTCCAAGATCCAGGCCATCGATCAGGAAGTGTCCATGTGGGAGGAGGTGTACCGGATCCTCACCTTTTCGATCGCCAGCCGCTCGGCCAAGGTGGTGAGGCCGGTCTCGGCAGGGGAGATCAAAGTCCAGCCCCTCATGTGGCCCGAAGTCCCGCAGACCGAGGAAGGCATACAGGAGCTGAAACGGGACATCTTCTCGGATCCCAATCTCCGGGGGGTTCTGGTCTCCAGAGACGGCACGGCCGGCATGATCATGACCCAGTTCAAGGAGAACATTTCCTACGAACGGGCCTATGAACTTCTCAAGAGCCTGGACAAGCGATATACAGACGAGGAGACCGAAATCCACCTGGTGGGCTTTCCGGTCATGATGGGCTGGATTTACAGCTACAAGACCCAGATTATTCTCGTCATGGCCGTGAGCGTGGCTCTGATCGTGGTGGTTCTGTTCCTGTCCTTCCAAAATCTTATGGGCATGGCGGTTCCTCTGGCCTTCGGCCTCGTGAGCACGGCGATCGGTCTGGGGTTCATCGGCTGGACCGGGATCAACTTCAGTCCCCTGCTCTACGTTCTGGCTTTCCTCGTCATTGCCCGCATGGTCAGCCATTCTGTCCAGATCACGCACCGATACATGGAAATCTACGTGGAGAAGCGGGATCGGGCTGAGGCCTGCTTCGAGACCATGCAGAGCATGATTATCCCGAACTGGGCTGCCGTGAGCACCGAGGCCGCGGGGTTCCTCGTGCTCATTCTCGTCAAGATCGCCCTCATGCAGTACGTGGCGATCTTCATGACGGTCTGGATGGCGACGATCGCTCTCTGCGGCATCTTCACGCCGATCCTATGCAGCTACATGCCCTTGGCCCGCGCGAGCGAGCACTGGGTGAGAAAAAGCCAGAAAATGAGTTGGCTCGACCGGCTCTGCGTTGGCGCTTGTACGTTCTCCACGGGAAAGGGGAAAACAGTGATCGCTCTCGCTGTGGTCTGTCTGGTCGCTTTTTTTGCCTACGCCGGCGGCCGACTCAAGATCGGGGACCCGAGCCCGGGCTCCCCCCTGCTGTGGCCCGAGCACAGGTACAATCAGGACCAGGCCATGGTGGACAAGACCTTCGACGTGTCGTCCGAGGATTTCACTCTGTACTACGGCGGCGAAAAGGACTCGGTCTACGACCCCGCGGTCCTGAATACCTTCGAAGCCTTTGACCGGCACATGAAAGCTCGACTGCCGGACATCTATAAATCGTCTGACTCCATCATCGGCATGATGAAAACGATCAGCTACATTCTCCACGATGGGGACGTGCTATGGAGGGAGCTGCCCTACAAGCCAGACAAGATCACGAACCTGATCGGCTGGACCCGCGACCAGGTCGACGTTTACACCATGGCGCGGTACGTGGACCACGACATGAGCAAGGCCCAGATCACCTTGTATTTTTCAGACCATACCTCGGACAACCTGCTCCGGATTCATCGGGCGGCAAATGAGTTTTTCGCCCTCCATCCCATGAAGACCGACCGGGGCGAGTTCTTCCTCGCCGGAGGCCGCATCGGCATGGAGATGGCCACCAACGAGGAAATGAAACGGACCCATCTTCAGGTGGACGGCATGGTGCTCATTGCCATCTTCCTGCTCTGCTTCCTTTTCTATCGCTCCCTGATCGGCGCGTGCATGTTCACGGTCCCGCTGATCCTAGCGAACATGATCGCCTACGGATACATGGCCATGGCAGGGATCGGACTTACCATCAACACCCTCCCCGTGGCCGCCGTGGGCGTGGGCGTGGGCGTGGACTTCGCGATTTACATTTACAACCGCTGCCGCGAGGAGTTTGCACTTCTGAGACAGCCTGGAGCCCAGGCCCCCTCGGACCCATGGCTCGCCGTCATCCTTCGGGCCGTGCGCACTTCCGGAAAAGCCGTGATCCTGACCGGTCTGACCGTGGTGCTTCCCATCTCGGTCTGGTACTTCATTTCCGACATGAAGTTCCAGGCCCAGGTCGGCCTGTTCCTGGCCATGATCCTCTCGGCCAACGTCTTGTTCGCCATCACGGTCCACCCGCTCCTGCTCTATGTCATCAAGCCTCGTTTTGTCCGGGAGTGGAGGAACACGTAGGCAAGCGACTTCGCCCAGCCTGTTCCAACCGTCCTGTCGCGGCAGGAAGGCATGAATCCGGCAGTCTGTCGTCCTGGGCGGCTCGAGGCCGCCCGGGAACCGCATGTTCCGGGGAGAAAGACAGGTCTTCGCCTCAGCGCTTTCGCAAGGCCCTGAAGGCGTCGTCGGCGATGTCCCAGGTTCTCTGGATGTCGTCGTCGGTGTGGGCCGCCGAGACGAAGTTGTTGTGGTAGCTCAGGAAATAGGCGCCTCTCTGGACGCACTCCGAGATCCAGTCAGCGTGGAGGCCCTTGTGGAGTGCGGAGACCCCCTCGGTGAGGACCGGGGCCTCCTCGTCGGCAATTCGCAGAAAGGGCATGGACGGGACTCCTGTCACGCGCAGGTCGTACCCGTGCCCTTTGGCGATCCGGACCAGCCCGTCCGTAATCCGGGCGCCGATCTCGAGCATTTTTCTGGGAGCGTCCGTCTTCCAGATCTCGTCCAAGGTGGCCACGGCTGCCGCCATGGGCGCTGCGTTGAAAAACTGGGTCCCGGTGAAAAACACCGACGCCACCGCCTCCCGAAGCGCATCCGTGCCGACCAGGGCTGAAATCGGATACCCGTTCGCCATGGCCTTCCCGAAACAGATGAGATCGGGCCTGAACCCGAAGTATTCGTTCGATCCTGCCTTGTGAAGCCGGAAGCCAGCCCGCACGTCGTCCAGGATCAGCACGATTCCCTTCCTTCTGCACAGATTCTCCACGCGGCGCCAAAAGCCATCGGCCGGCAGCTCGTTGTCCACGATGACCGGGTGATGATAAGGGCTGGAGATCAGTGCCGCCACCTGGCCTTCGTTTTCCTCGACGATCTTCTCAAGACCCTCGAAGTCGTTCCAGGTAGCCAGCAACACATGAGCCAAGTCTTCGTCCAGGACCCCACCACTTCCCGCCTCCTGCATCCAGGGGCTCGATCCGTGGTAGCCGCCGCGGAAACGGACGACTTTCTTCCTGCCCGTGGCCGCCCTGGCCACCATGACCGCCAGGTTCGTTGCATCGGCGCCGTTCTTTGCGAAAAACGCCCAGTCCGCCACCGTCACGTACTCGACGAGCCTTTCGGCCAGCTCCACCATCACGGTGGCCGCGAGCGACACCGTGTTGCCGTTTTCCAATTGCCTCCGGGCCGCCTCGTCCACCGTCGGATGCCCGTACCCCAGAACCATGGGACCGTATGCGCACATATAGTCCACGTATTCGTTTCCGTCCACGTCCCAGAACCGGGCTCCCTTGGCCTTCGAAAAGTAAATTGGATTGCCCCTGGCCGAGACGGATACACTGTAATGCCCGTACATGCCGCCGGACGGACAGAAAGGGCTGCCTGCAACAACCCGGCGGGCCCTTTCGAACCATTTGCGGGACTCGTTTTGTTTGAAGGTCTTCATGACCCACCCCACTCTCGTCGAGTTGCGGAACAAAGAAAACATAAAGGAAAGCAAGGGAGCAAGTCAAAAGGGAAAAACCGCCGTGCTGTGCCCCCACACTTCACCGAAGGGTTATCTTCTGACTGAACAGGAAAGCCTCGGGGCGATCAACGGCGCGGATCCACCCCCGGGAGCCACGGCCGATCCCGTGCAAGGACGCCCCTCTCAGATGCCGTACCGCCGCATCTTTCTCCAAAGGGTGTTTCGGGACACCCCCATGGCAGCCGCCGCAAGCTGGCGGTTGCCCCGGTGTTGGGCAAGGAGCGAGCGGATCACCTCGGCTTCAGCCTGTTCGAGGGGCTTGAGGGGCCCTGCCGGGGTCTTTGCTCCATCCCTGACCTCGGCAAGGATCTGAGGGGGCAGGTCCTCGAGCTGGATCGTGTCTCCGGCACACACGACGAAGGCGTGTTCGATCGCGTTTTCGAGTTCCCGGACGTTTCCCGGGAAGGGGTAGGCCATGAGGGCGGCCATGACCCGCTCAGAGCACCGGGCGATCCGCCGTCCCTGAAGGGCGTTGAACCGCTTGATGAAATGCTGAACGAGAATCGGGATGTCCTCCCGGCGTTCCGAAAGGGGCGGGATGGAAAGGGTGACGACGTTCAGGCGGAAGAAAAGATCCTGTCGGAATCTCTTCTTCTGAACCTCCCGAGCCAGTTTCTTGTTCGTGGCCGCGATCACCCGGACGTCCGCCTTCACGGGCTGCGTCGCGCCGAGAGGCTCGTAGGTTTTCTCCTGAAGGACCCTGAGGAGCTTGGCCTGAATGGGCAGACTGAGGTCCGCTACCTCGTCGAGAAAAAGGGTCCCTTTTTCCGCCAGAGCGAACCGGCCCGGCTTGTCTTTCTTGGCGTCGGTGAAGGCTCCGCGCTTGTACCCAAAAAGCTCCGATTCCAGCAGGGACTCAGGAAGGGCCGCGCAGTTGATGGCCACAAAGGGCTTCTCCCGCCTCGGCCCGAGATTGTGAATCGCCCTTGCGACCAGTTCCTTGCCTGTACCGCTCTCTCCCTCGATGAGAACCGTGCTCTGGCTTCTGGCGACCAGCGGGATCATTTCGAGCACGGGCCGCATGGCCGGGCTCTTGGTCACGATGTCCTCAAGGCCATATGAATTGTAAAGCCTTTTCTTGAGCTCCTCCTCTGTGGAGACGTCCCGGAACATCTCGACCCCACCGATCACCCTGCCCTGACCGTTCACCAGGGCAGCCGTCGAGATCGAGATAGGCAGGCTCCGACCGCTGCGGGTGGTGACCGTAACCTCCCAAGCCTCGGTCTTTTCGCCTGTGGCGATGCTCCGCTTGAGCGGGCAGTGCCGTTCGCACATGTCCGCGCGGAAGACTTCGCGGCAGGGCCGGCCCACCACCTCCTCCTCCGCGTAGCCCATCATCTCTTCTGCGGCGCGGTTGAAGGAAGTGATCAATCCCTCTTCGTTGACCGTAAAAATGCCCTGCGGTATGGTATCGAAAATAAGGGCGAAAAACCTTGGATCGAGTCGCATCTTCATGGAATTCGAATGTAACATCCCTGCTCCAATTTTGCAACATCCGCCTGAGACATGTTGCAGATGCGAGACATGCAAGACAAACTCCTCCCGCGCTTGAGAGAACCTCGGGCGTCCCTCTCCGAGCGGGGAAATAGCCCGGAATCTCTCGGATCTCCTGGGCCTTTCGGTCTTGAACGGAGGAAAGGCGATCCTTCCCGGTTCGAATGGCCCGCTTCTTGCTGAAAGATTTACGAACGCAAAACGGGCCGGACAGGCCTTTTGAACACGCAGCAGAGAGAACGACCGAGCGGCGGTCCTTTGTTTGTATCCGACTCCGCAGAGGAGGAAGATCCGCATGGGCGAGATGGAGACCTGGGATTGGCAGCCCGGGAAACGCAAGCTGGCCGAAATCGCCGCGATCCGGCGCGAGTTCCAGAGCGTGCACGAATTCGTCGCGAGCCCGGACGGAGAGCGGATTGCGGCACCAGTCGTACTGGGTGACGGCGCCTTTTCCGCTGTCGTAAACGGCACTCTTTGGCCCCAAACCTTTGAAAAACTCTGGTACCTGCGTTTCGGAGCGAACGGCCGCTTGACGGCCTTGGTGCGCATCGATGACGAATGGACCCTCGTCGTGGAGGGAGAACCCTGGCAGGAGAGGTTCGAATACGCCTGGGACCCCAGGTGGAGCGCAAACGGACAGGCCATTGGTCTTCTTTACAAGCGCGACAATCAGTACGGCGTGGCCGTGGACGACAAACCCTGGGAGAAGACCTACGTGGCCATCCGGGACTATTGCCTCAGCCCGGACGGAAACCACGCGGCCGCCACGGTGCAAGTGGAAGACCTGAAGAGCGCGGACATCTTCACCTTCTTCGCTGGCGTCTGGTCTGTAGCGGTCGACGGCGAGCCTTGGCCCAGGAAATTCGTGAACACCTGGGCCCCCCGGTTCGACTCGTCTGGGACCAGCGTGGCGGCCGAAATCCGGACCGACATCTGCGAGTATTCGATCGCCGTGGACGCCGAACCGTGGAAGGCGACTTACGGCTGCGTATGGGAGCCCCTGTTCCGCAGCGGAACCCGAAGCGTCCTCGCTCCGGTCCTCAAGGAAGGCAAATGGACTCTGGCTGAGAACGGCTCTCCAGTCTGGAAAGGTCTTTACAACCAGCTTTGGCACCAGCGGCTGAGTCCGGACGGCAAGCGGATCGCGGCCGTGGCCTCCCCTGAGTTCGGCCTGTGGACGATCGCCGTTGACGACGTGCCCTGGCGGACCCGCGTTTCCGAGATGGTCCTGCCTCCTGTGTTCTCGCCGGATGGAAAGCGTGTGGCCGCGGCCATGAAGATGAGCGGAGGATGGACGATCGTGGTGGACGACGCCCCCTGCGGAACGCTTTTCGACATGGTCTGGGACCCTGTTTTCAGCCCCTGCGGCACCCATGTGATCTCAAAGGTCGAGCGAAACGGATCCAAAGGCTTCCTTTTGGACGGGAAGGCAGGAAGTCGGAGCTTCGAGGAGCTTTGGGAACCGCTTTTCAGCCCGGACGGAAAGCAAGTCCTTCTGCGCTACCTCGAGGACGGGGCCTATGTCCGCGAGGTCGTCCCGGTCGAGACCCTCATCGGCTGAAGCCAACGAGCGGAAGAGGAGAAAAGGAATGTACGAATTCGCCCGCGGTCCCCTGGTCTGGATCGCTTTCATCGTTTTCGTTTCGGGATGTCTCTATCAGCTCGCCTCCCGAGCGAAGCTCGCCAAGAAGGATAAAGTCGTGTTTCCGTATCTGCACTCCAAATACGCCCTCCGGTCCATCGGTCACTGGATCATGCCGTACGCGAGCCGGAGCACGCGAATCCGGCCTGTCTTTTCTTTTCTCTCTTTCCTGTTTCACTTCTGCCTTCTCGTAACCCCGGTTTTCGCCCTCGGCCACGTGCTGTCCTGGCAGGAATCCTGGGGAATCCGCTGGTGGAGCCTTCCTGCCTGGCTGGGGAACGTGATGTCCATCCTCGTTGTCGCAATCGGTCTCATCTTCGCGATCCGGCGTCTTGTGGACCCTGTTGCCCGCTACGTGACCTCGGCGTCGGATTTCGTGATTCTCGCCATCGTTCTGGCTCCCTTCGTGACCGGTATCCTGGCCTACTACAGGGTATTCGATTATAAGACGATCCTCACGCTCCATATCTTCTCCGGAGCGCTCTGGCTTGTGGCCATCCCCTTCACCCGACTCGTCCACATGCTGTTTTTCCCCTTTACCCGCGCCTATATGGGCAGTGAATTCGGATTCGTGCGCCACGCCAGAGACTGGTAAAGTCCTCGGAACGGCACCGGCAACCATGGAGGAACCCAGCGGATGAAAGATTCCAAGAACCTCGCTCCTTCCGAGAGTGAAGTTGCGGACCCGGGCATTGACGAGGCCGCAAAGAAACTCACCCCGGAACAGATCGAAAAAGTCGTCAACCGGGTTCTCACCCGCGAGGCGGCGGCTCGGCTGCGTGTCTACCTGCAGACCTGCGTGCACTGCGGCCTTTGCGGCGAGGCCTGCCATTCGTATGTCTCCCGGGATCGCGATCCGGCTTTCTCCCCGGTGGGCAAGGTTAAGAACACGCTCTGGGAACTCGTGAAACGAAAGGGCAGAGTTGACGGAGAATTCATCCGACAGATGGCCCGCATCGCTTTCACGGAATGCAACGTCTGCCGCCGCTGCAGCATGTACTGCCCCTTCGGCATCGACATCGCCTATCTGCTCATGCTCTGCAGGCGCATCTGCAATCTCCTGGGCGCCGTCCCGCAGTACCTCCAGGACACCACGAACAGCCATGCGGCCACCATGAACCAGATGTGGGTCCACCAGGACGAGTGGATCGACACCCTGCAATGGCAGGAAGAGGAAGCCCAGTCCACGATTCCCAGCGCCCGCATCCCCCTGGAAAAAGAAGGGGCCGAGATCATGTATTCGGTCATCGCGCCCGAGCCCAAGATCCTGGCCCAGCTTCTGGGCAATATCGCCCTCATCATGCGCGTGGCGAACATGGACTGGACCATGCCGGCCACGGACGGATGGGACAACTCCAACATGGCCATGTACTCGGGCGACTTCGAAGTCATGGGCCGGGTGGAGCGGCTCCACTGGGAGACGGCCGCCCGCCTTAAGGTAAAACGAGTCGTCATGGGCGAGTGCGGCCACGCATACCGGGGCGCGGTCTACGACGGGCCGAGATGGCTGGGTTGGAAGTTCCCCCCGATCCCTATGGTTCATGCCATCGAGTTCTACCACGAACTTCTCGAAACCGGCAGGATCCGGATCGCCAAGAAATACGACAAGACCGTCACGGTCCAGGATCCATGCAATGTGGTTCGAGGACTCGGACTCGGAGAAAAGCTGCGGGAAGTGGTCAAGGCCATGTGCTCGGATTTCGTCGATGTCTCCCCCCGGTTCGAGCACAACTACTGCTGCATGGCCGGAGGAGGCGCCATCAATTGCGGGCCGCCGTGGAAGCGTTCCCGGATGCTCAGCAACCGCGTCAAGGCGGAACAGCTCGGTGCCACGGGCGCCCAGATCGTCATCACGCCCTGCCACAACTGTCACAGCGGGATCGAGGACATCATCGGATTCTACAAGCTCGGCATGCACACCAAGTTCATCAGCGAGATTCTCGTCGAGACCATGGAGATTCCTGAAGACCTGAAAGGGTAGATCTCATGATGCGCCAGAAGATGATCGTCTGCTTTGCGCTCGCCGCCGCCGTGGGTCTCCTTATTCTCCCGCTGGCTGCCTGCAAGCCCGAGCCGGCGGCCGGGAAAGAGGGGGGCCGGCCGGATCTCATCCTCATCGAAGGGCTTTCGGAGTTCGGCCCTCTGGAGAGTGCGCCGGTCCCCTTCCTCCATGACCTTCACGCGGAGCTCGTGCAAAAGGAAAAGCGCGACTGCACCGCCTGCCACCTAGAGAAGGCCAAAGGCATTCTGTCCCAGAAGTACATGAGGCTCGAAGACACGGACCGCCAGGCTGTCATGGACGTGTATCATGAGAATTGCCTGGCCTGCCACAAGGAAACGGCCCGTTCCGGCAAGCCCTCGGGTCCGGTCACCTGCGGCGAGTGTCACGTGAAGAAGCCGGACGTGTTCTCCACACGGCAGCCTGTGGTTATGGACCTGAGCCTCCATGCCCGCCACATCGATGCCGCAGACGGCAAGTGCGACACCTGCCACCACCAGTACGACGAAGCGCAGAAGAAGCTCGTTTCTGTCCAGGGGCAGGAGGTCTCGTGCCGGGACTGCCACGGAGCGGTTCCGGCCGAAAACCGAACGACCTTCCGTTTCGTTGCGCACGAATCCTGCATCGCCTGTCACGACGAATTCGGGGCCGGCCCTCGGGACTGCGGCGGCTGCCACGACCCGGCCCGACAGAAAGCGATTCAGAAGCTCGAAACCGTTCCCAGGCTCGCCCGGGGCCAGCCGAACCAGGTGTATCTCACGGCCGCCAGAGAGGATATCGGCAAGAGCCGAATGCCCTCGGTCCCCTTTGATCACGCCGCACACGAGGCGGCTGCGCCGACTTGCAGGACCTGTCACCATCAGACGCTGAAAGCCTGCACCGAGTGCCACCCGCTGAACGAGCAGGCGGAGAAATCCGTTGTCCGTCTCGAACGAGCCATGCACGCGGTACAGTCCTCCCACAGTTGCGTGGGATGCCACGAGACGGCGAAGTTCTACCCGAATTGCGCGGGCTGCCACGGGCTCATGGAAAAAGGCGTACTGACAGCCTTCGCCTGCACGCGATGTCACTCCGGTCCTCCGCCGTCCGAGGCGGCGCTGAGGCTCCCTCCTGCGACAAGTCTCGAGCCACAGCTCGAGCGCTCCAGTTTGGAAGCCGCCGAACTGGTCGAAATCTCCGGGTTATCCGACAAGTTTGAGGGCGTCCGCTTCGCCCACCGGCGGCACATCGAGAAACTCGAAACCCTCATCGCATCGAGCAGGCTCGCCGTACGCTTTCACGGCCGCCAAGACCTCGTGTGCCAGGGGTGCCATCACCACACGCCGGCCGGCCAGACACCCCCGCGATGCGAGAGCTGCCACGGTACTCCTTTTAACGAACTAAACCTGTTCATGCCGGGCATCGTCGGCGCCTACCACAGGCAGTGCGTCGGATGCCATGATCAGATGGGGATCACAACGGTCTCTTCCTGCACGAGCTGTCACGACCCCAAGGGCGGCGAAGGGCCGTCCGTTCCGTAGATGCGTGCGGATCCTTGTCGGAGGGAAGCGAGAATGGGCATTTCTCGAAGACGGTTTCTCCACTGGATGGGCGCAACCGGAGCCGGCCTGGCGGCCGTCAAGAAGGCACAGGCTGCGGAAAAGGAATTCCACGGCTATCCCGGCAGCTTCGCCGTCCTACACGACACAACCCTGTGTGTGGGCTGTCGATCCTGCGAGGCGGCCTGCAACTCCGTGAACGGGCTCCCTCCTCCAGAGAAGCCTTTCTCGGACCTCTCGGTCCTGGAGCAGAAACGGCGGACCGACGAGAAATCGTTCACGGTCGTGAATCGGTACCAGGTCTCGAACGTTCCCGCCGCCGGACCCCGTGCAGAGCCCAGGGCGATCTTCCGCAAGCACCAGTGCAACCATTGCCTGGAGCCAGCCTGCGCTTCCGCTTGCTTCGTGCGCGCCTTCACCAAGACTCCGGAAGGGCCGGTGATTTATGACCCTTCGGTTTGCGTCGGCTGCCGGTATTGCCTGCTGGCCTGTCCCTTTAACGTTCCCGCCTACGAATACAACAAGGCCCTGGAACCCCGGGTCATGAAGTGTACGATGTGCTACCCCAGGATCACCAAAGGACTTCTCCCAGCCTGCGTCGAGGCCTGCCCGATGGAGGCTCTCACGTTCGGCAAGCGGGAGGACGTCCTCCGCATCGCCCGTGAACGGATCCGGAAGCATCCGGACCGGTACGTGGACCACATTTACGGCGAGACCGAAGTCGGAGGAACAAGCTGGCTTTACCTGGCCGGCGTCCCCTTCCAACAGCTTGACCTCCGTGAAGATTACCAGATCCGCCCCGCTCCGGAATTCACGTCCGGGGCTCTTGGAGCGGTACCCATGGTGATCGGCCTTTGGCCGGTTCTCTTGATCGGCCTCTACGCGATCAACCAGCGCAAGGAAAAGATAGCTCAGCAGGAGCGGGAGCAGGCTATTCAGGCTGTCCTGGCGCAAGCCAGGGCTGAAGCAGAGCGCAAGGCCCAGGAAGCCGCTCAAAAGGCTGCGCAGGAAAAGCAGAAGGCCATCGATATGGCCGTCAAGAAGGCCCTTGAAGAAGCTGCGAAGGCCAAGGGCAAGGAGGGTGCCTGATGTCGCAAGCCGTCGTCCAGACCGAGAGCAAACCATCCCTGCTGACTCCCTTCAACGTCATCGCAGGCATTATCGTCCTGGCCGGGCTTTTCGTCACCGTCCTTCGGTTCACAAAAGGACTCGGGGCCGTAACGAACTTGAACAACAACTACCCTTGGGGCCTCTGGATCGGATTCGACCTGCTCTGCGGAGTCGCGCTGGCCGCAGGCGGGTATGTAACCGGCGCAGGGGTGTACTTGTTCGGCAATCGCAAATACCACGCCGCTGTTCGGCCCGCGATTCTCACGGCTTTCCTGGGATATTCCCTGGTTGTTCTCGCCCTTTGCTACGACGTCGGCCGCCCCTGGCGATTGCCCTACCCGTTCGTCGTCCAGCCCGGCACCAGTTCCGTGCTTTTCGAGGTCGGCCTGTGCGTCATGTTGTACCTCATCGTTCTTTTCCTGGAGTTTACGCCTATTCCGTTGGAGTGGCTTAAGCTCAGGCGTCTTCGAGACTTCATGGTCAAGCTGACGATTCCCCTGACGATTCTGGGTGTCATTCTCTCCACGATGCACCAATCTTCCCTGGGAGCCCTGTATCTGCTGGTCCCGTACAAGCTCCATCCCCTGTGGTATTCAAGCTACCTGCCTGTCTTCTTCTTCGTTTCAAGCATCGTAGCTGGCTTATCCATGGTGATTTTCGAGAGCAGTCTTTCCCACAAGCATTTTGCCTATCAATTGGACGAAAGGGCTCACCAAGAGCACGAGGATCTGATCCTAGGCTTCTCCAAAGCCGCGGCCGTGGCTCTCTTCGGCTATTTCGGGATCAAGCTGGTCGGCCTCGCTGCTGGGAACAACTGGTCCCTTTTGCTGACTCCTTACGGGTTGTGGTTTCTGGTCGAAATGCTCGGGTTCATCCTTTTGCCCTGCTTTCTCTATGCCTTGGGGTATCGGGACCGGAATATTCCCCTCCTGAAGTTCACGGCAGGGCTCACCGTCTTCGGGATCGTGCTGAACAGGTTCAACATCTCGCTGATCGCCTTCAACTGGCAGCTCCCCCTCAGTCAGCGGTATTTCCCGAGCTGGATGGAAATCACGATTTCAGCGTTTGTCGTAACTATAGGGCTTATCGCCTTCAGGTTCATCGTAACACGAATGCCTGTTCTCAGACCGCACCCGGAGTTCGGGGATAGCCATTAGATTCGAGCCGGGAGAGAGACTTCCCCTTCTGCAACCCATATCGGCCCGCGAGAGGAATTGCCCATGTTGTTCCAGGCCATTCACACCCTCCAGGAATTTGTTACGACCACAAAGGCCGTTTCATACCTGATCGCAGTAGCATACCTGATCGCCTTCCCCTTTTTTTGGAGGTTTCTTACGGCACGGGAAAAGAAATGATCGCTCGATCTATTCGGTTTGCTGGCCCCAGGGCTGAACGTATATTATGGATTGTAGGCTTTCCGACTCACCTCTGATCGATTGTCGCGGGACAATCTATGAAAAAAGCTGCCTGGGTCCGCGATGCTTTGTTGAGTCAACTCCCCCTGAGCGTCGCTGTGATGGACCGCACCCTCACGGTCGTAGACGCCAATGAGGCGTTCCGGCAAACCTACGGCGAGTGGCAGGGCAAAAAATGCTATTGGCTCAGGGAACACAGGCAGACACGGTGTCCCCATTGCGCGGCGGTCAAGACCTTCCAGGACGGACGAGCACGGACCCGACAGCAGGAGATCGCAGGCCCGGAAGGATCCAGCCGCCATTACCTTGTCCAGGTTACGCCTCTCAAGAACTCTCGTGGCAAGATCTCCTACGTGGTGGAGACCTCCTGGGACATCACGGACCGTGTCCGGCTGGAAAAGAAATACCGGCTCCTGTTCGATCATGTTCCGTGCTATGTCACGGTCATCGACAGGGATTTTAGAGTCCTCGAGGCGAACCATCTTTTCCGGGAGACCTTTTCGCGAAAGGGCGCCCGCCACTGTTATGAACTCTACAAGGGCCTCGATAAGGCCTGCCCCAAGTGCCCGGCCCTCGAGGTCTTCCGGACTCGAAGAACGTCGACCTCGGTTCAGGTGGGCGTGAACCGAGAGGGGAAAAAGACCCATTATATGGTCACAGCCGCTCCCCTCATTTCAGACGGACGAACGGTCGAAAGTGTCATCGAGATGGCCCAGGACATCTCCCTGGTCGTGGAACTTCAGGAGCGACTCAAACAGGTGGAGAAGGAAAAGCTCGATGCGGAGCGGCAGGCCGCGGTCGGGCAGACCGTGGCGGGCTTGGCGCACGGGGTCAAGAACATCCTGACCGGTCTGGAAGGAGGGATGTACGTCCTCAACTCCGGACTCCAAAGAGCAGACAGCGAGCTCGTGGCCAGCGGCTGGAAGATGCTTCAAAACAACATCGCCAAGATCTCGACGGCCGTAAAGGAGTATCTTAACTTCGCCTCCGGAGGCCGGATCCGTGTCGAGACAGCCCGGCCCGCCCAGATCGCCCGCGAGGCTCTCGAGTCTTTCGCAGACGAGGCCCGCCAACAGGGCGTCCTCCTCAAGGCCGATGTAAACGATTCCGTCGCCGAGGCTCCCCTGGACCCCGCCGGCGTCCGCACGTGCCTGGGGCATCTTCTTTCCAACGCGTTGGACGCTTGCGGCCAGAGCGAAAAAAAGAGAAAAACCATCCGGCTTTCCTGCCGGGAAGAAGCCGGCTCGATCGTGTACGAGGTTGAGGACAACGGTATCGGGATGGACCGGGACACACGAAGAAAGGTCTTTCGCAGCTTTTTTTCCACCAAGGCCTCGGGCCAGGGCAAGGGCTTGGGACTTCTCATCACCCGCCGGATCGTCCAGGAACACGGCGGCAGGGTAAGCTGCGAGTCGACCCCCGGGAAAGGCTCCCGTTTCCGGATCGAGTTCCCCAGAAGCCGGCTGCCCCAGCCGGATGCCGGGTCGCCGGGGCAACCGCAAGCACAAGAGAGGAACCCGTGATGAGCGAGAAACTTGGAAAGACCGTACTCGTGGTCGACGACGAGCCGGATGTCCGCCTGTTCCTCAAAACCGTTTTGGAAGACGCTGGCTTCGACGTCATGCTGGCGGCCAACGGCAAGGAAGCACTTGAGAGAGTCACGGAAAAGAAGCCGGACGTGATCTCTCTGGACCTCGTTATGCCCAAGATGTCCGGCCTGAAGTTCTACAAGTACATCCAGAAGAACGAGGAACGGGCCGACATCCCGGTGGTGGTCGTCACGGCCCACGCAAAGGACGAAATGGGCAAGGGGGATCTTGCGAAGATCGAGGCGGCGCGGCCCGCTCGTGGGGTATTGCTCATGCTCGAGAAACCCATCCAGCCAGACGCCTATCTCAAGGCCATCCGCAAGGCGGCCGGCCTCGAGGAGGTCGAAGTCGAGGAAACGGGCGAGCAGGCAACCCTCCGGAAGCAGGTCGCCGAAAAGATCCAGAAAGCAAGCAAAGAGACCCTTCAGGAGGTCCTGAAGATCCTCTCCAAATAGGAGGAGTTCTTTCGATGCTGGACGCCACGCTCCAGGCATGGCTCCACACGCAGCTTTTCGAGCAGGTGCCGGTCAGCATCGCGATCATCGACCGCAACTTCGTGATCGTGGAACACAACCGGAACTTCGAGGAGCTGTTCGGGCCCGGTCGGGGCAAGAAGTGCCACACCGTCTACAAGAAGCAGGCCGGCTCCTGCGACGCCTGCATGGCGGCTCTGTCGTTCCAGGACGGAAAAGTACGGGTCAACGACGAGCTCGGCGTGGACCGCAACGGCCACCCCGCTCATTACCTCGTCCACATGATTCCCATCGTCACGCCTCAAGGGGACATCCCCTACATCATCGAGATGTCCACGGACATCACGGAGATCAAACGGCTCCAGCGGGAGTACCAGGTCCTGTTCGAAAAAGTGCCTTGCTACATTGCGGTCCTCAACAGGGACTACCGGATCGTCAAAGCCAACGAACTCATGCGGGAGACCTTCGGTGCCACGACCGGCCAGTACTGCTGGGAGGTCTTCAAACGCAGGGCCGACCGCTGCGAGGAATGCCCGGCGGAGCTGGCCTTTGCCGACGGCCAGACGCACGTCTGCGAGCAGGAAGGGATCAACAAGCAGGGTGAAAAAACCCATTACGTCGTCCATGCAGCCCCCCTGAGCAGAACCGAGGAAGCCGTCACCCATGTGATGGAAATGGCGGTCGACGTGACGCGGATCTACCAACTCGAGCAGGAGAAGCTCGAGGCGGAGCGGTTGGCGGCGGTCGGGCAGACCGTGGCAGGCCTCGCGCACGGAATCAAGAACATCCTCACGGGCCTCCACGGAGGCATGTATATCTTCAAGTCCGGTCTTGACCGGGGCGATCAGGGCCGGATCCAGCAGGGATGGCAGATGCTCGACCGGAACATCGAGAAGATCTCCACCCTGACGCGAAACCTCCTGAGCTTTTCCAAGGGCAGGGTGCCTGAGATTCAGATGGTGCGTCCCTCCGACATCGTGCGGGAAGTGGTGGAGCTGTACCGGGATGCGGCCCGGCAGCAGGAGGTGGAACTCAGGGCCGAGATCGATTCTCAGATGGCCCCAGCCCCGTTCGACCCAGAGGGACTCCACACCTGCCTGGCCAACCTCGTGGCCAACGCCATCGACGCCTGCCAGATGAGCGAAAGGCCGAGTTGCGCGGTCACGGTTCGATGCCGGGAGGAGAACGAGGTCATTCTTCTCGAAGTCGAAGATCAAGGCTGCGGCATGGACTACGACATCAAGCAAAAGGTTTTCACCAACTTCTTCACCACAAAAGGGGAAGGAGGCACCGGCATCGGCCTGCTGCTCACCCGCAAGATCATTCAAGAGCACGGCGGCAAGCTGGAGGTGGATTCCTCCCCTGGAAAAGGATCCCTGTTTCGTATGATTTTCCCGAGGAGCCGGCTTCCCAAGCCTGCTCCGAGACCGGAGTCGCCACCAGACCCGGAAGCCCACCCCTCAGAGGCAAAACGGCAAGGATGATGGGTTCGGGTCAGAGGCGGCTCTCAGAGAGGTGACCCATGGAAAAGACGGAGAAGAAAAGAGTCCTGGTTGTGGAAGACGACGAGGACGTCATCACCTATCTCAGCCTGTGGCTTTCAGACCAAGGGTTCGATGTGGACGTGGCCCGGGACGGAAACGAGGCCACCGAGAAGGTCAAGCAGCGCCCGCCGGATCTCGTTACCTTGGACATCGTCATGCCCCAGAAAACCGGAGTCAAATTCTATAAGGAATTCAAACGCGACCCTCGGTACGCCCACATTCCGGTCATCATCATTACCGGGCTCCAGCAGGAGTTCAAACGGTTCATCTCCCACCGCCGCACTGCACCGCCTCCGGAAGGATACATCGCCAAACCTTTCAGCCAGGAAGAGCTGCTGGAAACCATCCAGCGGGTTCTGGGAGAAGGTGCAGGCCAAGCTTGTGGGCAGAAAAAAGGCAATTGCGCCTGAACGCCCGAGGCGGTAATATCCGTATGGTGCCGTAAAGGCACGCTCCTTCGGACGTAGAGTCACGTTCAGGCGAAGCTTTTTGGCCGTCTGCTCCGATCCCGGGGCTCCCTGGGAAAGCTCTCCTCGGCCGCGCGGGAGGCTCCATATCGCCTCCCGCAGAAGTTCGGAGAAAAACGGCTTCAGATTGACCTCTCTTTCCGCCGGGTCGGGCGACAAGGTCTTGTATCTGCTCGATCCCTCAACGGGGCGTTCCAACCGGTGACCCTCTCCCGAAACGCACGCAACTCTTTCCTCTCATCGCCCCGTCAAAGGAGGCACCGCCCATGGGCCGCGTGACGGCAGCGGTCATCGAGCGAGACGGGAGAATTCTCATCGCCAGGCGCAAGACAGGCGACCGCTTTGGCCCATCTTCTACAGTTGTCGAAATAAAGTGATGAGAAAACAATGGGTTGCGTGAGCCGAACTTGGCCGTGGCACCATGAGGTGGGTTTGTGGGGATTGAGCTTTGATGGAGTCCTTGGCCTCAGCCGACCTGACGAACTGTTGGAGGCAGGGCCACCCCGGCTGCCTGAAACACCTTGCCGCACGTTCCGCTGGCTTCCGTACGCAGCAGAAACCGTTTGCCATCTTGCTCCAGCTCGGT
>Ga0209162_1001526_pt1 | contig 22423 bp, 15 predicted proteins | sample YNPNPMetaG_FD_187121 | JGI IMG/M metagenome (GOLD analysis project Ga0209162, IMG submission 187121) | Anoxygenic and chlorotrophic microbial mat microbial communities from Yellowstone National Park, USA - YNP NP MetaG (SPAdes) (version 2) ...
CCAGTAATCTCCAGGTTCGCCGGAAAGACGCTACGCAGCGCAAGGTCACGTAACGCCTGGGTGGGATGCGTGTTACGGACGGCGATCACGTAGGTTACCGCATCGCCAGGGAAGGCGCTGCCCCAGTTACTCGCCATACGGAAGAAGACGGCATCGGTTGCTGCAATGATCGTCGGTGATGCAGCGGGTGTCGCAGTACGGGGAACAGCGGTACCGCGGGGGCGGGTTGGACGCGGTTGTTGCGCCACCGGCGTGGCAGGCGCGACTGGCGCGGGGGTTGGCGGGAGCACCAGATCAACTGGCGGTGGCAGTGGAGGAGCGCCTTCAGGCGGTGCGCCCCCGCCATCACCAGGAGGCGCTGGCGGTTGCGGCGGTTGCGGCGGTTGCGGCGACGTTGATGGCGGCGTTGGTGATTGAGGAACCGGCGTCACTGGCGGCGAGGTGGGTCGGTTGGGGTCTGGCGATGGGGTTGGCGGTACAACGCCGCCCCCCGCGATACGCACGACCACCGGATCTGAGGCTGCGGTAAAACTGCGGGCATCCTGGGCAGCCGCCTGATTGGTAATAGTCACCTCTGACTGCACGGAAGGACGCACACGGACGTTGATGTTGATCGACACTGGTTGATTGACAACTGCAGTAACGTTGCACACCACCGTATTGCCGCTCACCTGGCACGAACCGTTCGAGGCGCTTGTTCCGATCACCTCAAGTTGCGCGTTGATCGGGTCGCGCACCTCGATCTGGATTGGAACCGATGAATTCGTGCCGACTGCCAGCGAATAGGTGAATTCCTGACCCGGTGAAGCGAACTGCACCGACGCAGACTTCGAGAGGGTCAACGGCGGCACATCCAGCACCGGCGTCGGACTTGGACCGGGCGTTGACGATGGGGTTGGCGTCCTGGTCGGTGAGAGTGTCGGGATAAGCGTCGCAGTCGCTCCTCCTGCGCTTGTCGGAGTGGGTGTCGTATCGGTCGGCGTTGCAGTCGCCCCTCCCGCGCTCGTCGGAGTGGGTGTGTTGGTCGGCGTTGCAGTCGCCCCTCCCGCGCTCGTCGGAGTGGGTGTGTTGGTCGGCGTGTTCACCGACGTTGGGCTGCTTGTCGGACTTGGGCCAGCCGTCGGGCTTGGTTCAGGCGTCTCCGTAGCGCGCGCCTGCGGCTCGGCCTGCGGCGTTTCGTTCTGTTCATTTGCGGGCGCCCCGGTCGGCGCTTCGGTCGGCGCTTCGGTCGGCGCCTCGGTGGCGCTTTCAGCCGAAGCAGGCGTGGCGCCCCCCGTCGGCTCTTCCTGTGCGCGTGGAGCAGCCGGAACGAAGGCGGGATACACCCAGCGATACACTTCCGCATACAGCGGGAAGACAATCAGCGCGATACTCAGTGCAATCAACGCCAGTTCGTAGAATGTCCAGCGCGCCGGCGTGCGCCCGCGCCCGGAGCGGGGTGGACGATGACGACCCGAAAGACGCTGCATAGAAACGTTCCTCCTTGCGATCCAGGCGCTGCGCTAATCGCCTGTCAGCGGCTGCGCCCCCACCAGATCACCGATGACGATCAATCGCTGCGTATCCCAATTGGTGCAGGTGATCAGGGTAAGTGTCGGCGTTAGCGTTGGATCGAGCACATTGACTTCCGTGGGCCAGACGTTTCGCATATCACGAACCCGGTACTGATACCGCCACGAACCGGCATCGACAAATATATCCGCTCCTGCGCGCAGGCGCCCCAGGTCGCGGAACACTGCCCCGCGCAGACCGGCATGACCCGCCAGCGCCATGTTGCCGGGATCGCCCGGTAACCCTGTGCCATGCAAGTACCCGGCGGCATAGTCGGCGACCTGCCATGCGCCATCAACAACGAATACCTCAACAACCGGCGTATCGAGAGCAAGGTCTGGAATAATCAGGCGATGGGGCAGCGATGTGCGCTGATCCTCCTCCGATGCGCTGATGATCGAACGCGGTGCAAGAAACCCTTCCGATATCAGCGGTTGCTGCATGTCCGGTGTTGTGAATGGGAGTGGCACGCTCGCGGGAACAACCTGGTCAGGCGCAGTTGGCGCCGATATACGCACGACTGCTGTTGCGTGCGGTGCGGCCTGCACCGGTGCGGCATGCCGCACCGCCTGCTGCGCGTACCACCAGTCGCGTATCGGTCCGTCCACTGCCCAGGCAATAAAGATCAACAGCGTTGCAATACCGAACAGACGTTCCGCGTGATGGAGCCAGTGATCGAGCCACGTGCGCAGGCGATACCCTTTGAGCGCATAACGACGATGCTCGTCGAGAGAGCGCAGCACAATCGGCTTTTGCCATGCTTTGGTTGGCGCAAGCGGCGTGCTGATCAGCGTTTCGAGCAGCGTTTCGTTTTCCTGTTGCGTTGAACCGGGCTGGTGAGACGGTTGTGCAGACATGATTTCGGATCATCACCCGCAACGTTATAGGCTTCACACCTTGAATGATTATACGCGATGCATGGCACATGTGCAATAGGAATACGCGAATCTGCTCTATGCTATCGCATTGCATATTTTTGAAGTGTAAAGCGATCCGTATAAAACACAAAGCGTGGTATACTATCGCTGGACCAGATGGGGGGACTATGCAGGAACATCAGCCATCATCCAGCGATCCGGTCACCGAACGGGTCATTGCAGAGGTGCATGCCACGCTTGCCGCTCGCTCCGAAGCAATACGGATGCAGCGCGCCGAAGAGGATCATCGCTGGCGAACGTTCTTTCTCATCACCCTGATCACGCTGATTACGGCGATCTTCTTCGTTCCCGCATCGACGCTGGAGCGTAAGTTGATCCTGATCCTCAGCGGCGTCTGCGCTCAGCAGCACAATCTGTTTGTTGGCGGAATCCAGCTGCCGCTCTGCGCGCGCGATACGGGGATGTATCTCAGCGTCCTGGCAACACTGGGGGTCATCCGGCTACGCGGACGAACACGCGCCGGCGCGCTCCCGCCCTGGCATATCCTGGCGTCGCTGATCGGACTCGTGGCGCTCATGGCGGTCGATGGCATCAATTCGACGATCAATGAGATCGGGATGACGCCGTGGTACGAACCGCGCAACGATCTGCGCGCGGCAACCGGCATGGGCGCTGGTGTGGGGCTGGCAGTGGCGTTGACGCTTCTCTTCAACCGCTCACTGCGCCGCGATGTGGCGGTGAACCTGCCGGTGCTGGGGCAATGGCGCGAGTTGGGCATGATCGCCCTGATCAATACCGCGATCCTGACTGCCATTCTACTCGATGTCGGATTGCTGGCGTGGCCCCTCGCGCTGCTCGACCTGATCGGCGTTGCGGGGACGCTGTTTGTGACAGCAGTGACCGCAATCGCGGCGGTGATGAACTACGATGGAACGATCACGCGCGTGACGCAACTGGCGCGCCCGGCGACGTTCGCACTCCTGGCGACCAGCACGTTCCTGGCGGGCATGGCGCTGCTCCGCGCGACGCTGATGGGCGGCTAGAGCACCAGATCACGAATGACCGGAGCGCAACATTCGGGCGCGCCAGCGTGCAAGTTCCGCCAGGCGCCCGAACGACTCGTATAGTCCCGGATCGTGGGTCAGACGCGCCTGGCGCGCGACGATCTCCTCCGCCAGATGATCGAGGGCGTCAGCATCGTTCGCGGCGTCTTTGTAGCGCGCCATATATGCGTAAAAGCCGCCGTGCGCCGGATTACAGACGCGCAAATCATACCGCCGATTGATGGCCTGCTCGTGCAGATGCTGCAACTCTTGTTCCGATGGTGCGGTGACGTTTGATGCGCGCACCGCCGATGTCCTGCGCCAGAACATATTGTCTCCCTCCCGTTCCGCCCATATGATGCACGGCGCGGTCTTTCAGTTACAGAGCACACCGTAAATTTTCTCCCGCGGAACAGCATATTCCCATCCGCACACAATGACGTACACCTGCGCTTATAGCGGTTCTCGTAGAGGTTGAACCTGGTGGACAAGGTTGAACACTCCTCGGACGACCGCAATTACTATTGTGCGTCCCACGCGATGACCGAAATATAGCAGTTCTCACAGAGGTTGAACCTGGTGGACGAGGTTGAACACTCCCGGAATCGCACTCCCCACAAGGCGACCGAAATGAATTTCGGTCTACACTCAGCGGGCAGCGGGCGCCTCGCGCGACACGGCGGATAGGAATAATGGTCAATGTATCTGAGAAATGCTGTAAATTTCGGTCTACACTCAGCGGGCAGCGGGCGCCTCGCGCGACACGGCAGTCCCAGACAGGGGTCAACGTATCTGAGAACCGCTATAATATGACGTTAGCATTCCTCTAACACACTGCTACCGTAGAACCAACATGATCGGCGTATAGTTATGCCAGCGTTGGGCGCAAACAACGACGATGATCGGGAGAAGATGACAATGGCATTTGCAACACCTGTTCGCACGAGTGAGCAAAGCATCGACCGCGTGCTGCGCGCCGGTTTGCCGGTGGTATTGATATTTGACCGCCACGGTTGTCCGACCTGTCAGCAACTCGATGGGGTGATCGAGCGCCTGGCGAAACTGTTTGCGGGGCGCGTCCTGCTGGCGCGAGTGGATGCCGATGATAATCCGGCGCTGGTGCGGAAGTACGCTATCACTGCCCTTCCGGGGCTGGTCTTTGTTAAAAACGGCGCGCCGGTAGCGCAAACAACCGGCGCTGTAACGGAAGAGTCCTTGCGGGCGTGGTTGACGTATCTGGCGGAGGGAGGGACACAACCGCCATTGCCCACCGGTCCAGGCACGCCACTGAAGCGACCGGTTGTCTATCCGACCTCCGATCCGCACGCCACACGACAGGAAGCGGGGGAACGCGGCGTCAGCGCAACGCCGGTGACGCTCAGTGATGCCACGTTCGATCAGATCGTTGCACACAGCGATCAACCGGTGCTTGTCGATTTCTGGGCGCCGTGGTGCGGTCCATGTCGCGCCGTCGCGCCGGCGGTCGAGCGGCTGGCGCAGGAATTCGCCGGGCGCGCAGTGGTGGCCAAATTGAATGTGGACGACAACCCGCGCACGGCGCAGCGCTTTGGCATCAGCAGCATCCCTGCGCTTTACATCTTCAAAGGGGGGCGTGTGGTCGAGCGTCTGATCGGGGCGCAGCCATACCCCGTGCTGCGCCAGGCGCTGGCGCGACACGCTGGCGTGGTTGCAGCATAAGCAGGTCGGCAGTATAGAACGCTCGACGCCGGTTGCTCCTGCGTCGAGCGTTCCGCGCCGGGGATTATGCGCTGGCGGTCGCTTCCATCTGACGTACACCAGCATCAACCTGGCGAAGTTCGCGTTTGAGGATCTTCCCGGTTGCCGTCTTGGGCAGCGTATCGCGGATTTCGACGAAGCGCGGATACTTGTAGGCTGCCAGACGCTCTTTGCAGTATTCGATGATCTCAGCCTCGGTGGCGGTTTGCCCCGGTTTGAACGCCACCACTGCCTTCACCTCTTCGCCGAGCGCTGGATCGGGCACGCCGATCACCGCCGCTTCGGCGATAGCGGGATGCCCGTAGAGCACCTCTTCGATCTCACGCGGATAGACATTGAAGCCGCCGCGGATGATCATGTCTTTCACGCGGTCTTTGATAAAGAAGAACCCGTCATCGTCGCGGTACGCAATGTCGCCGCTGTAGAACCAGCCGTTGCGGATTGCGTCGGCAGTGGCGTCGGGGCGCTTGTAGTACCCTTTCATCACATTATGACCGCGAATGACGATCTCCCCCAACTCGCCGTTGGGAACCTCACGCCCTTCGCCGTCCACCACGCGCATCTCGACACCCCAGATCGGGATGCCGATCGAACCAGGCTTCGGCTCCCGGTCGAGATGATTGAACGACGCGACCGGCGAGGTTTCGGAGAGACCATACCCTTCGAGAATGGTGACGTTGTATTTGCGGTTGAAGGCGTGCATCACCTCCACCGGCATCGCTGCGCCACCCGACACACAGAACCTGAGCGCCGACAGGTCGTACTGATCCGCAGTCGGGAAATTGAGCAGGTAGAAGTACATTGTCGGCACGCCAGCAAAATAGGTCACCCGGTCGCGCGCCATCACCTCCAGCGCCTTCTGCGGCTCGAAGCGCGGCAGCATGGTGATCGTTCCGCCAAGATAGAGCAGCGTGTTCATCACACACGTCTGCCCGAAACTGTGGAACAACGGCAACACTGCCAGACCAACCGAATCAGATGAAATGTCGAGCAACTTATCGGCGCAGATCGTCGCATTGAGGAACATGTTGGCGTGGGTCAGTTCGGCGCCTTTTGGGCGGCCGGTGGTGCCGCTGGTGTACAGAATGACCGCCGTGTCGTCCGGCATCATCTGGATGGTGTCGAAGACGTGCGGATTTTCGGCAAGGATGCTGCCGAGCGGAATCGCGCCATCCGGGAGGGTTGCAGTTGAACCAGGCGCCTGCGCAACGATCAGATGACGACAGGTTTCCGCCATGCGAAAACCATACGCCGCTTCGTCGAGAAAACCTTCCCAGACAATCAGCGCCACTGAATCGCTATCCTCCAGATGATACTCGACCTCGTGGCGCTTGAACAGCACATTCAGCGGCACGACGGTCGCTCCTGCCTTCAGGATGCCGTAGTAGCACATGACGAAGTGCGGCGTGTTGGGGAGCATAATCGCAACCTTGTCGCCAGGACGAACACCGAGTTTCGTCAAACCATTGGCGATTTTGCAGGCGGCGCCGTTCAGTTCGGCATAGTTCAGGCGGATGCTGTCGAGGATGACGGCGGTCTTTCCAGGCGTGCGGCGAGCGCTCTCCTCCAGCAAGATGGCGAGATTCAGCATTGAGTCCCTCCTTTGGTGAACAGCTATGTCCGATTTTTTCGGAGCGCGAGCGGGGGATAGGAGAATTATACGCGGTATAAACCAATGCTGTCAATCAGTTGCTTGCCAGGACCGACGCTTACTGCTACAATACTCATAGCGTTATACGATAGCAGATGACATTTGAGGCAGTGATAAACCATGGCAAGCAAAAAAGGGAATCGGATCATCATCAAACTGCGCAGCACCGAAAGCGCACATACGTACACAACAACAAAGAACCGCAAGAACGATCCCAACCGGCTCGAACTGCGCCGCTACGATCCAACCCTGCGTCGGCACGTAATCTACCGCGAAACCAAGTAGCGCACCACTGCGCGCCGATGTGTTCCGAAGCCGCATGATGGCGCTCATCGTGCGGTTTCTTATTATGCATTCATCATCAGGGGAGATACTGTCACCATGAGGGTTGGTCTGCTTCCGCTCGATGAGCGGCCGGTCAATACCCGGTATCCGGCGATGATTGCGGCAATCGCCGGGATCGAACTGGCGCTGCCGCCGGATGATCTGCTCAGCCATCTGCGCGAACCGGCGCGCTGCAACGATCTTGTCGCCTGGTTGCATGCTATTGCGCCAGCACTGGATGCGCTGATTGTCGATGTCGAGATGCTGGCGTTCGGGGGGCTGATTGCATCGCGTATCTCTGACGATTCACCCGGCGCTGTGGTGAGCCGCCTGGATGTCTTGCGGGCGATCAGGGCGGAACTGCCCGACCTGCCGATCCTGGCGTTCAATGTTATCACCCGTATTTCCAATGCCAATGCCTGCACCGAAGAGCCGCTCTACTGGGAAACCTACGGCACACGCCTCTACCGTCTATCGCAGTTGCTCGACCGCGCTGCGCAGGGTGAGCCGCTGCTCAACGAGATTGCTGCACTCCGCGACGAAATCCCTCCCGAAGTTCTGCGTGATATGCTGCGTCGCCGGTTGCGCAACCACATCGTCAACCTTGCGTCGCTCCATCTGCTCGACTCGGGCGCGATCAATCTGCTGGTCCTCAGTTCCGACGATACCAGTCCGTTCGGGCTTGGATCGCGCGAAAAACGATGGCTGGCGAGTTGGGCGGAACTGCTGACGTTCGGCAAGGATCACCCGCTGACGGATGGGCAGGATCAGGCGCCGCAACCACCGGGAACGCTCCTGATGTATCCCGGCGCCGATGAAGTGGGATGTGCGCTGCTGGCGCGGGTCATCAATCAGCATGCCAGGCGCGTGCCACGGATTGCGCCGCTGTACGCCATCCCCGGCGGCGAAGAGATCGTCGCGCCGTATGAAGATGGTCCTGTCCGTTTGACGGTCGAACGGCAGATCCAGGCTATCGGCGGGACGCTCGCAACCGGCGATAGCGAACCTGATCTATGGCTGGCGGTCAACACGCCGTCGCCGCGTCGCACCGAGTGGGACGAGACGTTTGCCGCCGAAGAACGCGATGAGCGCTATGAGCATCTCGACGCGCTGGTGGATCGCGTCCATGAACTTCAGGAACATGGTCAAAAAGTGATTGTGGCGGATGTCGCCTACCCGAATGGCGCCGATCCGGTGTTGATGGAGTTGCTGATCGAGAAGGTCGATCTCCTCAAACTGGCGGGGTTCGGCGCCTGGAATACCGCCGGGAATACGATCGGCACGGCGCTGGCACAGGGATGCGCGGCGCTGCTGGCGACGACGCCGGTGCAGCAGATCGCCCATCTCCGCTTTCTGCTCCACCGTTTTGTCGAAGACTGGGGGTATCAGCATGTGGTGCGGCGCGCTGCGCGCGCGATGCTCGAACGGATGGCAGGAACACATGAGCCGGACGATACAACGATCGGTGCGATCTGTCGCTGGATCGAAACCCACCTGAATGCGCGTATTGGCGCACTTCCCGGCTTTGCCGGTCGCTGGCGCGTGACACCCGGCAGCACCCGTTTACCCTGGAATCGTCTGTTCGAGGTCGATTTCGCGCTGGAGCTGGTGTGACTGACTATCGCACGTTGGGGGAACGGTTGCTGGCGTGCTTTGCCGCCCTCGACGAACACTTTGGTCACGAACCGCACTGGTGGCCCATCATCACCGATGATCCGCCGTTCGAGGTGCTGGTTGGCGCGGTGCTGGTGCAGCAAACGCGCTGGGAAACGGTCGAGACGGCAATCATTCGGTTGCGCGACGCCGGGTTGATGTCGCCGGAGGGTCTTGCGACGGTCACGACCGACTCGCTTGCCGCGCTGATCCGTCCCTGCGCCTTCCACGCCCAGAAAGCCACAGGGCTGCACGCCATCTGTCGTGAGATTGTGCAGGAGTACGACGGTGACACGTCACGATTGCTCACCGGCGACCGTATGACCGTGCGCAACCGCCTGCTGGCGTTGCCGCGCATCGGGCGCGAAACGGCGGATACGATCATGCTCTACGGCGGCGGATGGTCGCTGTTCGTGGTGGATGCGTATGCGCGACGCCTGTTTGCGCGCCTTGATCTGGCGCCAGGGTTCGACTTCCTGCGTGCACCATACGATACAGTCCAGCATCTGGTCGAGCACGCACTGATTCCGCTCCTGCCCGAGGTTTCGATCACCGTTCGAGAGAACTTCCATGTACACCGGACAATTGAGGCGAACGGCAGCAGCACCTTCTTTTTCGCCCAGTTCCACGCGTTGATCATCGAAGCCTGCGTTCACCACTGCCTGGCGCGTCACCCGCGCTGCAACCAGCCCGGCGCGCGACGCACGTTCGCCGACCCGCGCAAGTGTGCAACCCACTGCCTGACATGCAGCGGGTGCCCGCTGCGAGCACGTTGCGCCTTCAACGGAACAGCGACAGCGCATCATGCTGCTGCTGCGCCAGCGCACGTTCCAGCTGATCGCGCGTAATCCATCGTCGCCGGATCAGGATTTCGCCGAGCGTCTCACGTCGACCAACCCGCCGGAGGTAGATCTGCTCGGTTAGCGCCTGTTCGAGACGCTCTGGCGACAGACCGCTGGCGATCAGGTATTCGCCAAGGGCGCGGGGCGCGGCATCATTCCCGATCCGCTGCTGAATCTGCACCATCAGGGCGCGCGCCAGCGTTTCCGGGGTTACCTTGCCGCGTGCAATGGCGACATCACCGAACATCATCTGTTCACCGCGACGGCGGATTGCCGCCTGTTCTTCGAGCAACCATTCCAGTTCCTGTTGCGTGATCGCCCCCATCTGCACCAGGATTGATCCCAGGGTTGGCGAGGCGTCCATCTGTTTGAAGATACGCGGCTTGTGCCCCATCAACACCCGCCGCGCACGCGCGGCGCGCAGCGCACCGGAGGCTTCGGTATCACCCGGATCGACAATCAGGCGCTGTTCCAGGTAAGCAATTTCCAGTTCGATATCGTCGGGCGCCAGGGCGCTGGCGCGCGCCAGGCAATCGAGACGGTGCGCCGGAACGGTCACCAGGTCTGCCAGCGCCAGCCAGGCATCGACACAGCGATGCCCGGCGGCAAGGTGATCGCGCAGGGAGTTGAAATCGCTGCGCATGGCAGCGACTGCCGGGCAGGGGCGAGTGCAGAGCGTGTCTTTCATACAAATGTTCGATATGCTGTCGAGCAGTGCATCATGCCAGAGGTCGTGATGCATTTCTTCTGAAGAACGTTACGAATACGCTGCTTTCTCGGAAGTCCGGGCAATGGAAGCATTATTGCCTTGTACAGATGATTTTACTATTGTATGTCGTATTGTACGACAATACCAGAGGAGTGACAAGAATGGGAACTGAGGGACCAGGGGTTCCAGCGACGTGCAAAACAGTTGACCGCCGGAATTACGCGCCTCATACGATCATGCAGGCGAGACGCCCGCGCACCCGGCACGCGCGTGGCTCAATCTTTGGGACCAGGTGAGACGCCCGCGCACCCGGCACGCGCGTGGCTCAATCATTTTGCATTTCGCTATAGGGGTGGGAGATCACCTTCTGCCTTCAACGCGCAACCTTCAACGCGCAACCTTCAACGTGCAGCCCTCAACGTGCAACCCTCAACGCGCAACCTTCAACGTGCAACCCTCAACGCGCAACCCTCAACGCGCAACCTTCAACGCGCAACCTTCAACGTGCAACCCTCAACGCGCAACCTTCAACTCTCCACCGCCATATCCGGGCGGAACGCGAGCGACCAGCGCCACCCCTGATCGGTGCGCACGCCATGCCAGATTCCGGCGGTCGGGGCGTGGTTGCCGTTATCGTACCGATGCCCGCTCAGATCGATACGGTCACCGGTTGTGTATTGCAGTGCAGCCAGGATGCAGCCGCCATGGGTTACAAGCGCCACACGCTGCAACGGCGTGTCGTCGAGTTGATTGAGGAGATCGGCGATCCGGGCGCGCACTTCTGAATGCTGCTCACCCGGTGCAACTTCACGCAGCGCCTCGATAACGGTCGGCGTCATTCCGATCAGTTGCCCGATCACCGTTGCCGTCGCAACAGTGCGGGTAAACGGCGACGAAAGCAGACGTTCGATGCCACGATCGCGCAGCCAGTGCCCTGCCTGCACCGCCTCTTCCTCGCCGCGCAGCGTCAATGGCGGGCCTGGCATCACCGTGTAGGGTAATCCGGTTGTGCGATCCGGCGCGGCATGTCGGATCAAAAACAGTTCATTCAACATACTGAACATTGTACCAGATTGTGGTAGACTGCTTCGACGCACCCTGTCACGAATGTCGCATACCTGAACGAAGGGAAACCGGTATGAGCCATGACAGCACTCCGGTCTACACCGACGCCGATTTCATCAAGGACGATCTGCATCGCTGCGACCTGGTGATGAAAGGCGGGATCACCAGCGGTATCGTATACCCCCCCGCAATCATCGAGATTGCCACGCGCTACCGGTTTGTCAACGTCGGCGGCACATCGGCTGGCGCGATTGCCGCTGCCGCCGCTGCCGCCGCAGAGTATGGACGCGATGTGCCATACGCCGGGTATCGCAGCAGTTTTCTGCGGCTTGACCGGTTGCGCGTCTGGCCTGGCGAACGCGAGGATCATATTCCCGGGCTGTTTCAACCGCTGCCCCACATGAAACCCCTGTTCAACGTCCTGCTCGACCTGACTATCGCGTCCAGAACGCAATCCCAGACTCCAGGGCGTCCATCAACGCAGGCGCCCGGCGCAGGCGCACTCCGCATTCCTGTGATTGGAATGCGCTTCGTCTGGCGCGCCCTGACGCTGCTTCTTCGCAGCGCACGAGTGCTGATACGCCATCATCCGCAGGTGACGCTGGGGGTCGGCGTGACGGTTGCGTTGATCGTTCTTGCCCTCCAGATCCTGATCTTAACGCCCGACGATGGTTTCACTTCTCCGATACACATCGTCGGATGGGCAGCGCTTGCGGTGCTGATCGGCGCGATTGGCGGCATCCTGGCAGGTGCAGGGCATCTTGTCTGGCTGGCAGTGTACGAATTGCCGCGCAACCTGTTCGGGCTGTGCAGCGGTCACGCTGCAGGCGCATCACCGGCGGGATGGCCGCCGACGCAGGGGGACGATCAGGGGCGCGGCAGACCTCCTGCGCTGACCGACTGGCTCCATGCGGTCATCAACGGGCTGGCAGGGCGCGACGCGCGCCAGCCGCCGTTGACGTTCGGCGATCTGGAAGGGAAAGGCATTACGCTGCGCACGATGACCAGCAACCTGAGTGAGCATATGCCATATGTGCTACCGAAAGACCTGGGGCGATTTCTCTTCGATCCGAACGAGTGGGCACACCTGTTTCCCGAGGTTGTTGTCGAACATCTATGCATACACAGCGCTGGCGCCGCATACCACATTGCCGATGCGCGGGGCGCTTCGCAAACGTTGCTGCCGCTCCCCGCGTGGCGTGACCTGCCGGTCGTTGTGGGAGCGCGCATGAGCCTGAGTTTCCCGCTCCTGATCGCCGCCGTGCCGCTCTACACCATCAGCGTCGCCGGTCAGCGCGAATTGAGCGCTGGACGGACGCTCCACGCCAGGCATATCCAGCGTCACATGTTCAGCGATGGCGGCATTGCCAGCAACTTCCCGATCCATTTCTTCGACCGCTGGCTGCCGACCCATCCGACATTTGGCATCAACCTGGTGCAACTCCCTGCCGATGAAGCCGACAACGAACAGTTTCTCCAGACCCTCCTCGCCGGCGATGCTGCGGAAGCTGCAGGAGAACCAGTACAACCCGACGTTATTGTCAAACAGGCGCATCTTGGGCGCACCGACTTTCGTGCTGCCGCGCCCACACCGCTTCCACAAATGCGCTTCGCTACACCGTTCAGCGATCCGCAAGGTGAGGTGTACCTGCCGCCTGCCGGACCGGGCGATGATTATGTCGAATGGCGTACAATCGGCAGCCTTCCGGCGTTCTTCTGGTCGATCTTCGGCACAGCGCAGAACTACCGCGATACGGCGCAGGCGCGGCTGCCGGGTTACAACGAGCGCGTGGTGCGCGTGCGGCTGAAACCTGATGAAGGCGGTCTCAACCTGCGCATGCCACGCCAGACCATCGCGGCGATTGTGCGTAAGGGGCAACTTGCCGGGCGCGCACTGTTGCCGCAGGAACCGGAGGCGGCAGCCAGGCGACGCGGCGGATTCAAATTCGACGATCATCGCTGGGTGCGCCTCGTGGTGCTCCTCTCGGAGATCGATCAACAACTCCGCGATATGCGCGCTGCGTATGACGATAGCCAGGCGGACTATCCGGGCTTCCTGCACGCTGCGCTGAACGACGACACGCTGCCCATCTGCCCGCCGTACTACTCTGGCAGCGCCGAACAGCGCGCGCTCTTTGCGCGCCGCACCGAAGCGCTGATTGCGCTCTACACCCTGTGGAGCGATCTCGACGAAGAAACAACGGCGCGTCTCAATACCGTGCTGCTACGCATGAACAAACGCACGCTGCAAGACCTGGCGCGTCTGCTCGATCAACCCGATGACCAGGAGGCGTTGAGCAGTCTGCACCGGTGGCTCACTGCGATGCATGCGGAAAAAGTTCGCCTGACGAAAATGGCGGAACGCGAGTCGTCACCGGTTGAGGATATGATCGAACTGCGGGTCATGCCGACGATTTGATGGGGATGGATGCCCCCGAAATCACAACGTCGGAACCCTTACCCCTGATCCCTACCCCTCTCAGGTGTAGAGTTCCTGGGAGAGATGCGCGGTTTGCTGCATTCCCGTGCGCTTTTGCCCCTCATCCCCCCCAACCCCCTTCCTCTCAAGTGTAGAGTTTTTGGGAGAGATGAGCGACGTTCTGCATTCCCGCGCGCCTTTGCCCCTCATCCCCCCGCCCCCCTTCTCCCACAAGGGGAGAAGGGGGAGTTGGGGCGTCCTGATGGCTGAAACGGAAGATGGCATGCCGGGGCTTGCCAAAAAACCTACCCCTGTGAGCCCCCAACCCCCTTCCTCTCAAGTGTAGAGTTTTTGGGAGAGATGAGCGACGTTCTGCATTCCCGCGCGCCTTTGCCCCTCATCCCCCCGCCCCCCTTCTCCCACAAGGGGAGAAGGGGGAGTTGGGGCGTCCTGATGGCTGAAACGGAAGATGGCATGCCGGGGCTTGCCAAAAAACCTACCCCTGTAAGCAACCCCCTTCTCCCACAAGGGGAGAAGGGGGAGTCTGGGCTTCCCGAAGCCCAGAATGAGAAAAGGATGCAAGGGCTTCCCCAAAAACCTACCTCTGTCAGGATCCCTACCCCCCGTCATCCAACTCCTCAAGCGCCTCGACCGGCGCCCCCCAGCGGATGACAGTCTCGCGCTCTTCTTCCGGTGAGGCGCATTTCTTCCAGCGCGCGCCGGAGACGCCATGCACCCGCGCGCGGCACTCTTCCCAGGTCGCATGGCGCGCCAGCACGCCATGCACCAGGCTCAGGTACGACATGTGTCTGCGTGCCTTCCCCTGGGACCGACCTGTCGCACGTCCATCGGCATACGCCTGAGCCAGCGTGTTGGCGCGTTCGTTCCATGGATCGCCGCTATGCCCGCGCACGTACTGCCACGTGACACGCTGATCCGCGAGCGCTTCCAGTTCTTCCCAGAGATCGCGATGTTCGACCGGCGTTTGTTCAGTGGTGAGCCAGTTGCGCTTTTTCCACAACAGAAGCCAGTGAGTCGCGCCGTGCAGCAGGTACTCGCTATCGGTCGTCAGGCGCACCGGCGCATCGGGCGGAACCCGCCGCAACGCCTCGACTGCGGCGCGCAGTTCCATGCGGTTATTCGTCGTCCGCTCCTCGGCGCCGCCGATTTCGATCATGTCGCCGTTCTGAACGATGACTGCCGCCCAACCGCCGGGTCCGGGATTGCCGCGGCAGGCGCCATCGGTAAAAATCTCGATCATAGGTCTCCTGTGCGTCTGAGACGCAACGATTGAGTGAATGCAGATATTCGAGAAAACAATTCAGCATTGCGTTATCTTCAGCAAACGCAACGCTCGATATCAATGTCGCTTTGCGGTTGATGCACAGCGCAAGGCGACAAAAGCAATTCCTGAACAGGTATAATACCATCACACGCAGAGTATCCGGTTTCAATCCGCCCGAATCGCAAGCGCATCGTCATGATCGGTTCGCATCATCCACATCCATCGCTCGAACTCCGGGTTTTCGGCGCGCCGCGCCTTTTGCTCGACCAGCACGACGTGCCGTTTCGCCGGCGACAACCGCTGGCAATTATGGCCGTGCTGGCGCTCAGCGAACGTTTCGTCACCCGCGATGAACTGACGTACCTGTTGTGGCCCGACTCACCGCAGACCGTTGGACGTCAACGGTTACGCCGTCTACTCTCACAACTGCGCCAGTCGGTCGGTCCGCTGGCTGACCGGTTGTTGACCGGTGAAGCCGGGATCGGCAGTGGCGTCATTCGTTTCGATGCCAGTATGTGCCGGGTCGATGCCCGTGAGTTCGTGCGCTTATCCGGTCAGGCGCGCACGCTGCCCGATCCGGACGGCTTACGCGCTGCCGAGCAGGCGGCGCGACTCTATGCCGGACCGCTGCTGAGCGGTCTGGAACTCGACGAGTCGCCGGAGTTCGAACACTGGCTCCTCCAGCAGCGCGAACGCTTCGAGCGCATGATCCTCGACGTCTGGCAGCGGCTGGTCGATGGGTACGCCAGCACGGGCGATGTTGACCGCGCTATTGCTGCGGTTGAACATGCGCTCGTTCTCGATCCGCTTTCTGAGATGCTGCACCGCAAGGCGATGTGGCTCTATGCAAAAACCGGTCGTCGCAGTGATGCCATTCGCCAGTTTACCGTCTGCACCGCGTTGCTGGAACACGAACTGGCGCTTGAGCCGGACGCAGACACTGCGGCGCTCTATCGGGCTATTCTGAATAACCAGCTCGATGCTGCACGGTCGCTGGCATTCCGGGATCAGTCGCTTCCATCCGCCATCCGCAGTTCCACCGGCCGCGCGGAACATACCTCGCCAGCGACACTCACGACGACGTTGACGGCAGATCTGGTCGGGGCCACGCGCACAGCACTCACCGGATCGGCGCCGGTGGTCGTTGTGCAGGGACCGGCCGGCAGCGGGAAAACGCGCATGCTTCGCCAGGCGCTGGATCAGATTCGGCGAACAACGACTCGTCTTCTCGTCTGGCAATGCAGCGCACGGCGATCAGGGCAGCAACGCCCCTTTGGCGTCATGATCGACCTGCTCGATACGGCGCTCCGCGACCGACTGAACCATCCTGCTGCAGAGCGCGCCTTGCAGACCGACATGGGGATGACCGAGGCCATCCGCATGCTGCCGGAGTTGCGCGCCGTTTTCCTCCGCTTGCAACCCATTCGCCAGCACGCAGAAGAATCACCATCGTCCTATCACCTCTTACAGCAACGGTTGTTGCAGGCGCTGCCACGCGCCATCCATGCGCTGGCGGGCGGAGAGCCGGTTATCATGGCGCTGGAAGACCTGGATCAGGCCGATCCACTCTCGATTGAGGCTGCCACCTGGCTGGCGCGCTCGCTGAACGGAACGAATCTGGCATTGGTGATCACCTGTCGTCCAGAAGGAGGCGCCCTCAATGCGATGCTCTCCGATCTGCGCGCGCGCGGCATGCTGCAATCGTTGACGCTGACTGCATTCGATCACCCGACAGTCATCGGTCTGGCGCAACAGGCCGGTCTGTCGGCGACGACGGCTGAACAGATCTGGCGACAGACGGACGGGGCGCCACTGGCAACCCGCGAGATCGTGCGTGCGATTGCCGTTGCCGGAACAACCCTTGCCGCACTTCCTTCGTCACTGCACGAAGCCATTCAGATCCAGCTGAAATCGCTTGCCCCGACCATCCGCCAGATTATGGAAGCAGCAGCGGTGCTGCAAAGCGGTGATGCACTTGAAATTCAACAGGTCAGCGGACGCACCGCCGACGAGGTGGAACATGCCTGTGAGGAACTTCAGGCATGCGACTGGCTCACGTTTGACGGCGCACGGTACGTCGTCGCTCACCCGGAGGTGCAGGCAGCAGTGCTGGAGAGCCTGAGTCCGGCGCGTCGCCAGCGACTGCACCGTCAGGCTGCGCTGGTGATGCGTCAGCACAACGCAGACCCCGCACGGATTGCACATCACCTTACAGCCGCCGATCAACCAGACGAAGCGGCGGAGATGTGGCTTCAGGCGGCGCAGCGCGCCCGGTCGCTCTACGCGCGTGATGCTGCACTCACGGCACTTCAGAAGGGGTTAGGGCTGGTGCGCGCTCGACAGGTGCTGTTCGAATTGTTGAGTGAACAGGAATCAATTCTGCACGAACACGGGTTGCGTGATGAACAACGGGCGACGCTGGAGACGCTGGAGCGACTGGTTGAGCAGTCACCCGATCACCCCGACTGGCGCGCCGAAGTCTATCGCAAACGCGGGCGTCTTGCCCTTGCGTGCAACGAGTGGAATGCCGCTATCGATGCGCTGCGTCGAGCGGCAGTGTTCACCCTGCATAGCGACTGGGCAACGTTGTGCCTGCTGGCCCGCGCACTCGGGCACAACCAGCAGTGGCGCGAAGCAGACGATGTGCTCCAGCGCGCACTGGCGCTGGCACAGCAGCAGCGTGATCGTGAGGCGCAGGCGCGCTGCTGGCTGACACGCGCCGATATCGAGCAGGGACAGGAGCGCTTCGACGCTGCCGAAAGCGCTTTAAAGCACGCTGTACAACTGGTGGACCCCTCATCACCTGCATTGCCGCAACTGATGCTGAACCTTGGAAATATGGCCACCGTGCGCAACGATTTCGTCAATGCGCTGACATATGGACAGGAGGCGCAACGACTGTTCGCGCAGCGGGGTGCACCCGACAGCGAAGCCGCGGCCTGGGTGCTGGTCGCCCGGATGCACGCCCGGCTGGGACAGTTTGAAGCGGCACTGGCAGCGTACCAGGCTGCCTATGCCGGGTATGCTGCCATTGAACTTCGTCAGGGAATGGCCGCCGCGCGTGTCAATGCGTGCACCCTGGCATTGCGCATTGGCAATGTTGACGACGGGTTGCGTCTGGCAGAGGAAGCCTGGGAACTGTTTCAGGCGATCAACGATGTGCGTGGCATGTGCGTCGCCGCCAGCAACATGGGCGCAGCGCTGGTCTGGATGGGGCGCGGCGCCGAAGCCGAATCATGGCTGCGCAAGTCGTATGAGCGTGCAGTTGCGACTCCGCTGCTGATGCAACAGGCGGCAGCGCTGGCGAACCTGGGCGCGGCGCTGCTCCAGCAGGGGCGGCTGGAAGAAGCCCGTCGGTTGATGGAACAGGGACTGGCGTTGCGCGTCGCGCAGGGGCATATCGATGTGAGTGTCGACCGCGCATTTCTGGCGATAGCCTGCCTGCGTCTTGGCGACATCGAGGCTGCCGACCGGTATAGCCTGGAGGCTGTGGCGGACCTGGCGCACGCGCCGCAGGCAGAAAACCCGCAGCAGGTCTGGTTTGCGCGCGCTCAGGTTCTCCGCGCACAGGGGCGGATCGCCGAAGCCGACACAGCCCTGGAGTCCGCTGTGGAATGCCTGCACCGCAGTGAGCAACAACTGCCGCCACCGCACCGCGAACGCTACCGCAGCGTGTTTTCGTTCAACCGTGCGATCCTGCAAGCCTGGGACAGCGGCGTCTGGCCCGAACCGCCGATGCTGGTGTGAGTGGCGCTCAACGCCCCAAACCTCTTCTTCATTCCCATGTGCTTTTGCCCCTCATCCCCCAACTCCTTCTCCCACAAGAGGAGAAGGAAGAGTTCAGGTGTCCTGATGCCCAAAACGGGAGAAGGCACGCAGGGGCTTCCAAAAAATCCATCCCTGTACGCCCTCTCCCGCGCGCAGGCGAAAGAGGCTTCGGACATCAGGACGCTATAGTTCACCACACCCCATCGTCATGACACCCCGCCGGGTTCTCTGATGTAGACGTTGTGTGGACGCTCCTCCGGTATGCTGCCTGCAAGATTTCTTTGTTACGAGGAAGCGATAACTGTCGGGCGGCAACCCATTCAGTTCAACAGGAGGATAGTGTGAACACGCTAACCGCTGCTCTTGTTGTACGCATCACCCGTTTGATCGTGATCGTCATAGCAATCGGGCTTGTTCTGCCCACACCCCTGCCCGTTCGTGCTGCGGGCATCCGCTACGCCGTGTCTGACGGTGCAACCAGTGGAACATGTGAGCGTTGGGCGAACGCCTGTACGCTGAAATATGCCCTGTCCATCGCCGTGAGCGGCGATCAGATCTGGGTTCAGAGAGGTGTGCATTACCCCGGCGCCACTCAATACGATTCCTTCGTGCTGAAGGGCGGCGTGGCGGTGTATGGCGGCTTTGACGGGACGGAAACCAACTTCGACCAGCGCAACCCCTCACGGAACAAGACCATTCTCAGCGGCGACGTAGACCGTAATGATAATGACCGTGATCGCAACGGCATCATTGAACTGATCAAGGGTGAATACAACGACGGCAGGAACGCCAATTACGTCGTCATGGTTCGCGAACCAGGAGCTGTGCTTGATGGCTTTATCATCACGGCTGGCGTAGGGGCATATGGGAGTACCTATGGAAACCTGGGTGGCGGGATGTATTCAAGCGCAGCAGTAACAGTAGCCAGCTGCATCTTCGTCGGCAACGGCGCCGACTCCGGCGGTGGAATGGCCGCGATCGGCAACTCGCCGGTGTTGAGAAACGTGATGTTCATTGGTAATCAGGCCAGGTGGGGCGGTGGAATGTACAACGAATACAGCAGTCCGCAGCTCATCAATGTGGTATTCAGCGGCAACATCGCTACCATCGCCGGCGGCGGAATGTACAACCATTTCAGCAGCCCGACGCTGACCAACGTGACCTTCAGCGAAAACTCCATCCAAAGCAGGGATGGTGGTTGGGGCGGAGGGATGTACAACAGCTACAGCAGCAACCCAACGCTGAGAAACGTGATTATGTGGCTGAACAGAGCCACCAACAGTCCGGAAATCTTCAACGGTCCTAATTCCCCTGTCATCTCTTACAGCAATATCATGGGTTGCATTATCTCGCACAGATGGGTTTCCGAATGCGGCACGGATGGCGGCCACAATAAAAACGTCGACCCGCGTTTTAAGTGGCCCTTGGGGTTCGATCGCCTCCCAGGCACCCTGGACGACGACCTGCACCTGCTACCTGAATCCCCCGCCATTGACGCCGGAAATAATGCTGCTGTCCCGGCAGGGGTCACCACCGATCTGGATGGCAATCCGCGCTTTGTAGACATCCCCACCTTCCCTGATACGGGCAGCGGCACTCCGCCCACCGTAGATATGGGCGCATATGAAGTTCAAGATACCATTCCACCCTCCGTTCTCGCCATCAATCGGGCCGACCCGAACCCGACCAATGTGGCAAGTGTCGCCTTTCTCATTACCTTCTCCGAAGCGGTGAGCGGTGTGGACGTCGGCGACTTCGCGCTCACGACAACCGACAGTATCAGTGGCGCAAGTGTCACGGGCGTGAGCGGTACGGGCAGCACGTACACCATTACCGTGAGCACAGGTACGGGCTTCGGCACACTGCGGCTGGATGTTCCCGCGACTGCCTCCATTACTGATCTGGAAGGGAACGGGTTAAGTGGCTTGCCCTACACATCCGGACAGGCGTACCAGAAAGTCGCGGAGGTGTTTCTGCCATTGATCTTACAATGATGTCGAGGGATAGAAATCGGGCTGTTCTACCGGACTTAATTCAACCTTCATACGCCTGTGGGCTTCCGCGCCGAAAGTCAGGCATCAATGACGCTTTCACACCCTCGCTCACACTGGCGTGTATGGCAGCAGATGTAAAAAAGTCGCTCTGGCGTCTCGAAAGGAGCACAACCATGCAACGGCTATCCAGATTGAGCAAAAGTCTGCTGATCGGCTTGCTGGCGCTCTTTATAAGCCTCAGCCAGCCAATCCCCGTCTCCGCCGGCTTCAATACCTGGAGCAGCATCGGTCCCGAAGGCGGATGGATCTACGCCCTGGCGATTGACCCGACCACCCCGAGCACGCTCTACGCCGGGACGTATGGCGGCGGCGTGTTCAAGAGCACCAACGGCGGCGCGACCTGGAGCGCGGTCAACACAGGCCTGAGCAACAAGGAGGTTTGGGCTCTCGCAATTGATCCGATAAACACGAACACGATCTACGTCGGGACCTACGGCGGCGTGTTCAAGAGTGCCAACGGCGGCGCGACCTGGAGCGCAGTCAATAATGGACTGACGAATACCGCCGTCTTTGCTCTGGCGATTGACCCGACGAACTCCAACACGCTCTACGCCGGGACATATTTTGGCGGCGGCGTGTTCAAGAGCACCAACGGCGGTACGAACTGGAGCGCGGTCAACACGGGCCTGACCAACCTCAATATTCGCGCCCTGGCGGTTGATCCGACGAACCCAAATACACTCTACGCCGGGACGAATGGAGGCGGCGTCTTCAAGAGCACCGACGGCGGCGCGACCTGGAGCGCGGTCAACACTGGCCTGACCAACCTCAATGTCAATGCTCTGGCGATTGACCCGTTGAACACGAGCACACTCTACGCCGGGACGGATGGCGGCGCGTTCAAGAGCACGGATGGCGGCGCAACCTGGAGCGCGGTCAACACCGGCCTGAGCGACCCCGATGTCTACGCCCTGGCGATCAACCCGACCGCCCCGAACACGCTCTATGCCGGGACGGATGGGGGCGGCGTGTTCAAGAGCGCCAACGGTGGCGCAACCTGGAGTGCAACCGGCGCTGGCCCGATTTATGTCTGGTCTCTGGCGATTCACCCGACAGCGCCGGACACGCTCTACGCCGGGACTGATAGCGGCGTGTACAAGAGCACGAACGGCGGCGTGACCTGGAGCGCCGCTAATAGCGGCCTGATCGCCACGGATATTCGCGCTCTGGCGCTCGACCCGGCGACGCCGAACACACTCTATGCCGCGATAGATGGCGACGGCGTGTACAAGAGCACGAACGGCGGCGTGACCTGGAGTGCGGTCAATAACGGTCTATATAGTCCGACCGGTCGCTTTGTCTATGCCCTGGTCATCGCTCCGACCACCCCGCCCACCCTTTATGCGGGAACCTTGAACGGCGTGTACAAGAGCACGGATGGCGGCGCAACCTGGAGCGCATCGAGCAGTGGTCTGACCAACCCCAATGTCAATGCCCTGGCGAT
>Ga0209162_1001527_pt1 | contig 22378 bp, 13 predicted proteins | sample YNPNPMetaG_FD_187121 | JGI IMG/M metagenome (GOLD analysis project Ga0209162, IMG submission 187121) | Anoxygenic and chlorotrophic microbial mat microbial communities from Yellowstone National Park, USA - YNP NP MetaG (SPAdes) (version 2) ...
GGTCTATGATGCGCAATAGAAGCCTGGTGGTCGGCGGGATGGCCTTGGCTCTGATCCTGATCGGTGTCCTGCTGGTCACATCAGTCGCCTATGGTGCGTCGGCTGTCTCTGTTTCCGGCAAGGTGTTTGACGACCGGAACGCCAACGGGGTCCTGGATGACGGCGAGACGGGCACGGCCGGCGTGACGGTGCGCCTGTACCGCGATCTCAACGGCAACGGCCTGGTGGATCGCGACGACCGCGTTGTGGCCGCCGCGACTACCGGCAGCGATGGCCGCTATCGGTTGCCCGTATCCGAGGCCGCGCATTTCGTGGTGCAGGTGGATGTGCGATCGCTGCCGCACGGCGAGCGGCTCACGACATCCGGCCAACATGCGATCTTCGTTCCTTCTCTGCGCGCGCGGCCGCTCCCGGCGGAAAGCCGCGCCGTGGCGGCCCCGTCCCGGCCCGACGATCAGGTGGCGCCGGCCGATGGCGCGCCATCGGCCGCACTGTCAGGTCGGGACTTCGGCCATACGACGCAAGACTACGTCAAAGGCCAGGTGATCGTCGGCTTTCGGCCGGGGACCCCTGACAAGACGATGCAGGAGACGATCGCCGCGGCGTTGCGCGGCATCGAGCCGGCCGAACCGCAGCCATCGGCCGCATACCAGAAGGCGGTACGCCCCATCGCTCCCTTGCGCGCCTTCGTGTTGCAGACGACGGATGAGCGCGCCGACGCCCTGATGGCCTACCTGAAGGCCGCGCCGGCGGTGCGCTATGTGGAGCGCAACTACCTGGCGGCCGGCGCCTACGAGCCCAACGACCCCGATTACGCCGATCTCAACAAGAGCTATGGATTGCGCAAGATCGATGCCGGAAGCGCCTGGGATGTGATCAAGGGCAGCGCCGCCATCACGGTCGCGGTGATTGACTCCGGCCTCTCGATGACGCACCCCGAGTTCGCCGGCCGGATCGCGCCGGGCTGGGATTTCGTGAACGGCGACGACGACCCGAGCGACGACCAGGGGCACGGCACCCACGTGGCGGGCATCATCGCCGCGGCGATGGACAACGGCCTGGGCGTGGCCGGCGTGGCGCCCGAAGTGAGCATCCTGCCGGTGAAAGTGCTGAACGCCATGAACACCGGCTCGTGGGCCGACATCGCGGCCGGCATCGTCTACGCGGCCGATCGCGGCGCGCAGATCATCAACCTGAGCCTGGGCGGCCCGGTGGATGCCACGATCCTGCTCGATGCGGTGCAATACGCGGCCGGCAAGGGCGCGCTGCTGGTCGCCGCGGCCGGCAACGTGCCCGACGGCGGTGCATTCTATCCCGCCAGCTACCCCGAGGTGATGGCCGTCGGCGCAACCGACAGCAACGACCAGCGTTGGACGTCTTGCAATTACGGCGATTACCTCGAAGTGGCCGCGCCGGGCGCCAACATCTGGAGCACGTACTGGACGGCCGCCGATCCGGCCACCTTCGCTTATAAGAGCGGCACCTCGATGGCGGCCGGCTACGTCAGCGGGTTGGCCGGCCTGCTCCTTTCCGCCAACCCGACGCTCTCTGCCGCCGACCTGCGGCAGATCATCCGCCAGACGGCCACCGACCTGGGCGATCCGGGCTGGGATCCGCTGTACGGCGCGGGCCGCATCAACGCCGGCCTGGCCCTCGGCGCGGCCGGGAGCTGGATCCCGATCACGCCCACGCCCGCGGCCACGGCCACGCCGACCCCGACCGACACGCCCACCCCGACGCCCACGCCGACCGCGACCCCGACCGCGACCCCCACGGCGACCGCGACTCCGGCGCCGCCGCTCCTGCGGCGGGTCAACGCCGGCAGCGTGACCTTCACCGATAGCCTGGGCCAGGTGTGGGCGGCCGATCAGGCATACAGCGCGGGCAACTGGGGCTACGTCGGTGGCTCGGCCAAATCCGCCAGGACGGCGGTCAACAACACAGTTGATGACCTGCTTTACCAGAAGTATCGGGAGGGGATGAGCGATTACCGCTTCACGGTCCCCAACGGCGCCTATCAGGTGACCCTTCGCTTCGCGGAGTTTGCGGCCAGCAAGGCCGGCGCGCGTGTCATGAAGATCACGATCAACGGCCTGTCGGTCGAGAACGGCCTGGATGTCTTCGCGGTCGCCGGCAAGGCAACCGCGCTGGACAAGAGCTATGCCGTCGTGGTCTCCGACGGCCAGATGACGATCTCCTTTGCCCAGGTGGGCGGCACGCTCAAGCCGATGGTCTCGGCCATCGAGGTGAAGGCGTTGGACGAGGCGGCGCCGGTTCCCACCACCACGCCCATGCCCACCTTCACGCCGACCGCCACGGCCACGGCTCTGCCGGCCTCGCCGATGTTGCGCGCGGGGGTGGATGTGGGAAGCAATGCGCCGTACACCGACTCGCTGGGCCAGCTCTGGTTCGCCGACCAGAGATACGACGCCCGGAAGGCGCCGACCTGGGGCTATCAGGATGGCGTGGTCGGCTCGGTGGCGAGCGGCGACGACACCCTGGCCGACGGCCGGCTCTACTACACCTGGCGCGAAGGCAGTCTTTTCAAATATCTGGCCGATGTGTATAATGGTATCTATCGGGTCACGCTGCGCTTCGCCGAGTTTCAGGTGAACAAGGCCGGCGAGCGGGTGATCCAGATCTCCATCGAAGGCGAACAGGTCGAAGCCGGCCTGGATATCTATGCGCTGGTCGGCGCCGGCCAGCCGCTGGAGCGGGTCTATACGGCCACGGTGACCGACGGTCAATTGAATCTGATCTTTTCCAGCAACAGCCGCAAGAAGGCGCTCGTCTCGGCCATCGCGGTCGAATGGGTGGGGGAACTGCCGCCCACGGCCACGCCCACGATGACGCCGAGCCCCACGCCCAGCCGGACGCCGACGGCCACGCCGACCCCGACCCGCACGCCGACCGCGACGCCGACCGGCGTGTCTTACGCCCGGCGGGTCAACGCCGGCGGCGTCACCTATACCGACTCGCAAGGCCGGGTCTGGTCGGCCGACCAGGCTTACGCGACGGGCGGGTGGGGGTATGTGGCCGGCAGCGCCAGGTCGTCTACCCTGGCCGTGGACGCCACCAATGATGATCTGCTTTACCAGAAGTATCGCGAAGGGATGAGCGCCTACCGTTTCACCGTGCCGAACGGCACTTACCAGGTCACGTTGCGCTTCGCCGAGTTTGCTACCAGCAAGGCCGGCGACCGGGTGATGCGCATCGCAATGGAGGGGGCCGACGTGGAGACGGCCCTCGACGTGGCGCAGATCGTGGGCAAGGCTATTGCCTTCGATAAGACCTACACGGTTACGGTCAGCGATGGTGTCCTGGACATAACCTTCGTCAAGGCGAGCGGCCGCTATGGGCCGATGGTCTCCGCCATCGAAATCCGCTAAATGTGGCGGCCGGAACGACGACATGCCTGAAGAGCTCGATTTCCGACAGCGACGCATTCGCCCGCCGCGCCGAATTCGGCGCTTGCCTTGCCGCGCCTTCTTCGAATGGTCCCCGATCGGCTTCTACCGGACGACCCGCAGCGGCCGGATCCTCAGCGCCAATCCGGCCCTGGCGTCTCTGCTGGGCTACGACAGCGTAGAGGAGCTCTTGCAGGTATCGGCGCACTCTCTGTACGCGGATCCCCGCCAGCGCACCGAACAGATATTGGCCATCGAGCAAGCGCACAGGCCGCAGACGTCCGAGATCTGCCTGCGGCGCAAGGACGGCGCCCTCATCTGGGTGCGCGATACCTTCTGTCCGGTGTACGACGCGGCCGGCCGCCTCCTCTATTTCGAGGGCAGTCTGGAGGATATCACCCAATGGCGCAACACCCTCACCGCGCTGCGCCAGAGCCAACAGCGCCTGGCGCTGGCATTGCAGAGCGCCGACCTGGGGATGTACGACTGGGACCTGCGCACCGGCGAGGTGACGATCAACGATCGCTACGCGTCCATGTTGGGCTATTCCGTCGCCGAGCTGGCCATGTCGCGCGAGGTATGGCAAGCCCTCGTGCATCCCGACGACCTGCCCGGCGCCCTGGCCGCGGTCGAGCAGTGTCTTCGCGAGGCGCCGACCTCGATCACCCACGAGTATCGCATGCGCGCCAGGACGGGCGAATGGCGCTGGATCCAGGATCGCTTCGGCGTGGTCGAGCGCGATGAGCAGGACCGGGTTGTGCGCGTGGTGGGATTTCATCTGGACGTAACCGGGCGTCGCCGCATGGAGGAAGCGCTGCGCCGGCTGAACCGCAATCTGCGCGCCATGCTGGAGTGCAACCAGGCGGTGGTGCGCGCGCGGGACGAGATGGAGTTGCTGAACCAGATCTGCGAGATCCTGGTGGAGGTGGCCGGCTATCGCCAGGTGTGGGTCGGCCGCGCCGAGCAGGACGCGCAGAAGACGGTGCGGCCGATCGCGGTGTGCGGCACCGCGGCCGACTACGTGGCGAATATCACGGTCACCTGGGGCGAGGACGATGTGTACGGCGCCGGCCCGGTGGGCACGGCTATTCGCACCAAAAAGCGCTGCGTCGTGGGAGACGTGGCCACAGATCCATGTTTTGCCCCCTGGCGCGAGCAGCTGGCGGCCTTCGGCTTTCGCTCGGTCGTGGCGTTGCCGTTGCTGGTGCGCAATCGCGCGGTGGCCGCGCTCGCCATCTACGCCGATGCGGTGAACGCCTTCGACGACGAAGAGTTACAGCTCCTCGATGCGTTGGCCCAGAACATCTCGCTCGGCATGGCGTCTCTGCGCTCCGATGCCGAACGCGATGAGCTCCTCGAAGCCCTGTTCGTCTCGGAGCGGCGCTTGCGCGAAATGCTGGAAAGCGTACAATTGGTCGTGGTCGGGCTCGACCGTGAAGGGCAGGTCACCTTCTGCAACGAGCACCTGGCCAGGGTGATCGGCCTGCACCGATCCGAGGTGCTCGGCAGCAACTGGTTCGAGCGCTTCACGCCGGCCGATCAGCGCCGCCAGATCGAAGAGCAATTCGTCCGGTTGCTCGACGTGACGTCCGTCGCGGCCCACTTCGAGAGCGATCTGTTGACGGCGCGGGGCGAGCGGCGCACGATCTCCTGGAACTTCACGACCACGCGCGACATGAACGCCCGCGTGATCGGCGTCACAGGCATCGGCGAGGACATCACCGACCGGCTGCGCATGGCCGCCGCGCGCGACGAGCTGTTCACCCAGGTGATCTCGGCGCACGAGCGGTTGCAGGCGCTCTCGCGGCAGCTCGTGCGCGTGCAGGACGAGGAGCGGCGCAACCTGGCGCGCGAGCTGCACGATGAGATCGGCCAATCGTTGACCGGGCTCAAGATGATGGTGGACATGGCGCTCCGCTCGCCCGCCATGGCCGAGGCCAACCTGCGCCAGGTGCAGTCGCTGCTCAACGAGCTGATCGGCAAGGTGCGCAGTCTCTCGCTCGACCTGAGGCCGGCCATGCTCGATGACCTGGGGCTGTTGCCGGCCCTCTTGTGGCTGGTGGATCGGTTCATGTTGCAGACCCAAATCCAGGTCAACTTCCGGCATCAGGGCCTCGACGGCCGGCGCTTCGCGACCGAGATCGAAACGGCCGCCTATCGGATCGTGCAAGAGGCGTTGACCAATGTGGCGCGGCACGCGGAGACCGATTACGCGTTCGTCGAGGTGGAGGCCGAAGGCGGATTGCTCCACGTCGAGGTGCGCGATCACGGCCGCGGCTTCGATCCGGCGGGGATCTTGACGGCGGGATATGCGGCCGGGCTATCGGGCCTGCGCGAGCGCGCCGACCTGCTGGGCGGTCGCCTGGTCATCGAGTCCGCGCCGGGCCAGGGCACCCGCGTACTGGCCGACCTGCCGACGACCTGAGAGGAACCGTCCGATGATCACCATTGTGCTGGTCGAAGACCATCAGATCGTGCGCCAGGGGATCAAGATGCTGTTGGCGACCGAGCCGGACTTTCGGATCGTCGGCGAAACCGGCGATGGCCTGGAGGCCGTCCAGTTGATCGAGCGCCTGCGGCCCAACGTGGCCGTCCTCGATCTGATGTTGCCCGGCATCGGCGGCCTCGAGATCGCGCGCGAGGTCAAGGCGCGCTCGCCCCAAACCCGGCTGGTCGTGCTCTCCATGCATTCCAACGAAGCGTATGTGCTCGAAGCGCTGCGCGCCGGCGCGCTCGCCTATGTCCTCAAGGAATCCAGCTCGAACGATCTGGTCTACGCGATCCGCGAGGCGCTGGCGGGCCGCTACTACCTCAGCCCGCCCCTTTCCGAGCGTTCGATCGTTACCTATCTGGAGAAGGCGCGCGCCGGCGCGTCCTCCATCTACGAAGCCCTGACCCCGCGCGAGCGCGAGGTGTTGAAGCTGATCGCGGAGGGCTATAGCAGCCCCGAGATCGCCGAACGGCTGGTCCTCAGCCCGCGCACGGTGGAGACCCACCGCGCCAACATCATGCGCAAGCTCGAGCTTCGCTCGACGGCCGACCTCATCCGCTACGCCATCCGTCACGGAATCATTCCGCCGGAATAGAGCTCGCCCCGCACGATCGTCGCCGCCACGCGCAGGTCGGCATCCAACAGCACCAGGTCGGCGATCAGGCCGGGTCGGATCCGGCCGCGCTCCCCTGCAATGCCGAGCAGGTCGGCCGGCGTGGTCGTCACGGTGGCGAGCGCCTCGGCCAGACGGCAGCCGGTGAACGCGATCAGGTTGCGCACCGCCTGATCGAGCGAGAGCACGCTTCCCGCCAGGGTGCCGTCGGCCAGGCGGGCATCCTTCTCCGAGACGATCACCTCCAGGTCGTTCAGCCGGTAGCGGCCCGGGGCCATGCCCAGCGCGGCCATCGCGTCGCTCACCAGGCTGAGCCCGGCCGGCCCTTTGGCGGCCCACACGATCCGGATCAGCGCGGGATGGACGTGGATGCCGTCGGCGATCAGGCCGACGACGCGGTCGGCCGCGGCCAGCAGCGCGCCGACCAGGCCGGGCTCGCGATGGAGCAGCGGCGGCATGGCGTTGAACAGGTGGGTGCCGTAGCGCAGCCCGGCCGCGAAGGCATTCTCTGCCTGGGCGCAGGTGGCCAGCGAATGCCCGGCGCTGACGACCACCCCTTGCGCCGCCAGTTGGCGGATCGTCTCCAGGCCGGCCGGCAGCTCGGGCGCCAGGGTGACGAGACGCACCCCCGTGGCCGGCGACCAGTCGGCGACGAGCGCCGGGTCGGCCGGCCGCAGATAGGCCGGATTGTGGGCGCCCTTCTTGTGCGGATTGAGGAAGGGGCCTTCGATGTGCAATCCCAGCGCCGCGGCCCCCCGGAAGCCGGCCGGCGGGCCGGCGACGACGACCTGACGGGCCAGGGCGATCTTCTCCAGGGGCGCGGTGACGATCGTGGGCAGGAAGCTGGTGACGCCGTAGCGGGGAAGCCGGTCGGCCACGCGCCAGATGGAGGTCGGATCGGCGGTGAAGTCGTCGCCGAACGCGCCGTTCAGTTGCAGCTCAATGAAGCCGGGCACCAGCCATCTGCCGGCCGCGTCGATCGTCTGCGCGTCCTCTGGCGGCCGCACGGCGTCGGCCGGACCCACCCACGCGATCCGCTCGCGCTCGATGCACACCGCGCCGCGTTCGATCGTCTGCTCGGGCGTCAAGATCGTTGCGTTGTGAATGATCAGCGTCATTGGAATTGCTCTTTTATCCTCCGCGTCCTCCGCGCCTCTGCGGCGAGCAGAAACAGCCGCAAGGCCGGCCGGGGCGCAAACATGCAGGGGTTACACGGCACCGGGCCGGCCGTGACACTGCTTGAACTTCTTGCCGCTGCCGCACGGGCACGGATCGTTGCGGCCGGCCCGGGCAAACGCTTGTCGGAGTCGGGCATCTTCGGCCGCCAGGATGGCCATGATCTCGGCCGGCGCGCGGCCGCGACGCAGCAGGTCGGCCATGATGCGCATCGGCCGATCCACGTGCGCGAAGAATGCCTTGTAGCCCGCGCACAGATAGTTCAGGCCGGGCTCGCCGTCGGGCGTCAGGATGAAGCGGTTGCGCGGACATTCGCCATGACACGCGAAGCGCACCGGACACTCGCGGCAATAGCGGGGCAACGTATCGCGCTTGGCGGCCCCGAACTGGCGCTGCCTGTCCGAGGCCACCAGCTCGATCATCGGCGTCTCGGTGATGTTGCCCAGGAAGTAATCCGGCTCGACATAATGATCGCACGCGTACAGGTCGCCGTTGTGTTCCAGCGCCAGCGCGTTGCCGCACGTCTCCGCGAAGACGCACAGGGCCGGCGCCGCGCCCACCCACGAGGCCAGCGCGGCGTCGAACATCTGCACGAAAATCGTGCCCACGTCCCGGCGCACCCATTCGTCGAAGATGGCGATCAGAAAGCGGCCCCAGTCTTCGGCCGTCACCGAGCGGTCGGTGACCCGGTTGCCCGATTGGGTATAGAGCGGCCGGCCGCCGTCGCGGCGCGAGCCCCAGCCGCGGTTGGCGATGGAGAGCGTTTCGTCGGTGGCGCGCTCGACGATCGGAATGAACTGGATGAATTGGCCGCGCACTTCGTCGCGGAAGAAGCGGTAGACCTCCAGCGGATGCCCGGCGTTGGCCGCGTGGACGGTGCACAGGATGTTGAACTCGACGCGGCGTTCCTGCATCAGCCGCGCGGCGCGCATCACCCGGTCGAAGGTCGGCGCGCCCCCCTTGTCCACCCGATACGCGTTGTGCATTTCGGCCGGGCCGTCGAGCGATAGGCCGATCAGGAAGTTGTGCTCCCGGAAGAAGTCGCACCACGCCTCGTCGAGCAGCGTGCCGTTGGTCTGGAGCGCGTATTCGATGCGCGCGCCGGCCGGCGCGTATTTCTGCGCCAGGGCCACCGCCCGGCGGAAGAAATCCAACCCCATGAGGGTCGGCTCGCCGCCCTGGAAGGCCAGCGACACCTCCGGTCCGCTCTGGCCTTCGATCAGTTGCCGGACATAGGCTTCCAGCACCTCGTCGGACATCCGGAAGCGACTGCCCGGATAGAGGGCCTCTTTGGACAGGAAGAAGCAGTACTTGCAGTCCAGGTTGCAAAGCGCGCCGGTCGGCTTCGCCAGCACGTGGAAATAGGGCGGTGCATTGCGCGGACGGGTCGTGGTCATCGGGGATGCGTCCCTGGTTGTCAGTCGCCGGCGGGCGGTCGCCGCATGGCCTTGTAGGCGTTGATCAGGCCGTTGGTCGAGCTGTCGTGCGTGGACACGGCTTCGTCGCCGGCCAGCTCCGGCAGGATGGCGTTGGCCAGTTGCTTGCCCAGCTCGACCCCCATCTGGTCGAAGGAGTTGAGGCCCCAGATGACTCCCTGGGTGAAGATCTTGTGCTCGTAGAACGCGATCAGGGCGCCCAGGACGCGGGGCGTCAGCTTTTTGAACAGGATCGAGTTGGTGGGCCGGTTGCCCTCGAACGTCTTGGCCGCGACGAGCAGTTCCAGCCGGTCGGCCGGCACGCCCTGGCGCAGCAGCTCGGCGCGGGCTTCCTCCGGCGTCCTGCCGCGCATCAGCGCCTCGGTTTGCGCGAAGAAGTTGGCGAGCAGCAGCGTGTGGTGTTGGCCGATCGGGTTGTGGCTCTGGGCCGGCGCCAGGAAATCGCACGGGATGAGCTTCGTGCCCTGGTGGATGAGCTGGTAGAAGGCGTGTTGGCCGTTGGTGCCCGGCTGGCCCCAGATGATCGGCCCGGTCTCGTAATCCACGCGGCGGCCGTCGCGCGTCACGCTCTTGCCGTTGCTCTCCATGTCGCCCTGCTGGAAGTAGGTCGGGAAGAACGCCAGATACTCGTCGTAGGGGAGGATGGCGTGGCTCTGCGCGCCCCAGAAGTTGTTGTACCACACGCCGAGCAGCCCCATGATCGCCGGGATGTTCTGTTCCAGCGCGGCGGTGCGGAAGTGCTCGTCGGCCTCGTGCGCGCCCGTCAACAGCTCCTCGAAGCGCTCGAAGCCGATCGCGATGGCGATGGACAGGCCGATGGCCGACCAGAGGGAATAGCGGCCGCCCACCCAATCCCAGAACTCGAACATGTTCTGCGGATCGATGCCGAACCGCGCGACCGCGGCGGTGTTGGTCGAAAGGGCGACGAAGTGTTTGGCGATGGCGGCCTCGTCGCGCGCATGTTCCAGGAACCAGGCACGCGCGGCGCCGGCGTTGGCCATCGTCTCCTGCGTGGTGAAGGTCTTGGAGGCCACCAGGAAGAGGGTCGTCTCCGGCTGCACGCGTTTCAGCGTCTCGGCGATGTCGGTGCCGTCCACGTTGGAGACGAAGTGGAAGTGCAGATCGGGGTGGACATAGGGCGTCAGGGCGCGCACGACCATCTTGGGCCCCAGGTCCGAGCCGCCGATGCCGATGTTGACCACGTCGGCGATGGGCCGGCCGGTGTAGCCGCGCCACGCGCCGGAACGCACCGCCTCGCTGAAGCGGCGCATCTTCGCCAGCACCCGGTTGACCTCGGGCATCACGTCCACGCCGTCCACGTAGATCGGCCGGTTGGCGCGGTTGCGCAGCGCCACGTGCAACACCGCCCGCTCCTCGGTGGTGTTGATCTTCTGGCCGGTGAACATCGCCTCGGTCGCCTCGGCCAGGCCGGCCTGGCGGGCCAGGTCGAACAGGAGCGCCATCGTCTCTTCGGTGATCCGGTTTTTGGAATAGTCGAAGAGGATGTCGCCGAAACGGATCGAGAAGCGGTCGAACCGGTGCGGGTCGGCCGCGAAGAGGTCGCGCATGTGAACGCCGGCCATCTGTCGCCGGTGCTCGGCGAGCGCGCGCCAGGCGGGAAGTGCGGTCGGAAAGGTCATGGTCGGGTCTCCAGATGCATGATTCCAGCGTATTGCTTGTTCGTTCATATTCTCCATTTTACTGCATATCGCGGGGAAAGACATAACTTGGAGAGAATGCCTGTTGTCTGGTATGATATGAAGAAGACCATCACAAGGCGAGGTGAGACGATCTGATGAGCAGCCGATTTGGAAGCCCACCCAAAGAAGAGGAATTTACCCCCGGCGTTGTCTTCAGGCCGGCCGCCGCGCGCGGATTGCAGCGCGGCATCAACACCATGGTCAACATCCTGCGGCCGACCCTCGGCCCGCACCACCGGATCGTGGCCATGGACAAGGTCGTGCGCGGGGGCGTGCCCGAGATGCTCGACAGCGGCGGCATCATCGCCCGGCGCATCCTCCAGTTGCCCGACCGCGATGCCGATATGGGCGCGATGTTCGTCCGCCACATGGTCTGGCGCCAGCACGAACGGGAAGGGGACGGCACGGTGACGCTGGCCGTGCTCTTCCAATCCATCTTCAATCAGGGCCTCACCTATCTGACCGCCGGCGGCAACCCGATGGCCTTCCGTCATCACCTGGAGCGCGCGGTGTCGGTGATCCTGGACAAGCTGGCGCGGCAGGCGCGGCCGGTCGAGGGGCCGGAGATGTTGACGCGCGTGGCCGAGTCGGTCTGCTTCGAGCCGTCGCTGGCGCGGCTGTTGGGCGAGATCTTCGACATCATCGGCGAGTACGGCCGGCTGGAGCTGCGCGAGGGCCGCGGGCTCGAATCGGAGCGCGAGTACGTCGAAGGGATCTATTGGGACGGCGGCCTGCTCTCGCGCTCGATGATGGCGCCGATGGAGCGCACCACGCCCATGCCCGGCTCCCGGCCGACCGATAAGACGGTCCTCCGCGCCGAGGCCGAGAACGCGGCCATCCTCTTGACCAATCTCGACATCCAGGACGCCGAAGCGCTCGTGCCGGTCTTGCGCATGGCCATCGAGGCCGGCCACAAGGCGCTGGTGATCGTGGCCCGCAACATGTCGAACGCGGCCGTCGCCCTGCTGATGGCGAACCGCCATCCCGATCGCCTGTGGACGTTCGCGGTCAAGTCGCCCGGGCCGGGCTCGGACGACGAGGCGGACGGCCTGAACGATCTGGCGTATCTCACCGGCGGCACGCCGATCTGGGGGTCGTTCGGCCAGTCGCTGCGCGATGTGACCCCGGCGCACTTCGGCCGGGCGCGGCTGGCGTGGGCCAACCACGAATATTTCGGGATCGTGGGCGGGGGCGGCGATCCGAAGGCGCTGCGCCGCCACATCGCCGAGCTACGCGATGCGTTCCGTCGGGTGGAAGATCAGGAGACGCGCAAGAAGCTGCGCGCTCGCATCGGCAAGCTGATGGGCGGCACGGCCACCCTGTGGGTCGGCGGCTTCACGCCGTCCGATATCGAGTTCAAGAAGGAGCTGGTGGAGCGGGCCAGCGACGCGGTGCGCGGCGCGATGTTGGAAGGGGTGGTGCCGGGCGGCGGCGTGGCGCTGCTGGCGTGTCAGCCGGCGGTGGAGCGCCTGCTGAAAGGGGCCGTCTCGGCCGATGCCCGCGCGGCCTATCGCATCCTTCATCGCGCGCTGGAGGAGCCGACGCGCGTATTGGCCCAGAATGCCGGCTACGAGCCGAGCGAAGTCCTCGCGCAGATCCGCCATGCGCCCCTGGGCTACGGCTTCGAGGCAACCCGCGGCCAGGTGATGGATATGGCCGCGGCCGGGGTCTACGACTCGGTCGCGGTCTTGCGCCAGGCCATCACGACGGCGGTCACCAGCGCCGGCCTGGCGCTCACCACCGATGTCCTGGTGCACAAACGACGTCCTGTACAGGAGCTGAATCCGTGACCGCAGAATACGACGTGGCGTTGTCGGAGACCGCACAAACCGATGTGGTGTATGCGCTGGCCGCCTCGCCGGCGTTTGAACGCGATGGCATTTGTTTCGCCGCGCGCAGCTCGGGCCTCTACCGCTCGACCGACGGCGGCGCGACCTGGCAGCCGGCCTACGCGAGCCTGGGCCTGGATGAGGCGGTGCCCACGCCGGCAGTGGCCGTCTCGCCCGACTTTCCGTCCGATCATACGGTCTTCGCGGGCGTGGCCGGCGCGATCCTGCGTTCCTACGACGGCGGACAGACGTGGTATGCGAGTGCGTTGCCCACGCCTCCGCCGGTCGTCTCGTGTCTGGCCGTTTCGCCCGATTACGCCCGCGATGGGGTGGTGTTCGCCGGCACGATGGAGGACGGCGTCTTCCGCTCTTCCGATCGCGGGGATCACTGGGTGCGCTGGAACTTCGGCCTGCTCGACCTGCACGTGATGGCGCTGGCGCTCTCGCCGGCCTTCGCCGCGGACGAGACGCTCTATGCCGGCGTGGAGAGCGGCATCTTCCGCAGCACGAACGGCGGCCGGGCGTGGCGCGAGGTGCCCTTCCCCACCGAGCTGGCGCCGGTGCTCAGCCTGGCGCTCTCGCCGGCCTTCAAACAGGATGGCCTGCTGCTGGCCGGCACCGAGGAGCACGGCCTCTGGTGCTCGCGCGATGCCGGCCGTTCCTGGTCGCGGCTGGGCGAGGGCGTCATCGAAGGCTCGGTCAACGCGATCCTGCTGGCGGCCGATTTTCCCCGCACGCCGTTGATCCTGGCCGTGACCTCGGCGGGGGTCCTGCTTTCGGACGATGGGGGCGGCGCCTGGAGCGAGGTCGCGGTGGACCTGCCGGCCGACGAATCGGTGGTGGCCGTGGCCGCGCCGAACGGGTTGCGCCGCGGCGGCGCGCTGTTGTTGGGGCTCTCGAGCGGCGGCGTGGTGCGGGTCGCCTGAGGGCGGATGAGCAGCCGGGGGAGAGGTCACATGGAGGCGCAGAGACCGTCAGCGATTGCGGCCGCGGTGACCCGGATCAAACTGGGGGAAGCGAGCTCAGACGTCGCGTATTGGCGGGCGCAACCCTATGCGGCGCGGTTGGCCGCGCTGGAGGAGATCCGGCGCGAGTATCATCGCTGGAGGTACGGTGCTGAACCCGGATTTCAAAGAGTTTATCGCATCGTTAAACGCCAATGATGTGCATTACCTGGTCGTCGGCGGTTATGCCGTTGCCTTGCACGGCTATCCGCGTTAGCTGAGCATTGGGCGTGGCCGGAACGGGGCGGGGTCCTGAGCGATCGAAGGCCCCCGCCCCGCCGACGATGATCAGGCCGCGCCGGCCGCGGCCTTCTCCTTCTCGGCCGCGGCGGCCTCGCGTTGCGCCTGCCGGGCGGCGCGTGCGGCCGCCAGCCGCGCCAACCCCCCTTCCACCAGGCTGTAGGCCGTCGGCACGATCACCAGCGTCAGCAGCGTCGAGGTGATCAGCCCGCCGATCACCGTGACGGCCATGCTGCGGCGAAAATCGCTCCCCGAGCCGATGCCGATCGCGACGGGCAACATGCCCAGGATCAGCGCCAGGGTCGTCATCAGGATCGGCCGCAGGCGGATCGGCCCGGCTATCTTCAGCGCCGCATCGCGCGCCATGCCCTTCTCGCGGCGCAGCCGATTGGTCAGATCCACCAGCAGGATCGAGTTCTTGGTCACCAGCCCCATCAGCAGGATGAGGCCGATCATGCCGGTCATGTCGAGCGGCAGCTTGAAGACCAGCAGCGCCAGCAGGCCGCCGACGACCGCCAGCGGCAACGCCAGCATGATGATCAGTGGCTGGACGAACGAGCCGAATTGCGACGCCAGCACCATGTAAATGAAGGCGACCGCCAGCAGCATGGCGTTGGTGAGCGAGGCGAACGCTTCGTTCTGGAGCTTTTGCTCGCCCGTGAAGGAGTAGGTTGCGCCGGCCGGCAGGGTCATGCTCTTCAGCACCCGGTCCGCGTCGGCCACCACGTCGTCCTGGATGCGGCCGAACGCACTGGCGCCGATCACCACCGAGTATTGCCGGTTGACGCGGTTGATCTGCGTCGGTCCGCTGGTCGTCTCCAGGCGGGCGATCTGGCGCAGAGGGATGAAGCCCCGGCCGGTAGGCACCTGGAGGTCGAGCACCTGCTCCAGCCGCGTGCGATCCTCTTTGCGCAACTGCACCCGGATATCGGCGTCCGGGCCTTCCCCCTTGAACGTGGCCACCTTATCCCCTTCGACCAGGGCCCGCACGGTGCTGCCCACCGTGGCCGCGTTGATCCCCAGGTCGGCCGCCTTGCGCCGATCCACCACGATCTGCACTTCGGGCTTGCCGGGCTTGTAGGAGACGTCCACATCCACCAGCCCCGGCACCTGTTTGAGCCGTTCGGCCGCCTCGAGCGCGAACCGGTTCAATTCCTCCGCGCTGCCCACCGTTTGCAGGGTGATCTGGATCGGCCGGCCGAGCACGCTGGTGCTGCCGCCCGCGGCCATCGAGGTGAAGGTCGGCGGCGTGATCGTCAGGCCGGGGATGCCGGCCAGATCGCGACGCGCCTGGGCGATGAAGTCGCTCTGCTTGAAGCCGGGCTTGAGCTGGATGTAGAAGGTCGCGTTCTCCGGCGTGCCCCGGCCGCCGACCGTAGAGAGCACCGCCTTGACTTGCTCGTAGGCCAGCAGGCGGGCCTCCAGCTCCCGCGCGGCCTTGTCGGTCTCGGCCAACGCGGTGCCGGGCGGCAGGCTCAACCCCACCGTCAGGCTTCCCTGATCGGCCGAGGGCACGAACGCCCGCTTCAGGTAGGTGGCGCCGTAGGCGCTGGCAAACAGCAGCGCGATGCTCACGGCCAGCGTGATCAGCTTGTGGCGCAACGTCCAGCCCAGCAGATGGCCGTAGACGCGGTTCAACCAGCCCATCACGCCCCGTTCCATCTCGTGCACCTCTTCCGGCGCCACCGGCTTCTCGACCTTCTTCTGCTTGAACAGGTAGGCCGAGAGCATCGGCGCGAAGGTCATCGCCTCGAAGAGGGAGATCAGCACGGCCACGCTGACGACCACGCCGAAGGAGTTCATGAAGCGGCCCACCAGCCCGCCGACGAACGCGATGGGAATGAAGACCGACACGATCGTCAGCGACATGGCGAGCACGGGCAACGCCACCTCGGCCGTGCCGCGGCGCGAGGCCTCTTTCGGGGTCGCGCCGGCCTCCATATGGCGGAAGATGTTCTCGCGCACGACGATGGCATCGTCGATCACCAGGCCGACCGAGAGGGCCAGTGCCAGGAGCGAGACGATGTTCAGCGTCATGTTGAGCGCCTTCATCACCGCGAAGGTGCCCAGGACGATGAACGGAAGCCCGGCCACGGTGACGAGCGTGTTGCGCAGGTTGCGGAAGAAGAGCAGGACGACCAGCGAGGCCATCACCGCGCCGATGATGAGCTCGCGCATGGCCGCGTTGAAGCTCTCCTCCACGAACACCGACTGATCGCGCACGATGGTCATCTTCAGGTCGGGCCGTTCCTTCTGGATCTGGTTCAACGCCTCTTTGACCCGCCGGGCTACCTGCACGGTGTTGGTGCCCGACTGCTTGCGCACCGACACGACCACCGCCTCCTGGCCGTCGAGCCGGCTGTAGGTGTCCTGCTCCTTCCAGCCGTCCTGGACGATCGCCACGTCGCCCAGGCGCACCGCGCCCAGCGGCGAGGCGATCTGCAGGTTGGCGATGTCCTCGACCTTCTCGAAGTTGGCCGGCGTGCGCAAGAGGAGGTTCTGTCCCTGCTGCTGGATGCTGCCGCCCGGGATGCTGTAGCTCTCCATCGCGATCGTCTGGATCACCTGTTGGGGCGCCAGACGCCGCGCCTTGAGCGCGTTGGCGTCGAGCAGCACCTGGATCTCCCGCTCGCGGCCGCCGGTGACGGTTGCATCGGCCACGCCGTCAATGCGCTGCAGCCGCGGCAGGAGGTCGTCGGCCACGGTCTGGCGGATGTTCTGGGGCGCGGCCGCGGCGCTCTGCCCGGCCACCGAGATGCTCAGGATGGGCACGGCGGCCGGATCGTAATTGCGCACGCTCGGCTCCAGCACCTCTTTCGGGAGCTGGCTGCGCACGTTGGCGATCTTCTCGCGCACGTCTTGCAGCGCCTGCTTGACGTTGGTGTCCAGGTTGAACATCACCACGACGATCGAGAGGCTCTCGGCCGACTGCGATTGCACCTCCTGAACCCCCGGCGTGGTCATCATCGCCTCTTCGATGGGCCTGGTGACCTGCTCCTGTACTTCGCCGGGACTGGCGCCCGGATAGACGGTGATGATCGCCATGGCCGGATAGGAGACTTCCGGGAAGAAGTCGAGCGGCATGGAGGTGTAGGCCAGGACGCCCACGACCACCAGCGCCACCATGAGCATGGTGGTGAAGACCGGTTGGCGAATGGAAGTTTCCCAGATTCTCATCGGCTATTGCTCCAACTGGACGGTTGCGAACATGCCGGGCTTGAGCAGTTGTGCGTCCTCGTCGGTCGGCCGCACCGTGACCTTGACGGTGCGGGTGGCCGGATCGAAGGCCGGCGCAATGGCCGTGACCTTGCCGCGGAAGGTGCGGTCGGGATAGGCGTCCACGCGGATGATGGCCGGCTGGCCCACGCGCACTTCGGCCGCGCGCGATTCCTCGACCGCGATCTGGATCTTCATTTCGTGCGAGAAGATGACGGCCAGCGGCTTGCCCGGGCCGGCCATGGCGCCTTCGGTCGCATCGAGCTGGTAGATGTACCCGTCGGCCGGCGCCTTGATGGTGGTCTTGTCCACCTGGAGCTGCGCCAGGTAGAGGGCGGTCTCGGCCGCCTTGACGTTGGCCTTGAGCGCGTTGATCTGCGCGGGCTTGGCGCCTTCCTCCAGCCGGGCCAGTTGCGCCCGCGCGCCCGCGAGCTGGGCATAGGCGCCGGCGATCTGGTCGGCCGTGGCGCCCTTGATCACCTTGTCGTATTGCGCCTGGGCCGCCTCTTTGGCCAGGGTGGCCTGTTGGAGCTGAAGGCTTTCCGGCAACATGGCCGCGACCGGACTGCCGGCGATCCGGTCGTACTGGGCCTGATAGACCTTGACGGCCGCTTCGGCCTGGCGGAGCTGCGCCAGCGCCATGCGCTTTTCCTCGTCGGTCGGCCCCTTCAGCGCCCGGTTGTAGGCCGCCTCGGCCGCGGCCACGGCCGCCCGCGCCGCCTCCAGGTCGGTCGCCGATGGCCTGGCCGTGGCCAGGTCGAGCTGCGCCTGGGCCGCTTCCAGGCCGGCCATGGCCTGCGCACGCTGCGCCTCCTGCACGCTGCTGTCGAGTTGCACGAGCAGGTCGCCCTTCTTCACGTCGCTGCCCACCTCGACCGCCACCTGGACGATCTGGCCGGCCACCTCGGCCACCACGGGCACGACGCGCTCGGCGATGATCTCGCCGTTGTAGGTGAGGCCGGCCAGGGTGGACCGCTTGCCTTCGGCCGGGACCACAGGTGTGCTGATGATGATCGGCGTAGGGGTGGCATCGGCGGCGACGCCGGCGTTTTCCCCGCGCGCCGGCGCGGCCGGCCGCTCTCCTGCGCCGCTGGCGATTGCACATCCTGCCAGCGTCACGGCCAACAAGATCAGGGCGGCGATTGCCGCCGGAATGGCTCCGAAAGGTTGCTTTGAACGCATAGGTGCTGATCCTCGCTTCATTTTCCCCAGCTCAGAAGCTGTTCGCCCTGGAACCGATATTCGATGGCTACCTCGATCGGCAGCTTGCGCGGATTGCCGCCGTCTGCATCCATGACCCAGATGCCCCAGGCACCGTCGCGATTGCTCACGAAGGCGATGGCGCGGCCGTCGGGGCTCCACGTCGGCGCGACGTTGTGCGGCAATTGGGGCACCAGGGTGGTGGCCGGCCGGGTGAGCGCGGTCACGCCCGAGCCATCGGCCGCGGCGGCGAAGATCTCCCAGTGGTCCTTCTCCAGGCTCTGGAAGACGATCCGGTCGCCGCCGGGTTGCCAGGCCGGATCGCGAAAGCGCGGCTCTTTCAGCAGGGCCACGTTGTCGTCGGCCGCGCCGCCGTCGGCCGTGCGCTGGATGCCGGCGGCCGCGTAGATCACGCCGGCCGGGCCCCAATCGGGCGAGGCGGCGTTCTTCATGGCCGGCAGGTCGCGATAGCCGCTGCCGTCGCGGTCCACGGCCGCCAGGCCCCAGCGGTCGGTGTAGACGGCCGGGAACATGCGCTTGTAGGGCAAGATGTCGGGCAGGCAGATGCCGTAGCCGGCGTCCCGGCAGACGTCCTGGCCGTTGACGTGGCTGAAGGCGATGGCGCGGCCGTCGGGACTCCAGGTCGGCGTGCGCAGCTTTTCGGCCCGCACCAGGATGCGCTGCGGCTCGCCGCCGCCGATCGGGACGATGTACAGCGCGTGTTGGCCGCCCTCCTGCCGCCAGAAGGCCACGGTCGTGCCGTCGGGGCTGATGGCCGGATCGGCGCCGGTCGCCAGCGGCCACAGCCGGCCGGCGCCGAGGTCGTAGATGTAGATCGTGCCGTCCTGCGCCTGGATGGCGAGCCGGCCCGCAAGTCCGCCGGCCGGCCCCCTGGTCGCGGCCGCCGCGACGGGCCGCACATCGCTCAGCTTCTCGGAGATCGGCAGCCGGGACGGGTCGCCGTCGGCCGCCACAAATGCCGCGGCCACCCAGCCGATGCCGGCGTCGTCCGCCAGCCGGATCTGCAACCAGTCGCCGGCCGCGTTGCGGCCGATCAGGGTGAGCGCCTGGCCCGGCGCGGCCACGCCGATGATCGCGTGCCCGGTGCCCGGCCCGGCCCGCACGTTGAGTCCCTGGTTGGCCGTGGTCACCCGGCCGGTGAGCGCGGCCGGATTGGCGGCCGCCGCGACTTCCGCGGGGGCCGGCTTCGGCTGCGGGGCCTCTCGCACGGGAAGATTCTGGACGGCGAAGACGACGAGCCGACCGGCCGCCACCCAGCCGGTCCGACCGTCGCCGGTCGTCACCAGCACCCACCCCGTGCCGGCCTTATCGGTCGGACTGGAAATGGGCTCGGCGCTGCGGCCGATCGCCTCGACCCGGGCGCCCATCGGCAGCGCGGCGATCGGCGTGCCGGCCGGTGCATCCAGCAGCTCCGCGCCGCCGGCCCGCACGATGGCCGTGGCGGCCGGGCCGGCGGCCGCGGCGGCCCCCGGCAGCAGCAGGCCGATCAGCAAGAGCAACGACAGGCTCACGGTTCGCCAGAGTTTTGCTTCTCTCATCACGCTATCCCCGGTGTGAAATGTCATCGTCCAGCGTAGCAAATCCGCCCGCGCTGCGCAAGTGCCGTCAGATCGAAGTCCGATAGTCCGATCGTGGGATAGCGGTTGGCCGAAAGTCATGTGCCGATCGGCCAATGCAAAGTCGTACCGACGGCATATTGATCGTTCTGTTCTTGCGTGCTAAAATGGCAGGCGTCTTGCAGTTAAGTTTGAAGCGAGGCGAGGATGAATTCCGAGTTGAGGCGCTGGCTGCAATCGCGTCGTCCGCGGCTGCCGTCGTTTCGTTTCCTCTTCACGCTGATGTACCTGGGCGTCATCGGCGCGATCGCCTATTCCAACACGATCTTGAATTGCGGCCGGAAGCTGCTCGGCGGCGGCGCGGGCGTGCTGATGGTCTTCTTCTTGTTGCTGGTCGGCCTGGAGCAGATCGAGCATTGGCGGTATCGCTACGAAGCGCCGACATCGGTTGCCCTCCTTCTGCTCCTGGCGCGCATGGTCCTCTTCGAGGGGGTGGCCGCGCTCGATTGTTCGGTGCTCTCGATCCTGCTCTACCCGATCATCCCGTTCAGCGCCTTCTTCGCGTTCGGCGCGAGCTTCGGCGCGCTGCTGAGCGTTTTCTACGCCGGCGTTGCGCTGGCGAAGACCTGGCTGCACAATCCTCACTGGTACGTCAGTCCGATGAGCGTCTTCATCGTGATCGCGTTCCTGCTTCTCCTGGTCTTCATGCAGGTGTTGGCCGGCGCCATCCGCCGCGATGAAGAGAGCCGACGACGGACGGAGCGCCTGTTGACCGACCTGGAGGCCTCCCATCGCAAGCTCCAGGTCTATGCCGAGGAGGTGGCCGAGCTGGCCGCTACCGAAGAGCGCAACCGCCTGGCGCGCGATATCCACGACTCGGTGGGGCACGCGTTGACCGCGGTGAACATCCAGCTCGAGAAGGCGCTGGCCTACTGGCAGCGCAGCCCCGAAGAGGCGTTGCAGGCGATCCGCGATGCCAAGCAAGCGGCCAGCGAAGCGTTGCGCGACGTGCGCAGCTCGGTTGCCGCGCTGCGCGATGCCGATGAACGCTTCTCGTTGCAGGCGTCGGTGAAGGCCCTGGCCGAGCGGATGATCGCCCAGGGCCTGGCCGTGGATCTGGCGATCAGCGGCGAGGAGCGCGATTACAGTCGGGCGACGTTGATGGCCCTCTACCGGGCCATGCAGGAGGGGTTGACCAACGTGCAGAGACATGCCGGCGCCTCGCGTGTCGAGATCGAGCTCTCCTTCGGCGAGCGGGAAGTCCGCTTGCGGCTGCGCGACAACGGCCGCGGGTTCGACCCGCGCGCGGCCGAGGTGGCCGGCGGCTTCGGCTTGCAGGGCATCCGTGAGCGGCTTGAGCTGGTGCTCGGCCATCTGGAGATCAAGAGCGATCCGGCATACGGCACCGAGCTGGTGATGACGGCGCCGAAACAACCGACCGTCCTGGCGCGGGAGGGAGCAGGAGCGCAGCGATGAATGCGGTTCGCGTGTTGGTCGTGGATGATCAGCGGCTCGTTCGGGAAGGGATCGCCTCGCTGTTGGGCCTTCAGGAGGGGATCCAGGTGGTGGGCACGGCCGTGGATGGCCAGGAGGCCGTAGAGAAGGCGACCGCCCTGGCGCCCGACGTGATCCTGATGGACGTGCGGATGCCGGTGATGGACGGCATCGCGGCCACGGCGCTCATTCGCCGCGCTCTGCCCGATTGTCGCGTGTTGATGTTGACGACCTTCGACGACGAGGAGTACATCATCCGATCGTTGCAGGCCGGTGCCATGGGCTATTTGTTGAAAGACATTCCGGCCGGCGACCTGGCGCAGGCCATCAAGCTGACGTATGCGGGCATCTTTCAGCTTTCGCCCTCGGTGGCGGGCAAGCTGGTGGGGCAGTTGGCCGCGCGGGGGAAGGCCGAGCCTTCATCGGCCCCGCCGGCCGATCTCACCGAGCGCGAGCTGGAGGTGTTGCGTTTGCTGGCGCGAGGCGCCACGAATCGCGAGATCGCCGAGCAATTGATGGTGAGCGAGGGGACCGTCAAGAATCACGTGTCGAACATCCTGGGCCGTCTGGGCCTGCGCGATCGCGTCCAGGCGGCGATTTATGCCTACGATCACGGCCTGGTGTAACCGCCGTGCATTTCCCCCCGGGGCGACCGGGGTCGCGGCTAAGGAGCCGGCGGCTGGGCGTCGGCCTGCGCCGAGGTCGTTTTGGATTGCGGCGCTACTGCGCCGCTCGGTGCTTTTGGGGCGACCGAGGTCGCGGCTAAGGAGCCTGCGGCTGGGCGTCGGCCTGCGCCGACGCGTGCACCCACGGCGGTGGGTGTGGCGGCGCGGCGGCGCCCGTTAGCCGCGATTTCAATCGCCCCGAACCTGGGCGTCGGCCTTGCGCCGACGCGTGCACCCACGGCGGTGGGTGCAGCGGCGCCGTGGCGCCCGTTAGCCGCGATTTCAATCGCCCCGAACCTGGGCGTCGGCCTGCGCCGACGCGTGCACCCA
>Ga0209162_1001528_pt1 | contig 22375 bp, 21 predicted proteins | sample YNPNPMetaG_FD_187121 | JGI IMG/M metagenome (GOLD analysis project Ga0209162, IMG submission 187121) | Anoxygenic and chlorotrophic microbial mat microbial communities from Yellowstone National Park, USA - YNP NP MetaG (SPAdes) (version 2) ...
CGTTGCTCCACCGTAAAACGCCATGAGAGAACTTTGATAAAGAACAAGCAAGAAGTAAATGCCCATCACAAGCAGGATGAGCAGCGCCACGATATAAGCAATTGGGCTGATGAAGTAATGCCGGTATTCCCGGCGGGCAATGATCCAGATGTTACGCATGGCGTGTTCCTTTCTTGCCGGTTTCTTCGCGGGTGAGTTCCAGGAAAATTTCCTCCAGGCTCAGGTGAATAGGAGCCAGTTCGAGCAGGTCGTATCCGGCATTGACAGTTGCCCGGGCAACTTCTGAGCGAACGTCCAGGTCAGATGTGTATTGAAATTCAATTGCGCCATCGGGGCGAGATACTACCGCTTGAACGCCTTTGATTTGGGAGATGAGCGGTACAAGGCCATCGGAATCTCCTTTGACCCGCAAGAGTGACCGCTCGGCGCCCATCAGGCGAGCCTGCAGGTTTTCCGGGGTGTCTTCGGCGACGATACGTCCCTTATTGATAATCAGTACCCGATCGCAAAGTTGTTGGGCTTCACTCAAGATGTGTGTGGAGAGCAAAACGGTACGCTCTTTGCCTACCTCGCGGATGAGGTTGCGAACCTCAACGACTTGGGCGGGATCGAGACCGATTGTCGGTTCATCAAGGATAAGAACTTCTGGCTGATGCAGCAGGGCCTGGGCAAGCCCAACGCGTTGCCGCATGCCTTTGGAAAGGTTGCCAATGTATCCGTTGGCGCGATCGGTCAAGTGGACCATTTCAAGGGCGTCATCCACCATGTCTTCGGCGTTGGGCAAGTGACGCAGTTCCGCCATGAACATCAGGTAGTCGAAGACGGTCATATCCGTGTAGAGCGGCACGGTTTCGGGTAAATACCCTACACGGCGGCGCACTTCCAGGGATTCTTCCACCACGTCAAAACCGGCAATTTCAGCCGAACCATAGGTCGGCGGCATGTAACCGGTCAGAATGCGCATGGTGGTCGTCTTGCCGGCGCCGTTGGGGCCAAGGAAGCCCACGACTTCGCCTTGCCTGGCCTCGAAGGTGAGATTTTCAATGGCTCTTCGAGTGTTATAGTCTTTCGTCAAACCTTTTGCTCGAATCATGTGGTCTCCTTGAAAAGGGAATAGACGTACAAAACGGCACAGCTGCTCAAAAGCACCAGTGCCGGGACAAGAAATAGACCGTGAATACTATACAATAATTTCAAAGCCAAAGTCAATAGGTTTGTTTCTTTCTAATCAAACCCTAATTCGTGGCGGTCAGTGCGGAGGCTGCAAAGCGTCACCACGGGCGAAGCAATTGGTAAATTTGGGGTCACATCTTTTCGCAGATTTGACGCGTAGCATGTTATAATTTCACAAACTTTAAGTTTTCTGGAGGCGACATGGAAATTAAAATGCAGCGATATAAGCACTGTGACTTGCTTGCCATAAAAGGCAAGGTCGACAGTTATACAGCGCCCGAACTGAGCGATGCCATCGAAAAGATCAATAACGACGGCCGCTTTAAGATTGTGATTGACATGGCCGAACTGGAGTATATGTCGAGTGCCGGGTTCCGCGCTTTACTTGTTGGGCAGCGGAATTGCAAACGCTACAATCGTGGTGAAATTGTCTTGGCTCGCGTTCCGAAGAAGATCATGGAAGCGCTGGAACTGACCGGCTTTACGCCGCTCTTTAAAATCTTTGATGATGTCACGGCTGCAGTCGGCTATTTTTAGCAGGTGGCCACCGTTTAGAGAAAGCGAACAGGGCCGTCTCTCTTGGGTGAGGCGGCCTTTGTATCCCTCTTATGCGAACCCTCATTATCCCTGCCCGCTTTGACCAACTGGATGCCATCCGTCGCTTTGCTGTTCAGGCTGCTGCCGATGCTGGCCTGGACGAAAAAGGCCTGTGCGCTGTGGAGATGGCTGTAGATGAAGCCTGCTCCAACATCATTGAGCATGCTTATCGCGGCATCAGCAATGGACAGATTGAATGTACGTGTGAGAGTGATGCGACTTCTTTTACGGTGATTTTGCGCGACCGCGGCCGGCCCTTCGACATTCTACAGGTTCCTGAACCGGATTTAAAGGCCAGCCTGAAAAAACGCAAAGTGGGCGGTTTGGGCATTTACTTGATGCGTCAGTTGATGGACGTGGTCCGGTATGAAAATCTGGGGGACATGGGGAATGTCCTTACTCTGATCAAATATTTGAAATCAGCTGAGTGATGTCTGGCTTATCCTCGTTTTCGTCTGCCTGGTCACAAATCGCTGCATTGGGCGAAAAGTTGCTGGCTACCCCTCAATTGGACGGACAGCGCGATCTCATCGTGACGGCGGCTTCTTCCTTGTTGAATGCAGAAGCATCTCTCTGGTTGGATGAGCGTCTTTTTCGGTTGCCAGGTCTTAATCGGGTTCACCTTTTCCCGGATTGGCCAGATGATGTTTCGATGCAGCGAGTCCTTGAGAATCCTGAGAATTGTCCAGAATCTGAGAACGTACTTGTGCTTCCCCTTTCTTCTCAACAGACGCTTTTGGGCGTTTTGCTGGTCCGGCGGCCTGATGGCCCGCCTTTTACCTCCCCTGAATACGAATTATTCCAGGGGTTAGCCGCTCACACGGCGCTGGCTCTGATCTCCTCTCACCGTTTTGCGATAGAGAAGTGGCGCCTCGAGCAATTGACCCTTGTCCGCACGGTCAGCGCCCAACTGGCTAATGTCCTGGATTTATCTGTTTTGACGCAACGTGTCACTCGTCTCATCTGCGATACCTTCAAGTATTACTACGTCGCTATCTTTACCCTGGAAGAAAATAAGCCCTATTTGCAGTTTCAATCCAGTGCAGGGGGGCCTGGTCAGCCCAGATTGCGTTTGACGCGCATTAAACCTGGCCAGGGGTTGATCGGAGCGGTTGCCCAGACAGGCGAGGAAATCATAGCCAACAATGTCGCCGAAGAACCCCGTTACCGTTACCTTACCTCCTTGCCGGGCACTCGTTCTGAAGTCGTGCTCCCGCTGAAAATTGAGTCCCGTCTCTTGGGTGTGCTGGATATTCAAAGCGACCAGGAAGATGCTTTTCACCCAAATGATTTGCTGGTGTTGCGCTCATTGGCCGATGTGATTGCCACTGCGATTAACCGGACGCGTCTCTACAGTGATTTACAACGCCGCATCGAGCAGTTGGCCATGATTGCTACGGTCAGCGAGAGCATTGCCTCCGTCTTGGACCTGGACGAGTTGTTCAACAAAGTCGCTACCTTGATTCATGAGCGGCTTGGCTATCCTTATGTTTACTTGTTTACCGTTCACCCCAATCGTCGGCAGATCATTTATCAGGCAGGGAGCGGCGCTCGCACAGAATTTCTCAAAGGTTACACGATCAGCCTCGACAGCGTCGAGGGGATGATTCCGTGGGCCGCGCGCACTGGCGAAACGATTTTAGCCAATGATGTCCGCCTTGAACCGCGTTATCGACCCTCTCCCTTTCCTCCCGACGATACCCGTCCGAATTGACAATTCCCCTGCTTTATGACAATAAACCGGTCGGCGTTCTGGACTTACAAAGCAACCGGCGGAATGCGTTCAGTGAAGAAGACCGCTTTGTGCTGGAGGCCCTGGCAGCGAATATCGCCGTTGCCATCCATAACGCTGACTTGTTCCGAACTGAACGCTGGCGCCGCCAGGTAGCAGACAGCCTGCGCGAGGTCGCGGGCCGGCTTTCGGCGCAGGTCAGCGTAGATGACGTCCTCGATAGCGTCCTGCGCGAACTGGAGCGTAACTTGCCTTGTGACGCATCCGGCGTATGGCTGATGGATGGCGATTCGCTCTACCCGGCCCATATTCACGGTGCCGATGTGATCGACGTTCAAGCGGCAATGTTGCGGTGGCCTGAGGTAGTTCAGACTCTGTTGGAAATCATGGATACGGACGAGCCAATTATCCGCAAGCCGACCGATCCTTTTGGCCCGTTAGGGTTAGCACTCGGCTTTTCGGCGGATTATTCTTCGATAGGCGTGGCATTGCGCGTTGCTGATCGCCCTCTGGGGGTGCTTGTGCTCTCTCACCACACGCCAGGACGGTATGGGCACGAAGCCCAGGCGATTACAGCAACCTTTGCCAGTTATGCCTCGGTTGCGATTGAAAATGCCCGTCTCTATGATTCTGCCCAGGAACAAGCCTATGCTTCGGCCGCGCTGTTACAGGTGGCTCAAGCCATCTCGCAGGCTGAGAACCTGAAACAAGCCGTTCAAGCGATTGTCCGCATCATGCCGATTTTGGTGGGGGTAAAGGCCTGTGCGGTTTATCTCTGGGAGAATGGCGCGTTTCGCCCGGCCGGAGACTATGGATTCTCGCAACCGGTGCGAGAATTATTGTGCAACAAAGATTTGGCTGCGCAGGAGCACCCTCTCCTTCAAGCCGTGTTGCAGACCAATCGCATGTCAGTCAGTGTGCTCCCACAGGATATGCCCCAAAATTGGCTCGACCCTGTCCTGGCCCGTAATGAACAGGAAGAATACTACCTGCTTCAAACCGCAGAGCATCTCTTGATAGGATTCCCGCTGCTCATCAAGAACGCTTTCTATGGCGTGATGCTGGTGGAGGAATCTGGTGATTCGCGACGCTTTCGCCAGAAGCGAATTGAAATTGCCAATAGCATTGCCCAACAGGTCGCTTTGAGTGTGCAAAACGAGCAACTGCAGCGTGAAATGGTGGCGCGCGAACGCCTGGAGCATGAAGTGCAACTGGCGCGGCAGATTCAACGCACCTTTTTGCCCCAAAGCCTGCCTCATTTTTCAGACTGGGAACTGGCAGCCGTATGGCGCACTGCCCGCCAGGTGGGGGGCGATTTCTACGATGTCTTCGAACTTCCCAACCGACGCCTGGGCTTGTTTATCGCCGATGTATCCGACAAAGGTATCCCGGCTGCTTTATTCATGGCCCTGACCCGCACCCTGGTTCGTTCAGCGGTGATAGATGATCCCTCTCCGGCGGCGGTAATGCGGCGTGTCAACGAATTAATCATTCCCGACAATCATCAAGGCATGTTCGTGACGGCAGTCTATGCTGTTTTATCCCTTGATACGGGAGCATTGACCTTTGTCAATGCGGGGCACAATCCTCCTATCTGGTTTTGCCCGGCGAGTGGCAAACTGGAACGTTTACATCGCACCGCTCCTGCTCTGGGCATTATCGAAAACCCTGAAATCCAGGAGCAAAGTATTCGCCTGGAAAATGGCGATCTGTTCCTGCTCTACACCGATGGTGTGACGGAGGCTTTTTCTCCTCAAGATGAACTCTTTGGCGATGAACGTCTGGAAGAAGTTGTTCGATCGGCGGCTGCAGTTGGGGTCAACGACTTGTTGCGCATTCTGCAAGAAAAAGTGGATGCGTTTATGGAGTCTTTGCCGCCTTCAGATGATTTGACTATTCTCGCCATTAAAAGAACACCATCAATCAGGTAAAATGCCTCATGGTATAATTATTTCCACCACACGCAAAGGAGCATTGCACTTTGGCTTTCAATCCTCTCAACTGGCTGTTGGGACTGTTTTCCCTTGATATTGGCATTGACTTGGGGACAGCGAACACCCTCGTTCATGTTCGTGGTAAGGGTATTGTCATCAACGAACCATCGTGGGTAGCCATTGATAAGCGTACCCGTCAACCGCTGGCGATTGGTTTGCGGGCGAAGGAAATGGTGGGACGGAGTTCGGCCAATATCAATGTGATTCGGCCCTTGCGTGATGGGGTCATTGCAGAATTTGACATTACCGAGGCGATGTTGGAATACTTTATCGGCAAGGTCCACGAACAAAGTGTGGTACCTTTACCTCGTCCGCGGGTGGTGATTGGTATTCCTTGTGGCGTAACCGAGGTGGAAAAACGCGCCGTCTATGATGCAGCCATTGCAGCAGGGGCGCGTGAAGCCTACTTGATTGAAGAGCCAACGGCGGCCGCCCTGGGCGCCGGTTTGCCACTGCACGAAGCGCGCGGCTCGATGATTGTGGATATTGGCGGTGGCACGACAGAGGTGGCGATCCTCTCGATGGGTGGGGTAGTGGTTTCTCGTTCTCTGCGCGTTGCGGGGGATGAGATGGATCAAGATATTGTGCAGTACGTGCGCAACAAGTACAATGTCCTCATCGGCGAACGGATTGCGGAACAGGTCAAGTGGCAAATCGGTTCGGCTTTTCCGCTGCCGGTGGAAAAAACGGCCGAAGTACGCGGTCGGAATCTCATTACCGGCTTGCCAGAGTCGATTGAAGTCTCTTCGGTGGAAATTCGTGAGGCGTTATCCTCCTCTGTTCAGGTCATCGTTGAAACAATCAAAGATGCCATTGACGAAGCCCCTCCGGAGATTATTGCCGACTTGATGGATGCCGGAATCTGTCTGGCGGGTGGCGGTGCGCTCTTGCAGGGGCTGCCTGAACGCCTCTCGGACGAACTCAACCTGCGTGTTTGGGCGGCTGAAGACCCGCTGACCTGTGTCTGCCGCGGAACAGGCATGGTCCTGGAAGACTTCTCTAATTTGAGCCGCTATCTGGTTGGCTTAGAGCGCGGTAGCACGCGTCATTCGTAATCGCGTGGCCGCGCCGTTAGCGCGGTAACTTATGAAAATTAATTCTCCCCGTTCCTTGCAACGCATTGTGATTAGCCTGGTAGTCATTGGCTTGATTGCCCTGGCTCTGGGTGGTTACTTTCAGCCTGTCAACACATTGTTTCAGCGCCTGACAGTAGATATTCAGACGTGGTTTTCCAACCGTTACCTGGCGCTGGTGGATTTTTTGACGGTGCCACGAGATGTAGTCTCGCTCAGGCAACGGAATGCTGAACTGGAGGCGGAAGTTGCTCAACTTCAGACAGAAGTGATTACGCTTCAGCAAAAAGTTGCTGATGTAGAAATCCTTTCGGCTTTGCTCGAATTCGCCCGGGCCAATCCCCAGTACTCTTATACCGGCGCAACGGTCATCGGTCGTGACCCGAGTCCGTTTTACCGCTACGTCATCGTGGATGTCGGCTCGAACAACGGCATTTTGCCGGGGATGCCAGTGGTCACCAATCGCGGCCTCGTCGGTCGGGTAGACGCGGTCATTGCAGAGGCTGCTCGTGTGCAACTGATCACCGATTCGGCCTCGGCGGTGAACGTACGCTTACAAGCCTCGAACACCGAAGCGATGCTCCTCGGTTCCGTGACCGGCGACCTGTCCCTGGACATGATTCCCCAGGATGCGACCGTCCAGCCGGGCGATATTATCCTGACCTCTGGCCTGGGGGGCGTTTACCCGCCCAATCTGCTGGTGGGACAGGTGGTCAGCGTGCGTAAGTTGGAATACGAGTTGTTCCAACAGGCCTCCGTTCAGCCCAATGTTGATTTTTCTCGCCTGCAGTTTGTGCTGATCATTACCGATTTCAAGCCGGTAGATATTACGCCTCTTATTCCCACGCCAGGTCCGTAAGATGCGCACATTTTTTACCCTGTTGATTCTTTTTGCTGCGGCGATTTCCCTGCAACTGTCGGTCATCAGCCGCATTCAATTGCTGAGCGGGAATGCGGACCTGGTGTTTGTCATCCTGGCGGCGGTCAGCCTCCAGGAACGCGCTCGCTCGATGCTGTGGTGGAGTATCGGCCTCGGCTGGTTGATGGGAAACATTTCGGCAACGCCCTGGTATATTTTTGTCGGCGCCTACCTTTTAGGAACGGCGATAGCCCGTCTGCTGGCGCGCCGGGTGTGGCAGGCGCCTCTCCTGGCGCTTCTCAGCGTCACCCTGGTCGGCGTTTTCCTGTTGCACGGCCTGACTTTTGTCTACCGTGTCTTGTTTGAGACCGCCCTTTCTTTTACAGAAGTCTTCTCGCAGGTCATTTTGCCCAGTTTGTTGCTCAATTTGTTGATTGCGATTGTGTTGTACCCCCTTCTGCGTGATCTGATCGAGAGACTGTATCCTTTAGAGGTATAAACATGGCTGTTACCACGCGTCCGGCTCAATTTACACAATGGCGTTTCTTCGTGGTCTATGCGGTCGTTCTGCTGGTGGGAGCGATCTTTGTCGCTCGCTTGTTCTCGCTCCAAATCATCCATGGCGCCGAGTATTTGGCGCAAACCGAAGAGAATCGCACCAAAATAATCAGCGATCCCCCTGCTCGTGGCTTAATTTATGACCGCCATGGCATTGTGCTGGCGCGCAATGTGCCCTCTTATACCATCACCATTACGCCAGCCGAATTGCCGGATGATGCAGGCAACGTGCAGCAAATTTACGCAGAACTGTCTAAATTAACCGGTGTTCCGGTTGGTGGTCCGGTGACTGAAGAAACGCTGAATGCTGCTAAATTTTTTGCGCCTTGTGTGCCTGGTCCGAGCATTTCTGACCTGGTAGCCCTGGGAGAATCCAATGCGCCTTACGAGCCGGTCAAAATCCAATGCAATGTGGATGAGAAAATTGCCCGCATTGTGGCTGAGCGCGCTACCGATTGGCCAGGGGTGGACGTTCTCGTGGAACCCTTGCGTGATTACCCCACTGGTTCTCTTACCGCCAACATCATCGGCTTTTTAGGCCCCATTCCTGCTGCCCTCGAACAGGAATATCGCGATCGGGGGTTCCTCGCCAATCGCGACAAGATCGGTTATGCTGGCATTGAACTCGCCCTGAATGATCTGCTGATTGGCACCCCGGGCCGACGCGTGGTGGAAGTGGACGTGGCCGGACAGGTGTTGCGCAACCTCGAACCGCCCGTAGCACCTGTGGCGGGGAGCAACGTTGTTTTGACAATTGATTTGCGCCTCCAGCAGGCTGCTGAGGCGGCTCTCACCACCACCATTGATTACTTCAACAACGTCTATTATGGCTACTACCGTATCTCCAGTGGGGTGGTCATTGCCATGAATCCCCAAACCGGTGAAATCCTGGCGATGGCCCAAACGCCGACCTACGAAAACAACCGCATGGCGCGTTTTATCCCCGCTTACTATTATCGCCAGTTAGAGCAAGACCCGGCCCATCCGCTGCTCAATTATGCCATCACTGCCGAGTTTCCTCCTGGCTCGACCTTTAAACTCACCACTGCGCTAGGGGCTCTCAACGAGGGTGTGGTCACACCTGATTCGGTGATTGATGCTCCCGCCATTATTCGCGTCTTGAACATTTATTCCCCGACTGAAGAAGGCCGCTATGAAGAGTATTATGACTGGACTTTCACCTTTTACGGCGAAACAAGCGGCCTGGGGAAATTGCCGTTTCTGAAATGCATTGCCCTGTCGAGTGACTCTTGTTTCTACAAAGTAGGGGGCGGCTATCTCCCTGAAATCCCGGGTGGAGGCTTAGGCATCTGGCGATTACAGGAATATGCCCGCGCCCTGGGCTATGACCAGCAAACGGGCATCGAGTTGCCGGCGGAATATACCGGCCTCATTCCTGATCCGACCTGGAAACGCATTTTCAAGGGCGAAAACTGGTCCACTGGCGACACCTATCTGGCCAGCGTTGGGCAGGGCTATGTGCTGGCAACGCCTTTGCAGGTGCTGGTCTCGGCGGCTATTCTGGCCAACGATGGCAAATTTATGCAGCCGACCATTATTCGTGAGATTCAGGATAACCTGGGCAATGTGATCCAACCGTTTGAACCCCATTTGCGCTGGGATATTACCCGCGATCCGGTGATCCGCGACTACGCCTGTGATGAAAACGGCCGCTGCGAGTTTACCGGAAAGATGAAAACCGTTTCTCTCTCTGCTGTCCAGCAGGTGCAGACTGGCATGCTTCTGGCAACCACCGATCCCCGTGGTACGCTCAACCACGACTTCTCTTTTCGCAATTACCCGATTGCTGTGGCCGGTAAGACCGGCACAGCCGAATATTGCGACGACGTGGCCAACCGTAAGGGCCTTTGTAAACGGGGAGAGTGGCCTTCCCATGGTTGGACGGTGGCATACGCCCCCTTTGACAACCCGGAAATCGCTGTGGTCGTCTTTCTCTACAATGCGGGGGAAGGCGGACGTGTCGCTGCGCCCATTGTCCGGGATGTCATGGATGCTTATTTTGCTCTCAAAGCGATTGACACTGCCCAGCAGGTGAGTACAACCCCTTGATTGCTCGAAAGGCAGTATAATTTTGCCACCATGGAAGACTCGCCACTGGTTCAGATCAAAGGCATTCGTGACGGCTTGCTGGTAACGCTCGGGCAGGCCCCGTGGCCCGACCTGTTGACTGCTCTGCTGGCACGCATCGAGCGCCAACCGGACTTTTTTCGCGGAGCGCACCTCGCTCTGGACGTAGGGAGTTGCGCGTTGCACGTCCAGGAACTTGCTGCTTTACGCGACCAACTCTCGGAGCGGGGCATTTCTCTGTGGGCAGTTCTCAGCGAATCGCCCCTGACCGAGACCACGGCCCAAAACCTCGGGCTGGCAACCCGCCTGTCGAAGCCGCGCCCTCCCCAGGTTCCGGAGACGAGCGAAAAAATCCCCGCCGAAGCAGCGAAGTGGGTGCGGGGGCCTCTCCGCTCCGGTACGAAAATCGTCCACGAGGGGCCGGTCGTTGTCTTCGGGGATGTCAACCCTGGCGCAGAAATTGTGGCGGGGGGGAGCATCATCATCTGGGGACGGTTACGCGGAGTTGTCCACGCTGGGGCGGGTGGTGACGAGTCGGCCATCGTCTGCGCACTGGAGTTATCGCCTACCCAGTTGCGCATTGCGGGTGAAATTGCAATCTCGCCGCGAAAACCGGCAAAAAATCAGCCAGAAGTGGCTCGGTTGGCCAATGGCCATCTGATTGCCGAACCCTGGCAAAAACAATAGGAAGGTGACATGGCTGCACAAGTGGTGACAATCAGTTCTGGCAAAGGTGGCGTGGGAAAGACCACGTCGGTAGCCAATATTGCGGTTGCTCTGGCCAGCCGTGGTCAGCGCGTGGCCTGCATTGACGGGGATATTGGCTTGCGCAACCTGGATGTGGTGATGGGGCTGGAAAACCGCATTGTTTATGACCTGGTGGACTATGTGGAGGGACGCTGCCGCTTGCGGCAGGTGATGATACGCGATAAGCGCCTTCCTGAACTCTATCTGATCCCCGCTGCCCAAACGCGCGATAAAACTGCCGTTTCACCGAGTGACATGGTGCGTTTGTGCGACGAACTGCGCTCAGAAGTAGATTGGATTCTCATTGACTCGCCCGCTGGCATTGAGCGTGGTTTCAAGAACGCTGTTGCTCCGGCTGACCGCGTATTGGTCGTGACCAACCCTGATGTTTCGGCGGTGCGCGATGCCGACCGTGTCATCGGCATTCTCGATGCCGAGGAAAAAGGACCAGCCTCGCTGGTCATCAATCGTGTGAATCCCAGCATGGTCAAACGCGGTGACATGCTCTCGGTAGATGACGTCCTCGATTTGCTGGCGATTGACCTGATTGGGATTGTGCCAGAAGATGAAAACGTCATCGTTGCATCCAATAAGGGGCAGCCACTGGCGTTGGATCCCAAAAGCAAGGCAGGACAGGCATTTCAGAATATCGCTCGCCGTTTGATGGGAGAAGACGTACCTTTCCTGGAACTGGAAACGCCTGGCTTATTCCAGCGTTTGTTGGGGAGGAAGCAACGATGAACTTTTTGCAACGTAAAAAGAGTGCCAATAGCGCTAAAGAGCGGTTGCAGTTGGTTCTGATCCATGATCGCACCGACCTCACGCCGGCTGAACTGGATGCCCTCAAGGATGATTTGATTCAAACGATTTCGCGCCACGTCGAAATTGACCCGCTTGGCGTGATGATTAACGTGGCCCAGGACGGGCGCGCCCAGCGGCTTGTGGCTGATATTCCGCTGCGCAGTGCGGCCCGTCGCCGGAAATAAGCCTCCTCGATTATTGGCCAGAGATATTAAGGAAAATTTATGTTTAGAGCCAGTTTCTGGCGTCATTTTGATTTCTGGTTGCTCGGCGCGGTTTTGATTGCCCTTGTTTTTGGGGTCACGATGATCCGTTCGGCCATTGCCGGGAATGAGACGCTGGCCGACGTCGTCAACCGCCAGATCATTTTTGGCGCGATTGGGTTGGCGATTATTTTTATTGTGTGCCTCATTGATTATCGCTTCTGGGCGGGGGCCATTGTGCCGATGTACACCGTCATTGTCATTGCCTTGGGGTTGTTGAGTGTCATCGGCGGCACTCGTTTTGGCGCGACACGCTGGCTTGAAACCGGTTTGATTTCCATTCAGCCGACCGAACTGGCAAAAATTGTGGTGATTTTATCGCTGGCAAACTATTTTGCAAAAACTTTTGATCAGCCACGCAATTGGATGTGGTTGTTCAAAAGTTTGCTGATTGCGCTCGGCATTGCCGGATTGATTTACATTCAACCCAACTTGAGCAATGTGATCGTGACAATGGTGCTGTGGGCTGCAATGGCCTGGCTGGCCGGGATGCAGATTCGACAAATTACTGTCATCGGCCTTGTGGTGATGATTTTGCCTGTGATTATTTTCCCGTTTCTTGAGATATATCAACAGCAACGCATTATCAACTTCTTTGCTCCTGACCCTGAGGCCAGTTATGGCGCGACCTACAATGTGTTGCAAGCCCTGGCTGCTTTAGGTTCGGGCGCTTTGCTCGGCAAGGGATATGGATTGGGAACACAGACCCGACTGCGCTTTATGAAAGTTCGTCACACCGACTTTATCTTTTCGGTAATTGGCGAAGAATTTGGCATGGTCGGGAATGTGTTTGTGCTTCTTTTGCTTGGCTTTATTATTTACCGCTGCCTGCGGGCAGCGCGACTGGCCCGTGATCCGTTTGGAATGATGATTGCTTATGGAGTGGCTATCCTGATTTTCTTCCAGGGAGCGGTCAATATCGCTGTTAACTTGAACCTCATTCCGGTCACAGGCGTGCCATTACCGTTTATCAGTTATGGCGGTAGCGGGCTGGTCTCGCTGATGCTGGGGGTGGGGTTGGTAGAATCGGTGGTCATGCGACACAAACCATTAGATTTCTAACGGAGGCTTTTTTTGAACAATTTGTCTAACCCGAAACCTGTTCGCACGCGTTTTGCTCCTTCGCCGACGGGGCGGATGCACCTCGGCTCAGCCCGTTCAGCGCTTTACCCCTTTCTCCTGGCGCGCAGCACGGGCGGCACGTTTATTCTTCGCATCGAAGATACCGACCGGAAGCGATTTGTCCCCGGCGCAGAAGAAGAACTGATTGCTGGCCTGCGCTGGTTGGGAATTGAGTACGATGAAGGCCCCGACATTGGCGGCCCCTGTGGCCCCTACCGCCAGAGCGAACGGCGCGAAATCTATCATGAATACGCCTGGAAACTGGTGGAGCAGGGACATGCTTATCCGTGCTTTTGTTCTCCTGACCGGTTGGAAAAAGTGCGGCAGCAGCAACTGGCTGCCAAGCAGAATCCCCGCTATGATGGCCTGTGTCGCGCCCTCGACCCTGATGAGGCTCGTCGTCGAGTAGCCGCTGGCGAAAAGTATGTCATTCGCTTCAAAATGCCCAAAGAGGGCAGGATCGAGACGACGGATTTGTTGCGCGGCACGATTGTGACCGAGAATAGTGCCCTGGATGATAGTGTTTTGCTCAAATCGGATGGCTTGCCAACCTATCACCTCGCCGCGATGTTAGATGACCATTTGATGGGCATCACGCATGTCATTCGCGGTTCCGAGTGGCTCCCTTCGCATCCTCTCCATGCCCATATTATTCGTGCTTTTGGTTGGGAAGAGCCGGTTTTTGTCCATCTTTCCGTGTTTCTCAAGCCTTCGGGTAAGGGGAAAATGTCCAAGCGGGAGGCGTCAGAGGCGTTGAAAGATGGACATTCCATTTACATCACCGATCTCAAAGAACTGGGGTACATTCCCGAAGGCGTATTAAACTGGATTGTGTTGATGGGGTGGGGCGTTTCTGATGACGACGTGATGACTTTAGATGAGATGATCGCTCGTTTTGACATCAATAAGTTGACGCCATCGCCGGCAGCCATCAATTTTGCCAAACTCGACCATTTCAACGGCGTCCATATCCGCATGTTGCCGATTGAGGAACTTGCGGCTCGGCTGAAGCCATATTTTGTCAAGGCAGGGTTGCAGGTCCAGGACTCGATGCTTTTGAAGGTGGTTCCCCTTATTCGGGAACGGCTGGTAACGCTTGATGATTGCTTGCCCTTTGGGGCCTGGTTTTTCCAGGAGAGGGTTGAGCCGAAACCGGAAGAACTGGTTGGCAAAAATCTCACGCCTGCGCAATCAGCAGAAGTGGCGCGCAAGGCTTTGGAAATTTTATCGTCCCTGCCTGAATTGACCCCTGCTCTGGCGGAGCCTCCGCTGCGTGCCTATGTGGAACAATCGGGCTTGAGCGCGGGTCAGGTATTTGGTATATTGCGCGTAGCGATAACAGGACAAACGGTCAGCCCGCCGCTCTTTGAAAGCATGGAAGTCGTCGGAAAAGAAAAAGTTCTGGAACGCATCCGCAGAGCGATTGATATTTTGGAACGAATGGGATGAACTCGACGGGGAGAGCCGTGAAGACGTAGCGTTTTTTGAAAAAGTCCAGGTTGGGGGCCTGGACTTTTTTGTGGAGGGTGTACGGAGTTTTTACTCCAGCGGTTGATCGAAACGCTGAATTTCCAGCAGGTAGCCGTTGGGATCTTTGAAGAAGCAATGATAGATGCGATACTGCGCATTGTGGGTTGGCGGCTTGATAAATTCCACGCCCAGCGAAATCAAGCGCTTGTACCAATCATCCACGTCATCGCTGACCAGGGTCAGGATGATGCCTGTCGGGCGCGGCGAGTCGAGGTGGGTGCAGAAGCCCAGGTAGGCTGACGGGGCCACGCGAAAGATGCGACAGGTGCCCTGATCGCGAACCAGCGGCAGGCCTAGGGTCCGGGCATAGAAACGGCTGGTTTGCTCCAGGTCAGGAGTGTAAAGAAATGGAATGAGTTGTTCGAAAGGTGAAGTCATAGCCCTCTATTGAGACGGGCGCACAGGCCTTTGGGGTGGGGCAAATAGATCGGCCAAAAAATGGGCTCCGTCCTCGTCCGTGATTGCCAGCACTTCGTCGCCTGGCTCAAAGGTGGTTGTGCCGCGAGGCAGAGTAACTTTGCCATTGCGAATAATTGCGGCGATGACGCATTGCTCGGGCAAGCCAATGTCTTTAATGGCCATGCCGGCGCCTTTTGCGCCGAAGGGGATTTTCTCCTCCACCAGCGAATAGCGCCCGCGGCGCAGTTTAAGGAGAGTCATCATATCGCCCAGGGACATTTCTTCCTGGATGAGATGCGCCAGGACGTCAGCCTGACTGAGGGCAACGTCCACATGGAAAGTGTCGTCAAAAAGCCAGGCGTTGCGTGGATTGTTGACGCGGGCGATGAGGCGCGGTACCCGAAACATCTCGCGGGCGAGGTAGCAAATGACTAGATTGTTGCTGTCGGAGTTCGTGGTTGCAGCGAGGACATTAGCCTGCCGAATGCCGGCGGCTTCGAGAGTAGAGGGCGCAAGTGGCTGACCTTCTACGATGCATTCTGTAGGCAGTTCTTTGTGAAGGTGAAGCAGCAGATCAGGGCGATTTTCGACCAACCGCACCTGATGGCCTTCTTTGATAAGCAGGGAGGCAAGTTGTGCACCGGTACGTCCGCCACCTGTAATGACAACAAACATTTCAGCCCTCCTTTTGAACGTCTAAAATACCGCGCAGGCACGCAATGCCTTCGGCAGTTGCGCTGATGTCTAGGATGTCCGCATTTTGCAGACGGGTATCGGGAGTGGGTAAAATAGCATGCCCGTTGCGAGTCAATGCGACGATCAGGCAATTTTTTGCCTCTTCTGTCAGGTCCTGGATAGTCTTGCCTTCCCAGATGGGGGGAACAAGCAGTTCGTAGATTTCGACCTCGCCATTGCCTGCAGAGAACACCGTCCGCACACGCGGGTTGTCCAGCAATTCTTCTATGCGTTGTGCACCCCACGAAGACGAACTGATGATCTGAAAGCCGAAGGTCTCCAGGACGGGGCGCAGGGCTGGATCGTAGTTCCGGACGACTACGTTGGGAACGTGGTATTTGACGCTGGCAATGCGGGCAATGACCGCATTGAGACTGTCGCTATCGCTGACTGCGGCCAGACCATCCGCATGAGCCAGATCGGCGCTTTCCAGCAGGTCACGCGATAGTAAATCGCCGGCGATTGTACGTCCCTTGAAGTCTGACGGCAGGCGATTGAATGATTCAGGGAGAATGTCCATGACAGTAACATGATGGCCGCGTTGGAACAAACGATAGGCGAGTTCAGAGCCTAATCGGCCACAACCTACTACAACCGTTTTCATACAGATTTTCCTTTCTCGGTTTCAATTTCTACCTGGTAAGGCACCTCGGTAATGACAATGCCGGGGTGACTCAGCAGCCGTTCGCGCAGGGCATCGGCGGTGTTGGTGTGCAGGAGTTCATGCCATTTACGCGAGGGAATAAACTGCGGAACGACAATGGTTAATGTCTCGCCAGGTTGTTGCAGGGCGAGAATCTCTTTGACGTACTTGAGCAATGGTTCTATCAGGATGCGGTAAGGCGATTCGAGGATGACCAGTCGCACGCCCTCGCCCCAGATTTGCCACTTCTGGCGGACTTTTTCGGCTTCTTCTGGCTCGAGCGCCACATGAATCGCAGTAACGTCATCAGAGAGGCGTTGGGCATAGGCCAGTGCTTGCAGGGTACCGCGGTGGACGGTGCTGACCAGTAACAGGACACGGTGACGCCCATTGCGATGAGGCTCGCCAGGGAAATTTTCCAGGGAGAGATGGCGCGCCAGCGTTACGTAATGACGGTTGACGACGAGGAAGAAGGCAATTACTGTCGGGATGAGAATCAAAACGACCCAGGCGCCATGAACAAACTTGGTGACGGCAAAAATGATCATCACTACGAAGGTACAGGCAGCGCCAAAGCCATTGATGAGCATTTTGATTCTCCAGGCTTTATCGTAACGCAAGGTAGAGCCACGTTCTTTGAGCGTTTCACCGGCCTGCAAATGTCCAATCTTCCACCAGCGGCGCGCCATGCCAGCCTGCGAGAGGGTGAACGACATGAAGACGCCCACCGCATAGAGCGGAATGAGGCGGTTGACGCTGGCCTGGAAGACGATGATGAGCAGCGAGGCGACCAGCGCCAGCGTGACAATGCCGTACGAGAACACCAGCCGGCCGCTGCGCAGGAACAACTGGCGCGGCAGGAAGCGGTCGCGGGCAACGATGGAACTTAGCCGTGGAAAGTCAGCGAAGGCGGTGTTGGCGGCCATGATGAGGATGACGGTGGTGGCGCTGATGGTGAGCAGGTACCAGACGCTCTCGCGGCTGAACACGGTGCGGCTCAACTGCGAGATGACCGTTTCGACCTCGGAGGGGGTGGCGCCAATTTTGCCTGCCAGGAAGGAGATGCCCAGGAAGAGCGTGCTCAAGATCGCCGCCATCCAGATGAGGGTGATGCCGGCGTTGCGGCTGCGCGGCTCCTTAAAGGCAGTGATGCCGTCGGAAATGGCCTCGATGCCGGTCAGGGCAGCCGTGCCGCTCGAGAAGGCGTGCAGGAGCAGGAAGGGGGTGACCGTCACCAGCGTCTGCGCTACCTCGATTTCGGGCGGGTCGATTACCTGTCCCAGCGTGCCAGTAAAATACCGGTACAGCCCGACACCGACCGTGATGAACATGGTGGTGATAAAGAAATAGGTCGGAATGGCGAAGATGGCGCCAGATTCTTTTACCCCGCGCAGGTTGATGAGCGTCATGAACCAGACAAAACCAACTGCCAGCAGGACGCGGTACTGGAACAGGTTCGGAAAGGCCGAAACGATTTGCGCCACCCCGGAGGAAATCGAAACGGCTACGGTCAGAATGTAGTCGGTCAACAGGGCCGCGCCGGCTACCAGGGCCGCCATCTGCCCCAGGTTGTCGCGCGAGACAATGTAAGAGCCGCCGCCATCGGGGTAGGCGTGGATGGTCTGCTCGTAGGACAGGGCGACAATGACCAGCAGTCCAACGATGACCAGTGAGAGCGGAAAAACATAGCCAAAAGCCGCACTCCCGGCTGCTGCCAGGATAAATAAAATTTCCTGCGACGCGTAAGCAGTCGAGGAGAGCGCATCCGAGGCAAAGACAGCCAGGCCGATGAACTTGCCGATGGTCTGGTGCGGGGCATCGGCGGTGGCCAGCGGCGGACCGAAAAGCCACGTGCGCCAGTCGCGCGGTGGTTTTTGGTCACCTTTGCGGTGGATGATAGGGGGGGAGGGTTCTTCAGGAAGCATAGGACTCCAAATCAGGCACATAAAAAGCCCTTGCCAGGCAAGAGCGGAGGCATATTATAGTCCAATATTCATTTTTTGAAACGCTGGGCTGGTGTTTCTAAATTGTGAGTTGAGCAACGCAGTAGAGACATCTTCTCAACATGAGAATTTTTGTAATCCCCTGCCTTCCAGTGCAGGGAATCACGATTTACCCGCAATGTCATTCCTCGGCCTTCTCTGAATTGGCTTTTTGTTTCTTTTTGCCGCTTGTTGTAATCGTGTTTTGATTACCAATTACGATGATTCCGTCCACCATGTCCTGATTGATGTTGATGGTAATGCTCTTGCCAGATTGTTCCCCTGACTTGGTGGCGGTCTTCTTCTCTTTGTACCGGCTAATCGTCAGCCGTTCTACATTTTTGTTCAGGGCGCGGAAGAGGCTTTGCCACGCTTCTTTTTCGCGGCGCGGGTCAGTGAAATCAACCCATGTCAATAAAGAGAGAAATGGTGGAGGGGTACAGCGCTTCACCATCAAGGGAATGGTACGCTGTTGCAGTCCAGCGGGGTCTTCGGTACGCGAAAGCAGGCTTTCGTACAGGGTCCACTCACTCGATAGCCAGTCTGGTGTGAGGACGAGCAGCGTGTGGCGGCTACGAGCAGACGCGTCTTGCATGTTCAACACTGCTGCCTTGCCGGGGGCAAAGTCACGAAAATCAATGCAGACTTTGACGCCCTGCTTTTCCAGCGTTGGCAGGAGTTTCCGGCGTACCCATTCCTCGTCTTTGTGACTGTAGGAGATAAACACGTCGTAATCGAATTTAGATTTAGGCATTGGTTTTCTCCAACCTTGAGAATGATGGTGTTGATTTGTTTTTGAGCCATTCTAGAAATTTTGGGCATTTACGACCCATGAACTAGATTTTCAGGGCAGACGCCATTGCTTGGTCAAACCTGTCGATTTTTCTCAATTCTAACATGACTACATATTCGATTGTTCGGTATAATCAGCGTATGTCGGTTTACCTCCATGATATTCCTCTCCCTGAAGCCAAAAATCGGCTGCGATTGGCCCTTGAAGAGGCCGGATTGTGGAAAGTGCTTGGCGTGGTTGAAATTCCTCTGGACGAACACGCCGTCGGTCGCGTCCTGGCGGAGCCAGTTTGGGCGAAAATTTGCTCTCCACATTATCATGCCTCGGCCATGGACGGGTTTGCCGTCAGGGCTGCTGAGACGCTCGGCGCAGCGCCTTCTACGCCAATTCAGTTATCCGTTTCCCATTCCCAACTTCCTGCCCAGGCTGTTTACGTGGATACCGGGGATCCGCTACCGGAGGGGTTCGACGCGGTGATTCCGATTGAAAATGTCGAGCCGCTGGACGAATCCGGTGAAGTATCGGCCAATCTTCGTCGTCCGGCCTTTATCCGGATCCGTGCGGCGGTACCGCCCTGGAGCCACGTCCGCCCGATGGGAGAAGACATCGTCGCGACCCAGTTGGTTCTCCCCGCCGGGCATACCTTGCGCCCGGTAGATTTAGGCGCCATTGCCGCCTCGGGGCACCAGACCGTGCGCGTGGCGCGGCGTCCTCGCGTGGCTGTCCTGCCGACCGGCACCGAACTGGTTCCCATTGGAACTGACCTGAAACCAGGCGACATTCTCGAATACAACTCGCTGGTTTTGGCGGCGCAGGTGAATGAGTGGGGCGGAGAAGCCACCCGTTTCCCGATTACCCCCGATGACTTCGATGCGATTTGCCAGCGTGTGGAAGAGGCGGCGCGTGACCACGACCTGGTTTTGCTCAATGCGGGGTCCTCAGCTGGCTCTGAAGACTTCTCGGCCAGAGTGGTGGAGAAACTCGGCACCTTGCTGGTGCATGGGGTTGCCGTCCGCCCAGGTCATCCGGTTATTTTGGGGATGATCCGCCGTCCCGGCGGAGGGGAAATCCCGATTATCGGCGTGCCGGGTTATCCGGTCTCAGCGGCGCTGACCGGCGAAATTTTTGTTGAGCCGCTGCTGGCGCTCTGGCTGGGGCGACCCGCTTGGCAGTATCCCGTTGAAACGGTTTTCTCAACCCGCAAAATTGTTTCCCCGGCTGGCGATGATGATTATGTCCGTGTTGTTGCCGGCAAGGTCGGTGAAAAACTCCTGGCTGCGCCGCTTTCTCGCGGGGCGGGCGTGATTACTTCGCTGGTCCGGGCCGATGGACTCGTTATTTTGCCGCGTGGCATACAGGGCGTCGAAGCCGGTGAGCCGGTGCAGGTACATCTCTACCGCTCCCGCACCGATTTAGAGCGGACAATTTTTTGCATTGGGTCTCATGACTTGACCCTTGATTTGCTGGCCCAGTTTCTGGCGCTTCGGGAGCGCAGGCTCGTTTCGGCCAATGTTGGTTCGCTGGGCGGGTTGATTGCCCTGAAGCGCGGCGAGGCGCACCTGGCGGGGTCTCATCTGCTCGATCCGGAGACGGGCGAGTATAACCTCGCCTACATCCGCAAATACTTGCCTGGCCTGCCGGTACGCGTTTACGGCTTTGTTGGCCGGGAGCAGGGCCTGATGGTCAAACGCGGCAACCCCAAGGGAATTAAAGGCCTGGAGGACTTGACCAGGCCCGATGTCCGCTTTGTAAACCGTCAACGCGGGGCTGGAACGCGTGTCTTGTTGGATTATGAGTTGTCGAAAGCAGGCATTTCTTCTGATTCGATTCAGGGATATGACCAGGAGGAATATACCCACCTCGGCGTTGCTGTGGCGGTTGCTTCAAACCGGGCCGATTGCGGCTTGGGGATTCCAGCAGCAGCGCAATCGCTGGGACTCGACTTTGTTCCTCTCTTTCAGGAAAAGTATCAACTGGTTCTCCCGGTTCAATTTGCTCAAGATGCCCTTCTTGCGCCGCTGTTCGATTTGCTGGGGCAGGCCGAGTTTAAACGCGCTGTCCTGTCTCTTCCTGGCTATGATGTCAGTGAGATGGGGAAACTGATTGTGGAGGTGTGAAATGTCCTTTGCGCTGGTGATTGACGATAACCGGCAAACTGCCAATGCGCTGGTAGAGATGATCCACATGTTGGGCCTCGAGGCGCGGGCCGTCTTGAACCCGGCGGCAGCGATGGGGCTGATGGCAAATGAGGTCCCGCAGGTCGTTTTTCTGGATTTGAATATGCCGGGAGTGGACGGGTTTGAAGTGTTGTCTTACATCAAGCGCGACCCGCGCCTGACCCGTGTGCCGGTCATTGTTATCACGTCCGATGATCAACCCGAGACGGCACAGCGGGTTTTGCAGAACGGCGGCGAAGTCGTGCTTGTTAAGCCAATTGTGCCCGAGCAACTGGAAAGTGCGTTGCAAAAGGTTGGTTTGCCTCGCTGAGGCTGGTTTCTTTATCAGAGTTTTGTAAATGTTTGTGGAAAGGGGAGAATGCCCGGTCTGTTTTTGTTATAATTTGGACAAAATTTGTAAAATATCATTTGGAGGTTCCTATGCCACTTCAGGCCGGTCATGTTGCACCCGATTTTGAATTGCCTGACGATTCGAACGTTTTGCGGCGGCTCTCGGATTATCGCGGGCGGCCGGTTGTTTTGTATTTCTACCCCAAAGATGACACGCCCGGCTGTACCACAGAGGCGTGCAACTTTCGCGATGACTACAGCGCCTATGTCGAAGCCGATGTGGTCATCCTCGGCGTCAGCCCTGACGACGTGAAATCCCATGCCAAATTCAAGCAGAAATATGGCCTGCCTTTTCCGCTCCTGGCAGACGAGGGGCATAAAGTCTGCGACCTGTACCAGGTCTGGGGGCCAAAGAAGTTCATGGGGCGCGAATACGAAGGCGTCTTGCGTACCACGTTTTTGATTGATGCCCAGGGGCGCATTGCCCGCGTGTTCGAGAATGTCAAGCCGTCTGACCACAGCGCTGAGGTGCTCGAGGCAATCAAGAAACTGTAACGCGAATTGCGCCGGGTAACGCGGATTACGCGGATTGGACTGATTGCGCGGATTTTGTTTTGGGCAATCCTGTTTATCTCCGTTTATCTCCGGTCTGGATTGCGCGGATTTTGTTTTGGGCAATCCTGTTTATCTCCGTTTATCTCCGGTCTGGATTGCGCGGATTTTGTTTTGGGCAATCCTGTTTATCTCCGTTTATCTCCGGTCTGGATTGCGCGGATTTT
>Ga0209162_1001529_pt1 | contig 22357 bp, 22 predicted proteins | sample YNPNPMetaG_FD_187121 | JGI IMG/M metagenome (GOLD analysis project Ga0209162, IMG submission 187121) | Anoxygenic and chlorotrophic microbial mat microbial communities from Yellowstone National Park, USA - YNP NP MetaG (SPAdes) (version 2) ...
AAGGAGTTCTAAAATGGTGTTGGATTGAGATAATAAACTGATCTTTACTTTGGGCTAACATCTGCCATTCCTTAGCTAATTTTTCTGCTTCATTCTTTAATTCCCTTTCTTTTTGAGCTAACCTTTCTGCTTCCTCCCTCCTTTTTTCTTCTTCATGAACTGATTTTACAAGATAATAAGCAAAAATTAAAAACAAAAGAAAGGTTGAAAAATGAAGAGCTTGAAATCTAAAGTTTTGAAAAATAAAAATTTCAAAAAATAAAATTAAAGCCATTATCCAAATTAGGAAATCTGTCAAGACCACTTTTATGCCGAATAACTGTTTTGTCGCAACTGCATATCCGACAAGACCTAAAGAAAATGTAATAAAAAAATTATAAAATGGAGGAATATTTACATTGAAATCCAAAAGAAAGTTTAAGCTTCCTGCTAAAAAACCTATTAATAGTCCATAAAAAACAAAACGAATTTGTTGTCTTTCGATGTGGGGTATTTTTTCGTTTTTGTATCCTCTCTTTAGTAATATAAAGCCATAGATTACAAGAACTGCAAACCAAATTAAAAAAGGATAATATAAAGGACCGACCTCCACCGGCCAATAACCAAAAGAAGTCATTTCTTTAATTCCTTTAATAAAAAGGTCTGAGAAGAAAAGTATTATCAAGAAAAAAGAAGCAAAAAGAAGATTTAATTTTAGAATTTTTTTCTCTTCTTTGCCCGTTAAAATTAAAGAAAAATTAACAAAATACACGGGTATTAAAATTGTTCCGATATAAAGGATCTTTTGAAAAATAAAAGCAATATTGCTATTTTTTGTAGCCATTGTTTCTCCTAAAGCTCCAATCCAAATAGCAACAGCTAAATTAAAAAGAAACAAAGATTGATTCAATTTATTTTTTCTTTTTTGTAAAAAAACAAAAAAGCCAAAAAGGAATATTAAGAGAGAAGAGAGAAAACAAAAAGCTCCATAAAAATTCATATTTTTTTAGATATCATATTTAAGATCTTTTTGGCAATTTCTTTTTTGTTTTGGCAAAGAATAATTTTCTTTTCTTTATCAATAATAAAGGCTTTTTGTCTTTCTCCTTTCATATGTTTTAAGTCATTGGCAACTATTAAGTCGGCATTCGAAGCTAACATACTTTCATAAGCTCTTTCAATTAATTCTTTTTCTTTTACATTAACTTCCAATTTAAATTTTACCAGAAATACCTTTTTATTCCATTTTTTGATTTGATCAACTATTTTTATTGTTGGTTTCAATCTTATCATCAAATTTTCCTTTCCCGATTTGATTTTTCCTTTGTAAGATGTAACTGGAGTGTAATCAGAAACTGCTGCTGAATGGATAACTATATCATATTTTTTAGAGGAAATTTCTCTTTTCATCAAATTGTAAAGTTCGTCAAAGTATTTAAAATGGAGCACTCTCAAATTTTTGTTTTTGCTTTCAAAAAAAGAAAAAGGTCCTGGGCCTATTAAAAGAGTTACTTTCGCCCCTTTTTTCGCAGCTTCTTTTGCAATTAACAGACCTAATCTCCCACTAAAAATATTAGTAATTACCCTTACTTTATCTATCGAAACCCAAGTCGGTCCAGCGGTTACTAATACTTTTTTATTTTTTAAATTTTTTAAATCTTTCATATTCTGGTTTAAAAAAATTGAATAAAGAAGAATTTTCATTTTTTAGCCATTCCATAAATTTTTCTTCTATCTCCTCGGATTTTCTTAAATTTTTTATAAGAGTTTCATTCTTCCTTAAAAACAAAAGATAATGATTTCCTAACTCTAACTTTTCTCCTTTTAAATTTTGAGGAGGTTTACTTAATTCTTTATCTATGTTTGCTAAAAATTCTTTCTTTTCCAAAATTCCTTTTATTTTTTTAATTTCATTTTCTCTCAAATCGAACCCAGAAAATTCAGCAAAAAGAGTTTTCTTTTCAAGAACTCTTGCCAATTCACTATCCACAGAAGGATCGCATCTTATCCATTTTCCATTTAAAAATACTCCTGCGTAAATATGAACACTTTGGGGTGAAGCTAATTTTTTAAAAAATGGGCACATCAAATCTCCGTAAAATTCAGCAGTTTTTACTTTTAATATTCCATAACCAGCTGGAATTTTTAGTGCTCTTAAAAAAGCAATTAACAAATTTGATTTATTCGTACACATTCCCTTTCCTTTTTTTAAAGTTTGCACCACATCTGTTCCCCAATATGAAAATTCAAATTTAATATTTTCTTTTACCCACTGAAAAAGAGTAATTATTTTTTCTTTTTCTGAATTGCAAGATTTTGTAATTTCCTCAGCAACTTTTTTTATTTCTGGATTATTAAAATTACAATATTTTGTTTCATTTAAAAAGGGCAATAATTCCTCCTTGTTCATTTTTTTGTAAGAATTTTCTTTGCAAGTTTGAAAATTTCTTCAATTTCTACCATCCTTCCTTTTCCTACAATCCCTTCTGCTAAAATTCCTTTGGCAGGTCCAATAATAAACAAATTTTTCCTTTTTTTTAATTTTTTAATATTTTCTTGAACAAATGGATTCTCCCACATATTAACGTTCATTGCTGGAGCAATAATCAAGGGAATTTTTTCTGGCAAAGCTAAAATAGTTGTTGTTAAAATATTATCACAAATTCCATTGGCTATTTTTCCAATTGTATTCGCCGTCGCTGGAGCTAAAATAAAGACATCAGCCCATTTTGATAAATTTATATGGTCTAAAGCGTTGGAGTCAGTTGGAGGAAACATTGAGATATAAACCTGAGAATTAGTCAAAGCTTGAAAGGTTATTGGTGAGATAAGTTTTGTTGCGTTGTTTGTCATTATTACTCTTACTTGGGCGCCGTTTTTCAAAAATAATCTCACAAGGCTACATATTTTATAAATTGCAATTCCAGCCGTTACCCCTATAAGAATTTTTTTATTTTTAATGCTTCCACTTACCATATTGAATTTTTTCTATCTACTTAAAAAATAAAAATTTTTTCAAATCAAAAGAGACCTCAAAATTAAGGTCTCCAAAAATTTGAAAATTTGTTTTTGTGAAATTTTTAAAATCACCCTTTCCGCTTTCTTTCTTAAAATTTTTTGAAATTAACCTCATTATTTATATTATTGAAAATCCAAAATTGCTTGTCAAGGTATTAATTGTCAAATTTCAAAAACAAAAAAGGGTCCGGAAATGGTGTTGGATTGAGATAATAAACTGATCTTTACTTTGAGCTAACATCTGCCATTCTTTAGCTAATTTTTCTGCTTGTTCTCTTAATTGTTCTTCTTGATAAGTGTATTTTAAAACAGGATAACTAAAAATTAAAAAAAGAAGAAAAATAAAAAAGGTAAAAACTTTTAAAATGAAGGTGGGCATCAAAAAGGGCAAAATAAAAAGAATAATTCCCATTGCTCCTATCAAAAGTTCGGTCAAGATAATTTTTATTCCAAAAAGATGATATTTTGTAATGGCTAATGTTACAAAAACCACATAAAACAATGTCGTTATCTGACCTAACCAATTGAATTTAAAATTTCCAAAAGAAGGCAAAAATAAATTAAATAGAGTGCCAAAAAATACCGAGATCATAATTCCTGTAAGCATATATTTTAGTTGGAGCTTTAATATTTCTTGAGCTTTTTTATATTTTAAAAACAAATTAAAAATAACGAAAAGAAAAAAAACCGTAATATAAATCACATACAAAAAATAAAAAGGCCCCCATTTAATTTCTTTTTCTTCCCCGACATGTAAAATTACTTCTCTAATTACAAGTCCATTTGAAAGAATCAAAAGGATCACAAAAAAATTTGGAAAGAAAATTAGAATTTTTTGGAATAAAGAAAGCGAAGTTTTTCTTTCGGGAAATAAAAAGGTAAAAAATAATAAAAAAGAAGGGATTAAGGTTGCTGAAATATATAAAATTTTGCACCAAAAAAGACTATGTTCATAATCAACACTTCGATAAATTATCATTGAAATTGTCCAAAAAACAACAGTCATACAAGCAAGAAACCAAAAAAAATTAATATTATTTTTTCTATTTCTAAAATAAGTAATTATTCCTAAAAACAAATTAATAACAGCAGAAATAGCCAAAAAAATATTTTTTAAATCCATATTTTAATATAAACAAATTTTTGGTTTAATTCCAATTTCTCTGGCTTTTAAATTGAACGATTGTTGAGAAATTAAAAAAATATTATCATTTTCTTTCATATTAGAAAAAACAATGCTTTCTACTAAACAACCTGGAATTTCATGATTTTTAAAAATGGGTAAAGGAGGAATGAATCTAAGATCTTTAAAAGTCATTACCACTCTATAAATTTTCGACCTCTTTTCCTGTTTTAATATTTTTATCAAATCTTTTGGAATGAAGGGATAAGTATCATCAATAATAACGACGTTATCTTTAAAATAAGGAATTATTTCTTTAATATCCTGACCCTCTCTTGTAAGAATTAAAACTAAATCGCATTGGGAAAGAAAATAAAAATTGTTATAAATTTTTTCTGTTTTTGTTTCGCTACTCAATAATCGGCAAACCCCGATATCAAAACCAATAATTGATTTAAATCCCATTTTTTTTAATTCTTCAAAAATCCTTTTTCCAATAAATCCCAAACCGATAACTCCAATTGTAATTTTTGAAATCTGAAATTTTTCTTTTTTTATCACTTCTTCTAGTGTTTCCATAATAGAAAAAATTGTACCCTTGTCGCCCATCAAAAAAGGAGTTTTTAAAATTAAATTATTTTTAATATATAATGATGGCAAACGTCCTGCTAAAGCACAATTTGAAATGTTAAGGGATTTGCAAATCTCTTCGGTTTTCAAAAAAATCTTTTTTAATAGAGCTTCTTCTCCTTTTTTTAATTCATCAATTAAAAAAGGTATCGAAGCGACTAAGCCCCTATATTTTGCATCATTACTCCAAACCGTACCAATAATAGAAACAAGGGGCACATAAGAACGAACCCATAAAGGACCATAATAATTAATTTCTTTTACACTACCAGGATAAACTAAAAAAATAAAATTAAACAATTTCAAAAATTTAGATAAAAATTTCAAAATAGGCAAAAGAATGAAATTTGCTAAAAGATATAATAAAAAACGGTAATTTAAAAATTTCATTTTTTTATTAAAAACAAAAACTCCCAGTCGGGAGTTTGTATTCCTTTACTTTTTTAGCTTTTTGATTTATCTCAAAACGCCCCATAATTCTATTATTAAAAATTTTAATTTAATTGTCAAATTTCAAAAAAAATCGGGGAACGGTGTTTAATTGAAACAACAAATGTAATCTATCGAGGTTGAACTTCGATAATTAAAAGGCTTTGAATTTTTAATTTTTTTGATAAAATAAAAAAATGATATTAAAAGATAAAGAAAAAATCAGAGATATTCTTGAAAGAAATGTTGTTGAAATTATCGAGAGAAAAAGTTTAGAAAAAAAACTTTTATCAGGAAAAAAACTCAATGTTAAATTTGGCATCGATCCCACAGGACCCAATATCCATATTGGCCAAATGGGACATCTTTTGAGATTAAAAGATTTTCAAGATTTAGGCCATCAAATCTTTTTTATTGTTGGCGATTTTACTGCTCAAATTGGTGATACTTCTGACAAAGAATCAGAAAGACCAATGCTTTTAAAATCCCAGGTTCAAAAAAATATGGAAAATTATTTCTCTCAAGCAGGAAAAATTCTAGATTTAAAAAAAACAAAAGTTCTCTACAATTCTCAATGGTTGGAAAAATTGGGCTACGAAGAAATCGGAAAACAAGCAGACCAATTTTCTTTGGCAGAATTTATCAATCGAGAAAACATCAAAAAAAGATTGAACGAAGGAAAAAGGATCTCTTTAAGAGAAGTCCTTTATCCATTAATGCAAGCTTACGATAGCGTCCAAATTAAAGCAGATGTCGAGATCGGCGGAAAAGACCAAAGATTCAATCTTTTAGCTGGCAGAATTCTCCAGCGATATTATCATCAAGAACCCCAAGATATCTTAATGACAGAACTCATTCCTGGAATTAACGGTCAAAAAATGAGCAAAAGTTTGGGAAACACTATTAATCTTTTAGACCCTCCGAATGAAATTTTTGGAAAAGTAATGAGCATTCCTGATGAAATCATAGTTATTTATTTCGAACATTGCACCCGCGTTCCGTTAAATGAAGTTAGAAAAATCGAAAAATTGTTAAAAGAAAAAAAAATCAACCCCAAAGAGGTAAAAAAGAGATTGGCTTTTGAAATCACAAAGATTTGCTGGAATGAAAAGGACGCAAAAAAAGCCCAAGAATTTTTCTCGAAAGCGTTTGAAAAAAAAGAAATTCCCGAAGAAATAAAAACAATAAAAATGGCAGGAAAAAAAATTGATGAAATTCTTTTAAAATCAGGCCTGGTTAAAAGCAAGAGCGAAGTAAAAAGACTGATTAAAGAAAAAGCGATTAAAGTTAATAATCAAGTTGTCAGGGATCTCAATTTGGTCGTTGAAAAAGAAAGCGTGATTAAAAAAGGAAAAAGACATTTCCTTAAGGTGATTTAGTTTTCAAAAAAATTTTTGCTGTTTTTGCTTTTAAAAAATTAAAAATTCTCTGATAAAAATCAAAATCGTTTTTTGTCGGCAAAAATACTTCTTTTAAAGAACTCTTTGAAATTTTCAAATAATAAAAAAGCGCAAAAAAGAACATAAAACAATAAGAAAAAGAACTTGAAATCGCAGCGCCGACCAAACCATAAAGAGGAATGAGAATTAAATTTAAAAAAACGTTCAAACAAAAAGCAAAAAAAGAAATTTTTACATTCAGCATGGGAAAACCGCGGGCGAAAATATCTTGGCTCAATATTCGCCAGAGAGAAATAAAAAAGGTTCCAAAAAGCAAAATTCTTAAAGGCAAAATCGAGGGCAAATAATTGCGCGAGAAAAAAATTTCAATCACAAGCGGTGAAAGAAAATAAAGAATAAAACAAAAAAAGAAAAAAAGAATGATCGATTGACGTAAAACCAAGGGCGTGAACTTATTTTTAAAACTGTCTTTTTGGGAAACGATCGTCGGAAAAAAAACAGTAATCAAAGCATAAGAAAAAAGCCAAAAACCTTCAGCAACTCTTGTTGAAATCGCATAAAAACCAACAGCCAAAGGATTAAGAAAAAAATTAATAAAAAGATGATCAACCCGGTATTGCAAAAAGGCGAAAATCGCGGACAAATGGGACTTGACCCCATAAAAGAAAACATCTTTTAGGTAATCTTTGGGAAATTTTAAAGAAATCTCTTTAAACTCTTCCCTCAGAAGATAGATTAAAAGAATGATAGAAAATAAAAGGGCAAAAAATTCGGCCAAAATCGCTGCTTTAACCTTAAAAGAAAGCAAAAAAATCAAGAAAAAAACAAAAAGGAAACGAAAAAAATCAAGGAAAAATGATAAAAGAGCAAAATCCTTTATCTTTTTTAAGGCCAATAAAATCCCAGAAAAATAATCTAAAAAACAAGAAGGAAAAATAATTAAAAAAGAAAGATAGAAAAAATTTTTTGGAACGCCGGGAAAAATTTTCTCGCCCCAAAAGAAAATCACTAAAAAAGAAAAAAACAAGGCAAAAAGAGAAAAGAAAAAAGAAAAAAAGAGATTGCCAGCCATTGCTTCTCTTAAAGAATATTTTTTTCTTCCCAAATAAAAAACAGTACCAAAACTAATGCCGCCAGTGAGCAAAATCAAAAAGAGAGAGGTGGGAAGCATTGACATTGTAAAAAGCCCTTGGTTTTCAGGTCCCAATTTTCTGGCAAGAATAATTGTGATCAAAACCTTAAAAACCGAGCTAAAAATCTGCTGTAAAATGTTGAAAAAAGTGTTTTTAGTAAAATCGCCGATCATCTTTAAATCTTATTCAAAAAATCAAAAAAAACAAGTTTGCAAAAAGAAAAAGAAAATGTTATCATATAAAATATGATTGAAAAAATATTCGATTCGCTTCTTTTGAGTCAACCCCCTTCTCTTTTTTCTTTTCAATTTTTAATGATGGTTTTGTTTTTGACCTGGAACCTTTTCTGGAAGGGTTGGGCCCTGTGGAAAGCAGCAAAAAGAAGTGACAAAAAATGGTTTATTGTTTTGATGATTTTTCAAAGTATGGGACTTTTAGATATTATTTATATTTTTTTAATTACTAGAAAAAATAAGGCGGGCGTCGTATAGTGGCTATTACCCGGCCCTTCCAAGGCCGTGACGTGGGTTCGATTCCCATCGCCCGCTCAAAATAAAAAAAGCCAGGTTTTTTTCCTGGCTTTTTTCTTCTCTTTTCTTTCTTTTTATAAAACTGCTTGTTTCAAATCTTTACTCGCTCGAAATTTAATTGCTTTCTTTGCAGGAATCTGAATTGTCTCGCCGGTCTTTGGATTCCTTCCCATTCTTGCTTTTCTTTCTGCAACTCTTAAAACACCCAATCCAGCTAAATTGACTTTTTTTCCTGATTTTAAAGCGGATTTAATCTCTTCAACAAGCGTTTCTAAAACTCGGCCCGCCTGCGCTTTGGGCAACTCATTTTTTTGAGAAATCGCTTCTGTTAATTCTTTTTTTCCGATTTTTTCTGCCATTTTTAAAAGTTTAAATTTCCGACCTTTTTTATCTCCCTCTTAATTTTTCTCTATTTTACAAAACTTGTCAAGAAAGGCCTTTTTTACCGAGCATATTCAATAATCCTTTTTTCCCTAATTAAAACAACTTTAACATCCCAAGGAAAATGCAATTCTGACGCTATTTTTTGCGCGATTTCCCGAGCTAATTTTTCAGCGGTTAAATCATCGATTTCTTCGGCCTTGACAAAAACCCTAATTTCCCGTCCTGCCTGAAGAGCCCAGGCCTTTTCAATACCTGAAAAAGAAAGAACAAGTTTCTCTAACTCTCCGATTCTTTTTAAATAATCCTCTACTGTATCTTTTCTGGCGCCAGGCCTCGCTCCAGAAATCTGATCTGCTGTTTTAACAATCACTGCTTCCAGGGTTTCTGCTGGATAATCTTCGTGATGACTTTTCATCGCCAAAATCACCTCTTTTTCAATATCGTATTTTTCCAGAATTTTTATTCCTGCTTCCACATGAGAACCTTCTGTTTCTTCGATGACTTTACCTATATCATGAAAAAGCCCTGCTTTTTTGGCAACAACTGGATCAGCGCCAATCTCGCGAGCCAAGGCTTCGGCCAAATAAGCAACTTCCATTGAATGCAAAAGAGCATTCTGGCCATAACTCGTTCTAAATTTCAATTTTCCCAAAAGAAAAATAAGTTCTTTAGGAAGGTCCACCAAATTCATTTCAAAAGCAACATTCTCTCCAATTTCTTCGATTTCTTTCTCAACTTCCTTTTCTGTTTCTTTGACTATTTCTTCGATTCTAGCAGGTTGAATCCTTCCGTCTTGAATTAATTTCTCCAGAGCTCTTTTAGCAATATGTCTTCTCAAGGGATTAAAGGAAGAAATGACAACAGTCTCTGGCGTTTCGTCCAAAATAAGATTCACCCCTGTCAGGTTTTCAAAGGTTCGAATATTCCTTCCTTCTTTTCCAATAATCCTTCCCTTAATCTCCTCTGAGGGCAAGGGCAAAACCGTGGTTGTTAAATTTTGAACCTGAAAAAGCGCTAACCTTTCAATGCATGTTGCCAAAATCTCCTTCGCTTTTTTTTCGTATTGATCTTGGTATTGTTTTTTTAAACGATTGATTCTCTCAAGAAAATCCTGTTGATACATCTTTTCGATCATTCCAAAGAGCTGTTCTTTTGCTTCTTTTTCAGAAAGACGAGAAATCTCTTCTAAATATTTTTTCTTTTCCTCTTCGATTTTTTTCAAGCTTTCTTCTCTTTCCTTTAAAAAGCCTTCTTTTTTCTGAAGCTCTTTTTCTCTTTCTTCTTGAAGGTTTTCCTTTTCTATCAATTTCTTTTCTCTTTCAACCAAAAGACGTTGCATCTCCAAAATCCTTTTTTCGCTCGTTTCTAATTCTTTCCTTTTTTCTTCCAAAAGCTCGTTTGCTTTTTGTCGGGCTTCGAGAAGAATCTTTTCAGCTTCCTCTTTCGCTTTTAAAAGTTTTTCTCTTGTCTTGTTTTCAAGACTCTGAACGTTTCTTTTAACAATTTCTTGCCTTAAAACATAGCCTAAAACAAAAGAAAGGGCAATAAAAACAAAAAAATTTGTTTCCATTTTTTTTCAAGAGATTTTTATTTTTTTGTTTATTTTTTGGGCTCAAGAATTTCATCGATAATCCCGTATTCTTTGGCTTCTTGGCTTGAAAGATAAAACTCTCGGTCTGTATCTTTTTCAATTTTTTCCAATGGCTGGCCAGTATGTTTTGCTAAAATATTATTGACTCTCTCTTTCAAGGTTTTTAACCATTTGGCAGCAATTTCAATTTCAATCGCGGGACCTGAAATTCCTCCTCCAACAGCCACTTGGTGAAGCATAATTTCAGAATTGGTCAAAGCAAACCTTTTTCCTTTGGTTCCCGCAGCCAAAATCACCGCAGCGCCAGAGGCAGCCAACCCTAAACAAACTGTCGAAATTGGAGGAGAAATGTATTGCATCGTATCATAAATCGCTAAAGCAGAACTCAAAATACCACCAGGCGAATTGATGTAAATCTGAATATCTTTTTTTGGATCTTGGGCTGACAAAAATAACAATTGAGCAATCACAGCATTCGCTGTCACATCATTAATCGGTCCTCCCAAAAAAATAATTCGATCCTTTAAAAGTCTTGAATAAATATCATAAAACCTTTCCCCGTAAGGGGTTTTTTCAATAATAGTGGGAATAAGATAAGAAAAATTATTGGCTCTCTTTAAGTTCATTTTCTTCATTTTCTTTTTTTCTTTTCTCTTTTTTTTCTTCTACCTTTAATCCCTCTTTTGTTTTTTCTTCTAATTCTTTTAACTCTTCTATTGATTTAACATCTATTTTCCATCCTGTCAACTTTGAAGCCATTCTCACATTTTGACCTTCCTTTCCAATAGCCAAAGAAAGTTGATCTTTGTCAACAATGGCTAAGGCAACATTCTTTTCCAACAATCTTACTTCTAAAACCTTTGCGGGAGACAAGGCATTCATAATATACTCTTTCGGATCTTGGGAATATTTGACAACATCGATCCTTTCTTGTCCCAATTCTGAGATCACCGCATTAATCCTCACGCCCCTTTGACCAACAACCGCTCCCACAGGATCAATCTTAGGATCAAGAGATTCCACAGCGATCTTTGTTTTAACCCCGGGCTCTCTAACCAAAGAAACAATCCGAACCAAACCCTGAGCGATTTCTGGTACCTCTAATTCAAAGAGTTTTGTCACAAATTTCGGAAAAGAACGAGAAACAACAATATTCAAGCTTTTCTTATCTAACTGAACACTCAAAAGATAAACCCTCAATCTTTGACCGGGACGATAAAATTCACCCGGAATTTGCTCGCTCTTTGGTAAAATGGCAATCGTTTTTCCAACATCCAAAAAAACAAATTTATCATCAACCCTTTGAACGATACCAGAAATCACTTCTCCCTCCTTAGATTTAAAATCGTTATAAAGCGTATCTTTTTCTTTTTCTTTTAATTTTTGTAAAATCACCTGCTTTGCTGTTTGGGCAGCAATCCTTCCAAAACCTTCTTTGGGCTCAAGAGGAATAAAAATTGAATCTCCTACCTTCGCTTCTTTGTTTTCTTTCAGGGCCTCGTTTAAATAAACGTATCTTTCTGGCGTAAATTGAATTTTGTGTTCTTTTAAATAATCATCATCGACAACTGTTTTTTCTAAATAAAAAAAAATCTTATCTTTTTCAGGGTCGATTTTGGCGACAACCTTTTGTTCTTTCTTTCCAAATTCTTTTCGGTAGGCACTAGCAAAAGCGGAAGCCAAAGATTCCCAAACGCTCTCCACATCCAAACCTCTTTCATAAGCAATCTCGTTGATGATTTTTTTAACTTCTTTCCAGTTCAACATGTTGATTTTTAAATTTAACAAAATTTTTAATTTTTTTCAAGAATTTTTAAAAACTCTTTTCCTTTCTTCCAAATTTCTTCATTTGTTTTCGCTCTCATTTTCAATTTTTTTGCCAACCTGACAACCTCGCCATTATAAAAATAAATTTCCCTTAATGATTTCTCTCTGTTTTCTCTCTTTTTCAAAACAAGAAATAAAATTATCCGTCTCAAAAAATAAAAAAATTTTAAGGGCAAGAAAGAAATTAAAAAAGAAAAGATTTTCAAAGGAAAACCAGGTAAATTTAAAATTTTACCCTTGCTTTTTTTTACAACCAAAAGATATTCTTTTAAAGCTAAAACCTCTTTTTTTAAAATCTCTTTTTTTAAAAGACCTTCTTTTAAAGAAAAACCAAAAACAGCGCTTGCCATACCAAAAAGATTTAAAAAAAGTTTTGAATATTCCAAATTCTTTTCTTCGCTTTGAGGAAAAAAATAAAAAGAAAAAGAAGGACCCCAGGAAAGAAAAAACTCTCTCTCTTCTTTCTCTCTTGCTAATAAAATTTTAAGAGGAAGAGAATACCTGATAATAATTTTCTCTTCTTTGTTTTTCTTTAAAAAAGGGTTTAACAATATTGCTCGAATAATTTTTCTTTCATCTTCTTTTTTAAAAAACAACTGAAAGACCCTTAAAACCTCTTCTCTTAAGTCCAGACCATTTTGGATAAAAAACAAAAAAGGCAATTCTTTCCTTTGCTGGGCTAATTTTTGAAAATAAAAAAAGAGATGGTCTTTTAAGGGTCGCGGCATGGCAAAAAACAAAAGGTCGCAATTTTCAAGCTCTTTGAAAGCTTCTTTTTCTTCCAGAGAAAAAACCTTTAATTTTAAAACTCTCTTTTCTTGGAAAAAAGGATGCAAAAAAAATTTTTTTTCTCTGATTTTTTGAATTTCTCTTTCTTTATCAATACCAAAGACCTCATGGCCTGCTCTCTGAAACTCAAAAGCAAAAGCTGAACCCACAGCACCGCCAACACCAATAATTCCGATTTTCATCAAAAACTTAGAGGGGAATATTTCCGTGTTTTTTGATGACCTTTTCGCCTTTTTTGTTTTCTAACATTTCAAAAAAATCGATCAAAACTTTTCTCGTGTCTTTCGGATGTAAAATCAAATCAATCTGGCCCAATTTCGCTGCCTCAAAAACAGACATTTTTTTCTCTAATTCTTTAATCTTTTGTTTTTCAAAATCCTCTGGCTTTTTTGCTTCAGCCAATTCTTTTTTAAAGATAATTTTTACTGCTTGTTCGGCCCCCATCACACCGATCGTTGCTGAAGGCCAAGCTAAAATTTTATCAAAACCCAATTCCCTCGAACACAAAGCAATAAAAGCGCCGCCGAATGCCTTCCTTAAAATCAAACTAATTTTTGGAACTTGCGCCTCTGAAAAAGCATAAAGCACTTTGGCTCCATGACGAATAATACCACTATGCTCTTGATCTTTGCCTGGCAAATAACCAGGACAATCAACAAGAGTAATCAGGGGTATGTTAAAGCAATCGCAAAATCTGACAAAACGAGCGATTTTATCAGAAGCATTGATGTCTAAAACACCAGCCAAAACTTTCGGTTGATTGGCCACGATTCCAACGACTCTTCCGAATAATCGAGCAAAGGCGCAAATGATGTTGGGCGCAAAATTTTTTTGAACCTCGAAAAAAGAATCCTTATCAAAAACTTCATTAATAACATCTTTCATTTCATAGGGTTTTGTTTTTTCTTCAGGAATAATATCCTTTAATCGAGGGTTTTCTTTGGTTTCAAAGATTTCAGCCAAAAATGCCTTTTGAAAAGGTGGATCCTCTAAATGATTCTGGGGTAAAAAAGAAAGCAATTTTTTCACTGCCAAAACACAATCCAATTCTGAAGAAAAAGAAAAATGACAATTTCCTGATAACTTTTGTTGAACATCAGAGCCGCCTAAATTTTCAAAATCAATTTCTTCACCAGTTACTTTCTTGATGACTTCAGGTCCTGTAATAAAAGCAAAAGAAATTCCTTCGATCATAAAAACAAAATCTGCCAAAGCCAGAGAATAAGCAGCACCGCCAGCGCAAGGTCCCGCTAAAATAATAATCTGAGGAATGACGCCCGAAGCGCGAATCTGTTCTCGAAAAATAGCCCCATAACCTTCGAGCGAAAAAATTCCTTCCTGAATTCGCGCACCTCCTGAATCCAAAATTCCAACAATCGGACAACCTGTTTTTTGAGCTAACTGATAGATCTTCACAATTTTTTTGGCATGGTTCTCTCCCAAAGAGCCGCCCATCACAGAAAAATCCTGACTAAAAACAAAAACCTTTCTCCCTTGGATTTTTCCAAAACCAATGACAACTCCATCGCCCGGCATCTTTTTTCGAAAAAGACCGAATTCAAAATGTCTTGTTTCGACAAAAGGGTCAATTTCTTGAAAGGTCTCAGGATCGAGCAAAAGATCGATCCTTTCTCGCGCGCTCAATTTGCCTTTTTCGTGTTGAGCGTCGACCAATTCCTTTTTCTTTAATTCTTCCCATCTCCTTTTTAAATCCTGAATTTCTTTTTCAAAAGCCATATTTTTTAAGAAGAAATGATTTCTAATTGATTTTTAAGACCTTTAAGAATCTTTTCTAAAATTTTTTTGTTGGAAACTCTTTTTTTTGTTTCTAAAAAAACCGAAGTTGCTATCTCTTTCAGATCAGGAGAGAATTCTTTTATGTTAGTGTTCAAACCAATACCGACAATAGAAAACAACAATTCTTTTCCTTTAAAAAAATTTTCAGTCAAAATACCGCAGATCTTTTTTGGGCCAATATAAATATCGTTGGGTAGTTTAATTAAAGGTTCCAAAGAAAAATCTTCTTTTAAAATCCGGGCAATGACAAAAGCAGCTAAAAAAGTTAAGGTCTGGACATCATCCAAACAAGATTTTGGCAGTAAAACAGAAAAATAAAGACCGCCCTTTGGTGAAAACCAAAATCTTTTACCCTTTCCTTTGCCTTCTTTTTGACTTTCCGACCAACAAACCAACCAATCCCTTCCTTTGTTTTTATCTATCATCTCTTTTATCTTTTTTTGGGTCGAAGAAACCTCCTTGTATTTTAAAATCGTAAAACTCATGTTATTCAAATAAGATTAAAATGTCATCCTTGGAGACGATCTGACCTTTTTTTACTTTTATTTCTTTTATTTTGCCCTCGATCTCAGAGAGAATTTCATTTTCCATTTTCATTGAAATGATCGTCAATAGCTTCTGATTTATTTTAACACAATCGCTCTCTTTTACAAAAACCTCTGAAATTTGACCCGCTAAAGGACTTTTTAAAACCTTATCTGGCAGATCTAAATTTTTCTTTTTTTCTTTTAAAATACTATCTTTTGAAAAAGAAATGATTTTTTCTATCTCTTCTTTGCTTAAAGATTGAGGTTCTTCGTTTTCTTTTAAAGAAAAATAAAACTCTTTATCGTTAACAATTACTTTTAAAAGATTGTCTTGAATTTTTAAGATTTCAATCTCGTAAGTTTGATTTCCTAATTTTATTCTTCTTCTCATTTTTTAATCAAATTCTAAATTTTTCAACCTCCAAAAACTCCTCCATCCGTTTTTCTTTCCTTCTTCTTTTTTTTCTTCTTGAAAAAAAGAAGCCAACAAAAAAGCAATCTCTTTTTCTTCCAAAAACAAGCCTTCGCTCTTTTCTTTTTTTTTCATCCTCTCTTCAACTTTAGTTCTCTCTCTCAAGAAATCAACGATTCTTTCTTTTTTAATAAAATCAGTATCTATTCTTCCTTCCCAAAAATTTTCATTTTTTAAAACTTCTTTAAAAAAAGGAATTAGAGTTTTAACCCCCTCAATTTCCATTTCTTCAAAAGCCATTTTGGCTCTTTTCAAGGCCTCTTTCCTTGTTTTCCCAAAAACGACTAATTTTAGCAAAAGAGGATCAAAATAAGGAAAGACCTCTTGTCCTTGACGACAAAAAGTGTGGATTTCAATCCCTTTACCGCCCGGCATTTGAAACCGACTAATTTTTCCATGAGAAGGTCTAAAATTATCAAAAGGATCCTCAGCGTTGACCCTAAATTCAATGGCATGGCCTTTTATCTGAATGTCGTCTTTTTTAAAAGAAATGCGCTCGCCCGATGCGATTAAAATTTGCTCTCGAACCAAATCAAGGCCTAAAATCGCTTCGGTTACTGGATGTTCAACCTGTAAACGCGGATTGACTTCGATAAAATAAAAATTCCTGTTCTGATCAACCAAAAACTCGACCGTTGCCAAACCCTCGTACCCTAAGTACTTAATCAAGCGCGACGCTAATTTTCCCATATTCTTCCTTGTTTTATCATCGAGTAAAGGAGAAGGGGCTTCCTCGACCAATTTTTGATGTCTTCTTTGAATCGAACATTCTCTTTCAAAAAGATGGAAAAAATTTTTTCCATCGCCGATTGTTTGAAATTCAATATGACGGGGCGATTGTAAATATTTTTCGATAAAAATTCTTTCTGAAGCAAAAGCAGATTGAGAAATTCTTTTTAATTTTTCAAAAATTTCTTTTATTGCATGAAAATTTTCTTTGGTAATAATCTCAATACCCATGCCACCACCACCGTCAACAGCTTTTAAAACAACGGGTAACTTCAGTTCTTTGATCACGTTTTTCAATTCCTTTTCGGTTCTGACTTCTCTTTCAACGCTCGGAAGCACTGGCAATCCGCATTTTTTAGCAATCTTTTTCGCCTCGATCTTGTCTCCTAAAAGTTTTAATATCTGCCAACGGGGACCGATAAATTTGATCTGATTTTCTTCGCAAAGTTTAGCAAAGTCAGCATTTTCTGACAAAAAACCATAACCAGGATGCACCGCTTCCGCCTGAAAAAACTTGGCAATTTTTAAAATCTTTCTCTGGTTCAAATATCCATAAACACCCTCTTCTTCTAAATATCCTATTTCGTCAGCCAATTCTGTTTCCCAAAAATTTTTCTCCTGTCCTTTCTTGGGACAAAGAGCGACAGTTTTAATTCCCATTTCTTTGCAGGTCCGAATGATTCGAATGGCAATCTCTCCTCGATTGGCAACTAAAATTTTTTTAAACATTTTTTAAATTTGTAAAAAGAGCGCTTGAATATTTGCCTCCACCTCCTTTCTAATTTTTTCGATTAAATCTTCATATTCTTTACTCTCTGGGGATAAGTTTTTACCTTTTTCAAATTCCTCTTGAAAATACAAGGGTTTTCCGACCAAAATTTTTATTATCTTTTTAAATTTTGGAAAAATTTTTCCAGCTGGCATTAATTCAAAAGTTCCTTTAATGGCCACGGGCAAAATAGGAACGCCTGTTTTCAAAAAAATTTTAGCAATTCCGCATTTGGTAGAATGAAGTTTGCCGTCGCGCGATCTTGTTCCTTCAGGATAGATAATTAAAACGCGACCTTTTTTTAAAACGTTTATTGCTTTCTCGACGATTTTATTTTTAGAAAGCTCATCCTTTCTGTTAACAGGCAGAGTCCCGGTTAGCCAATAAAGAAGGTACATTAAAATTTTGACAATTCCATGATAACGATCTGTCTGGCCTATAAAATGAAAATTGTAATGTTTTGAAAAAACAGCAACAGCACCAGCACAAAGTTCGTCCAAATGACTCTGATGATTGCAAGCCAAAATAAAATTTCCTTGAGGAACGTTTTCAAGACCCCTGATTTCTTTTAAAAAGAATTTTAAAAAAATCGGCTTCAATAAAAATTCTGCGATTTTTGAAGTTAAAAAATTCATTTTTTAATTTTCTTTTGATTTTTTGTAAAGTTCTTCAATTTCCTTGAGAGCGCCAAAATAAATTTCTTCGATAATTTCTTTACATGATTTAATCTCGCTAATACCTCCCGCAGAAAGCCCGGCTAACAAAGGAACTTTTTCAACATTGCCAAAACCTAAACTGCCAGCAATCCTCTCTGCTTTAATTTCTTCGGGAAAAGCCCCTTCTTTTTCCAATTTCTCCATTTCTTGGGAAAATTCATTTTTAATGACTCTCAAGGGATGACCCGTAAAATTTAAAATTACTTGAATTTCATCGCTCGTCGCAGTCAAAATCTTTTTTTTGTAATCTTCAGAAACTTTAGCTTCTTTTGAAGCCAAAAAACGGGTACCCATTTGAATTCCGTCAGCGCCCAACAAAAAAGCAGCAGCTGCTGTTTTAGCATCATAAATACCGCCAGCAGCGACCAAAGGAATCTCTTTTACCAAACTCCTTGCTTGAGGTACCAAGCAAAAGGTTGTGTTCTTTCCAACATGACCGCCAGATTCCCAACCTTCAACAACAACACCATCAGCGCCGTTATCTTCCATCTTTTTGGCTAAACGAGGAGAAGGAACGACGCAAAAAATTTTAATTCCCGCTGCTTGCAAATAAGGAAATAAAGGAAGGGGATTTCCACCGCCAGTGAAAACAACATCAACCTTTTCTTTAATGATCACTCTAACTAATTCTTCGATTTTTGGGTTTTGTAAAAAAAGATTGACACCAAAAGGTTTTTTTGTTAATTCCCTTGTTTTTTTAATTTGCGTTTCTAACCAAGAAGCAGGCAAAAGACCGCTTCCGATAACGCCCAATCCTCCGGCTTCAGAAACAGCAGAAACCAATTCTGCCTCAGAAATTCCGGCCATGCCTCCTTGAATAATCGGAAATTGAATGCCCAAAACTTTTTTTAATTTTTCTCCTAACATTTTTTATTTTTGGTATTTTTGATTGAAAAAACCTTTATCAATGATGACGACCGAAAAACGCGCCTGGACGCAGAGTTCATTATTTACTAAGGCCTGACTTTTTACTCTAACGATCTTGTAATTTTCATTATCATAAATTCCCAAAACCTCAGCTTTTAAATCAATTCTTTGGCCGGGAAAAATTGGCTTGAAAAATTGACAACCCTGCAAGTTATAAGCCAAAAAGTGATATTTTTTATCATCGGGAATTTTCTTCCTTAAAAGAACGGTTGAAAGTTGAGCCATGCCCTCAACAACTAAAACACCAGGCATGATTTTGAAATCAACAAAATGACCCTGAAAATAATAGTCATCGGCCGATGTCTGATAAAAACCAGAGATTTCATTTTCTTTTAAATCTTCAACGCCATGGACAAACAAAAAAGGCTCCTGATAAGGAATAATCTTTTTGATTTCCTCTTTATCCAGAATCATTCTTTATTTTACCATATTTTTCTTATCTTTATAAACGTAAATTCTATTGTTTTAAATTTCTATTTTTATTTTTTATTCACAAACCCAAACGCCCAATAAACAGATAATGAAAAATTAAAAGATAGAAAAAGACGATTTCTAAATCAAAATCCATCCTGTCTCTTTTCACGGTGTTATAAATTTTGCACCCCCTTGACAAAAAGTGGTAAAATGCTTAAAAATAAAAAGATGGTTTTGTTTCTAAAACCAAAAAATAAAATAAAAAAATCTCAGAGGGACCAAAAACTTTTGTTTTTAAATTTTTTAAAATGTTAAACCAAGAAAATCATTTAGAAGAAAAAATTGGCGGCCTTTTAAAAGAAACAAAAGAAAAAGTTGATCCCATTATCAAAAAAATCTTAAATCTTTATGTTGAACCAAAATATCGTCCACTTGTCCAATATCAAATTTTTACTGGCGGAAAAAGATTGAGACCCGCTCTCGCCATTTTGAGCTATCGTCTCTGCGGTGGCAAATCAAAAGAAATATTATATCCTGCTGCTGGCCTCGAAATTTTACACGTCTATAGCCTTATTATCGACGATATCATAGATGAAAGCAAAATAAGAAGGGGGCAACCCACCTTATGGAAAAAATACGGAAGATCGATTTCTGAATGTATTGCCATTGATTATGTTGCCTCTGCTTTTCAGGCAATCAATTTTTCTAAATTCTCAAAAAAACTTTGCGATCTTTTTATTAAAACCGCAAAAATATCAGTTAACGGAGAAATTTTAGATTTGCTTTTGGAAACAAAGAGAAAAAAAGAAGAACCCTATATCAATCAAGAGAGATACTCTTTGGCAACATTAAAGGATTATCTTAAAATGATATCCTTAAAAACCTCGCTTTCAACTCAAACCTGTTGTGAAGTCGGAGGCGTTTGCGCTGGCGCCAGTCAGGATAAATTAGAAAAATTAAGAAAATTTGGCTTTTATCTGGGCATTGCCGGACAAATCAGGGATGATATTTTAGACATTTTTGGGGAAAAAGAAAAATTTGGAAAAGAAATCGGCCACGATATTAAAGAAGGAAAATTAGGAAATATTTTAATCGTCCTGGCCCTAGAAAAATCAAAAAAAGAAGAAAGAGAAAAAATTTTAGAAATAATGAAAAGAAAAGAACCCACCCAAGAAGAAATTAAAAAAATAGTAGAATTTATCAAAAAAGAAAACATCTTTCCTGTTGCTCAAAAAATCGGAGAAAATTTTATTAAAAAAGCGAAGGGTTTTTTAAAAGATTTTCCCGAAAATAAATGGAAAAAACTTTTATTTGACCTTGCTGATTTTATCATTAAAAGAGAGAGATAAAATAAAAAATGAAAAATTTTTTGAAATTATTAAAAAACGAATTTATTTACGGAGGCCATTTATTATCATTAGGAGCAGTTGCTCTTTTAATCTCAGGCAATTTTGTTTTTAAAACACCCATAAATTTTTTCTTAATGATAATTTCCTATTCAATAAATCAAATCGTTTACAATTATAACCATTTAAAAGAATCAGAAAAAGATTTTTTAACGAATCCCGATCGCGTCGAACACCTAAAAAAAACAGAAAAAATTAATCTCCTTTTATTTTTTGTATATCTTTTAATCTGCGCTATTTCTTTAATTTATCTAAAAAAATTAAACCTGACTATTTTGGTCTTATTTATTTTAATCGGCGGGATTCTTTTTACTGAATTTTTAAAAAAACTAACAAAAAAGATACCTCTGTTTAAAGATATTTATGTTTCGATTTTTTGGGCATTGGGTACATTTTTAATCGTCTTTTTTTACAACATTAAAAATTGGCTCGCTATTTTTTTATTCTTCCTTTTTATTTTTTTAAGATTTTTGGTGAGCACAATTTTTTTTGATATTAAAGATATTGAATCTGATAAACAAGAAGGTTTAAAAACTCTTCCAGTAATCTGGGGAAAAAAAGGAACCGTTGATTTTCTTTATTTTTTAAATTTTTTTTCTTTCCTTCCGATCATTATCGGCGTTTACTATTATGTTTTTCCTTCTTTTTCTATTTTTCTATGCGTTTTCTATTTCTACACTCTTTATTACTTAAAAAAAGCTGATCAAGGAAACATTCTTAAATTATCTTATATAATAGTAGATGGAGAATATTTGTTCTGGCCCCTCATTTTGTTTTTGGCAAAATTATTAAATTTATGAGGAGAATAGTTTTTTTAATTAATGAGATTTCTTTACTCTCAATAATTTTTTTGGGAATTTTTTTAAGTTTTGTAGTTTGGAATGCTGACCGAAAAAAGAAAATAAATCGATGGTTTGTAATAATGACTCTTTTTGTTATTCTTTGGGTTGTTTTTGGATTTTTAGGAACCTGGACAAAAAATTCTCTTCTTTCAACTTTTTTCTATAGATTAAATTTTGGAGCAGTGACCCTTTCTCTTGTTTCTGCTTTTTATTTTTATATCATCTATTTTTTAAATTACAAAGAAAAAAAAGAATATAAAATTGTCGAAAAGATAATTCTCTTTTTAAGTTTTTTTATTTTTTTCCTCTCGGTTTTTACAGACGCTGTAATCAAAAACACAATCGTTAAACCCTGGGGTTCAGAAATTGTTTTTGGAAGAGCTGGCATTCTTTTTAATCTTTATGCTATTTCAATAGGCTCTTTTATTGTTATTTTGTTAATAAAAAAATATTTTCATTTATCTCAAAAAGAAAAATTAAAAATCCAATATTTTCTCTTGGGAACACTTTTGGCTTTCTTGTTTAATGTTGTTTTCAATATCATCTTCCCAATGGTGTTTAAAATAAATCAATATCAATATTTGGGAGATTACTCTATGATTTTTTCCCTCATCTTTACTGCTTATGCGATCGTAAAGCAAAAATTATTCGGTATCAAGGTTCTCTTAACTGATATTCTTGTCGGAATAATGGGAATTATTCTTTTGGTCCAATTTATTTTTGCCAAAACGATAGAATGGAAGGTTTCAAGTTTTATCAATCTATTCTTATTTCTTTTCTTTTCTTATTTTGTCATTCAATCTGTCTACAAAGAAGAAAAACTAAAAGAAAAAGTTATTGCTTTAGCCAAAAGAGAAAGGGAATTAAGGATTGGAGAACAAAGATTAAGACACGCCAGGGATCAATTCATTTTAAGTTCTCAACA